>LNFM01014717.1_pt1 | contig 26383 bp, 20 predicted proteins | sample 596031 | NCBI WGS metagenome assembly LNFM01 (sample SAMN04254537, study PRJNA301005) | activated carbon metagenome | isolation source: dual media filters at the Ann Arbor, Michigan drinking water treatment plant | place: USA: Ann Arbor | reverse complement strand
GCCCGGCCGGGCGCCGCGGGCTCCGGCGCCGCCGCCAGGCGCTGTGCCAGGGCATCGACATCGATCCGCTCTGCCGCGATCCGCCCATCGATCCCGACCGGGCGCCCATGGGCCAGGGTCAGCGCGCCGGTCGCCTGGAGTTCGGGCGACACGATGCGGAAGGACGGGATGCGCAGGGCGCCGGTCATCGCCCCGGCCGCCTCCAGCCGTGCCTCGACGACCAGGTCGGTCAGCGGTGGCGGCGGGGCCGGCAGCAGCGGCGCCAGGGCCGCCAGCGCCGGCACCGCGATGCGCAGGTCGAGCCCCGCGCCGGACAGGCTGCGTGGCTGCGCGAAGGTGCCGCCGGCCCGCAGCGTGGCGCCGGCCGCGGTGGATTCCAGCGTGATCCGCGCCGACTGCGCGGGCAGCCAGGGCAGCAGCGCGGCGAGCGGTTGGACTGTCGCGGCGCTGCGAACCTCCACGCCGGCGCGGATCGTCTCCAGCGTGATCTCGACCGGCCCGTCCAGCGCCGGCGCGCGCGCCACCAGGCGCGTCAGCGCAAGCCCCGGGACATAGGCACCGAGGTCCAGCGCGCCGACCGTGAGGCTGAGATCGCTCAGCACCAGACCCGGCCCGAGCCGCCCCGCGGCCTCGAGCGGTGGCAGCGCCGGCGGCAGCGCCGCGCCTTGTGCCAGCGCCTCGGCCAGCGGCCGCAGCGCGGCGGGGTCCGGCACCGCCGCGCGCAGCGCCACCGGCGCGCCGAGGGCGCCTTCCGCGCTGATCCGGTTCGCCCCGACGGCCAGCGTCGCGCGATACGGCCAGGCGGTGTCGGCGGGCAGGGGCAGGGCGCCGGTCTCGGCTTCGATGCGGCCTGCCACGCCATGCAGCGCGACGTCGCCAGCGATGGCGACCGGCCCGCCACCGCCGAAGCCGGTCATCCGCGCCTGCGCGACCACCAGCGCGCCGAGGCGCGGGTCGGGCAGCGTCACGCGGCTGTCGGCCAGGCTGATCTCGGCGATGGCGACGGTGCGGCGCGGGGCCGGCGCGCGGGCGGTGCCGGGTTCGGGCACCGGCGCCTCGGGCCGCGGCGGGGCGCGGAACACCCAGTTCGGCGCACCATCGGCCGTGCGTTCGAGCAGGATGTCGGCACCCTCGATCGCGATGGAGCGGATATCGACCGCGCCGCGCAGCAGCGGCAGCAGCGCCACCCGCACATCGAGCCGGCGGATGCGGGCCATCTCGGGCCGGCTGCCACCCGGCAGGTTGGCCAGCGTCGCGCCGTCCACCGCGATGCGCGGCACCAGGCCGGGCCGCAGCGACACCGCGCCGAGCGTGGCGGCGCGGCCGGTCGCGCCCTCGATGGCGGCGGTGATGCGCGGTGTCAGCGTGCCGCCATCGATCGCGGCGACCAGCGCATAGAGGCCCCCGCCTGCCAGGAGCAGGACCCCCGCGAGCCCCGCCGCCACCCATTTCAGCGCGCGCATCGTCGCGCCTTTACGCCCGCCGCCGGCAGGGCGGCGTGCGCGGCTTGTCGAAGCCGAGGAAGGTGAAGGTCTCCTTCATGTGCGGCGGCAGCGGGGCGGCCAGTTCCAGCATGCCGCCATCAGGGTGCGGCAGGTGCAGCGCGCGGGCATGCAGGTGCAGCGTGCGGTCGCCGAAGCCATCCGGATGGGCGGCCGCGCCGCCATACTTGCCATCGCCCAGGATCGGGCAGTTCAGCGCGGCGGCGCAGTGCACGCGCAGCTGGTGGGTGCGGCCCGTCAGCGGCGTGAGTTCCAGCAGCGCGGCGCGCTTCTGCGCGGAATCGACCGTGCGATACAGCGTGACGGCGCGCGTCGCCTCCCGCGCATCCGACGGCACGGTGCGTTCGCCCTGCGCGCCGCCCTGCTTGATCAGCGCCATGTCGATGCGCCCTTCCAGCGGATGCGGGCGGCCGACCACGATGGCCCAGTAGGTCTTCTGCACGTCGCGCCCGCGGAAGGCGCGCGCCAGGGCCGAGGCCGCCGCCGGCGTGCGCGCCAGCAGCAGCACGCCGGTGGTGTCGCGGTCCAGGCGGTGCACCAGGCGCGGGCGTTCGTCGGAGCCGAAGCGCAGCGCATCCAGCAGGCCATCGACATGCTTGGCGATGCCCGGGCCGCCCTGCACCGGCAGCCCCTGCGGCTTGTCGATCGCGATCACCGCATCGTCGCGGTAGATCACCAGCCGCTGCAACGCGACCGCGTCGCGTTCGTCGACCGGCTTCGGTTCGGCCTTGGGGGCCTGGCCCTCGGGCATGGGCGGGATGCGGACCTGCTGGCCGCCCAGCAGGCGCGTGTTGGATTCGGCGCGCTTGCCGTCGACCCGGATCTGCCCGGTGCGCAGCATCTTCTGCAGCGCGCCCTGCGTCAGCTGCGGAAAGTGACGGTGGAACCAGCGGTCGAGGCGGGTGTCGCGCTCGGATGCCCAGACGGTGCGTGTGGTGACGGCCATGCGGCGTCATATCGCCCCGCGGGGCGCCGAAGCCAAGCGCGAAGCGCCGGTTGCCTGCGCGCGGGCTTGTCGCGTAATGCTCGTGCCAATGACAGGGAGACGCCTGAAATGAACACGCTCAGCCGCCGCGGCATGCTTGCCGGCGCCGCCGGGGGCCTCGCCGCGCCGGCGCTGGCCCAGCGCGCGGTCGATTTCTCCGGCCGCACCATCGAATGGGTGATCCCCTTCGCGGAGGGCGGCGGCAGCGACGTCTGGGCCCGCTTCATGGCGCCTTACCTGGCCAGGAACCTGCCGGGCCGGCCCAGTGTGATCATCCGCAACGCCCCGGGCGGCGGGTCGATCAGCGGCACCAATGATTTCTACCAGCGCGCGCGCAACGACGGATCGACCCTGATCGGCACCTCGGGCTCGACGCAGTTCCCTTTCCTGCTGGGCGACCCGCGGGTGCGCTACGACTACCGCAACATGCCCCCGGTGCTGGTCTCGCCGACCGGCGGCGTGGTGTATCTGCCGGCGCGCTTCGGCGTGGCGAATGCGTCCGAGCTGGGCAAGGTGACCGGCCAGCAGCTGGTCTATGCCAGCCAGGGGGCGACCTCGCTCGACCTCGTGCCGATGCTGGCCTTCGTGGTGCTGGGGCTGAACGTGCGGCACGTGTTCGGCATGCGCGGGCGCGGCGAGGGGCGGTTGGCCCTCGAGCGCGGCGAGGCGACGATCGACTACCAGACCTCCTCGGCCTACCTCACGCAGGTGCGGCCGATGATCCAGGCGGGCAACGCGGTGCCGCTGTTCTCCTGGGGCGTGCTGGACGCGGCGGGCAACGTGGCGCGAGACCCGTCCTTCCCCGAGCTTCCGCATTTCGTCGAGGCGTACGAGATGCTGCACGGCCGCAAGCCCTCGGGCGTCGAATTCAATGCCTACCTGTCCTTCTTCGGCTCGGGCTTCGCCGCGCAGAAGCCAGCCATGCTGCCGCGCGGCACGGCGCCCGAGATCGTGGCGGCCTATCGCCGCGCCTTCGCCGCCGCCGTCGCCGACCCTGACCTTCAGTCGCGCAAGGGCGAGATCCTGGGCGACTACGAGCAGGCGGTGGGCGACAACATCCAGCGCCTCTACGAGGTGGCGACGACCATCGACCCGGAGGCGCGGGCCTGGGTGCGCACCTACCTGACCACCAACCACAACGCACGGTTCTAGAGCCGCACCCGCCGCCGCCCCGGCCGGGCGCGCACTCCGCGCCCGGCGGCCCACGCGTGCCGGCCGGAAGGAATCCCTTCGCCATGATGGATGTCGTCTTCGGCGCGCTCCAGGAACTCATGATGCCCGAGCGCATCATGTTCATGATGGTCGGCGTGCTCGTCGGCATCGTGATCGGCGTGCTGCCGGGGCTGGGCGGGATCGCCGGCCTGTCGCTGCTGCTGCCCTTCATCTACGGCATGGACACGACCTCGGCGCTGGCGATGCTCATCGGCCTGGTCGCCGTGGTGCCGACCGGGGACACCTTCTCCTCGGTGCTGATGGGCATACCCGGCGGGTCGTCGTCGCAGGCGACCGTGCTCGACGGCTTTCCCATGGCGCGCAAGGGCGAGGCGGCGCGCGCGCTGTCGGCCGCCTTCGCGGCGTCGCTGATCGGCGGGCTGTTCGGCGCGCTGGTGCTGACCTTCGCGGTACTCGCGGCACGACCGATCATCCTGGCCTTCGGCTCGGCCGAGCTGTTCATGCTGACAGTGTTCGGCCTGTCCACCGTGGCGGCGCTGTCGGGCGGCAACCTGGCTAAGGGCCTGGCGGCGGCGTGCCTCGGCCTGGCCTTTGGCATGGTCGGCGCCGCGCCCGCGACCGGGGAATACCGGCTGGACTTCGACATGCTCTATTTGTCCGACGGGCTGTCGCTCGCGATCGTCGGCCTGGGCATCTTCGCGCTGCCCGAGGTGTTCGACCTGCTGCGTGGCGGGGGCTCCATCGCGCAGGGGCAGAAGCTCGGTCACGGCTGGATGCACGGCGTGCGCGACGCGCTGCGCCACCCCTGGCTGATCCTGCGCTGCTCGGGCCTCGGCGCGCTGATCGGCGCGGTGCCCGGGATCGGCGGCAGCGTGGTGGACTGGATCGCCTACAGCCACGCCATGCAGACGGCGAAGGACAAGTCGCAATTCGGCAAGGGCGACGTGCGGGGCGTCATCGCTCCCGAATCGGCGAACAACGCCATCCTGGGCGGGGCGCTGCTGCCCACACTGATGTTCGGCATCCCGGGCTCGGGCTCGATGGCGATCTTCCTGGCCGGGATGATCCTGCTCGGGCTGCAGCCGGGGCCGGCGATGGCCGACCGGAACCTCGACATCACCTATGTCATCATCTGGTCGCTCGCGATCGCCAACGTGGTCGGCACCATCCTGTGCATCGCGCTCGCCTCGCCGATCGCGCGGCTGACCGTGATCCGCTACGCGCTGGTCGCGCCCTTCATGATCCTGGTGCTGTGCTTCGCCGCCTTCCAGGCGACGCGCAGCTTCTACGACCTTGTGGCGCTGCTGGCGCTCGGGCTGTTCGGGCTGTTCCTGCGGCGCTTCGGCTGGTCGCGGCCCGCCTTCCTGATCGGCTTCGTCCTCGCGCTGGGGGCCGAGCGCTACCTGTACCAGGCGGTGCAGTTCACCGGCTGGGGCTTCCTCGGCCGGCCCATCGTGCTGATTATCCTTGCCCTCACGCTGGCCTCGCTCTGGGCCGGGGTGCGGCAGAACGCCCGCGCGGCGATCAGCAGCGAAGGCTCCATCGAGACGTCGCGCGCGCGCACCATGTGGCCGCAGATGGCCTTCGCGGCGGTGGCGCTGGCGCTGTTCGTGTTCACCTTCTTCGAGGGGATCAAGAACTCCTTCCTCGCGATGGTGTTCCCCGTGATGGTCGCCGTGGTCGGCGGCCTCGCCACTGTGCTGGTCCTGGCCGCGCAGGCGCGCGGGCCGGAGCGGTCGGGCAGCGCGAACTTCGACACCGAGGCCAACGCGCCCGACAGCGGCCCGTGGCGCTTCGTGGGCTGGTTCGCGGGCTTCGTCGCGCTGATCGGGCTGGTCGGCTTCATCCTGGCGCTGGCGGTGTTCTTCATCGCCTTCCTGCGCGTCGTCGCGCGGTCCGGCTGGGGGCAGGTGGCGGTGCTGACCGCCTCCGCGCTCGTCACCGCCACCCTGTTCGGCTGGTCGCTGAGCCTGATCTTCCCTGGCGGCCTGCTCCAGGACATTGTCGCTGAAAGCACCCCGATGACCGTCCAGACCGCCATCCCCTGCACCTTCATGCGCGGCGGGACCAGCCGCGGGCCGTATTTCCTGGCCTCCGACCTTCCGCAGGGCCGCGAGGAGATCGCGCAGGTGCTGCTCGCCGCCATGGGGTCGCCCGATGCGCGGCAGATCGATGGCCTGGGCGGGGCCACCACACTGACCAGCAAGGTCTGCATCGTCTCGCCGGCGGCGGCGGGGGAGAAGCAGCAGGTCGACTACCTGTTCGCGCAGGTATCCGTGGACAAGGCCTTCGTCGATTTCGGGCCGACCTGCGGCAACATGCTCTCGGGCATCGGGCCGTTCGCGATCGAACGCGGCCTGGTGCCGGTGGAACAGGGCGAGACGCGCGTGCGCATCCGCGCGGTGAACACCGGCGCGCTGATCGAAGCCGTGGTGCAGACCCCGGGCGGAGAAGTCACCTACGACGGCGACACCGCCATCGCCGGCGTGCCCGGCACCGCCGCGCCCGTGGTGCTGAACTTCGCCGATGCGGTGGGCGGTGCGACCGGCCGGCTGATGCCGACGGGAAACGCGCAGGATCTGGTCGAGGGTGTCGCGGTCACCTGCCTGGATGTCGCGATGCCGGTGGTGATCGCGCGCGCGGCGGATCTCGGCAAGACGGCGCGCGAGAGTGCGAAGGACCTCGATGCCGACCGCGACTTCATGGCGCGGATCGAGAGCATCCGCCGCGCCGCCGGCCTCGCGATGGGCCTGGGCGACGTCGCCGGCAAGGTGATGCCGAAATTCGCCATGGTGGCCGAACCGGCGGGCGGGCAGGGCATCGCGGCGCGCTACTTCACGCCCCTCGCCTGCCACGAGGCGATGGCGGTGACCGGCGGCATCTGCATCGCCACCGCCGCCATGCTGCCGGGCACGGTGGCCCATGGCCTGGCGCGCATCGGTCCCAACGAACGCGAGACGGTGGTGCTGGAACACCCCACCGGGCAGATGGAGGCGGTGATCACCACGCGCCGCGCCGGCAACGATGCGGTCGAGGTGCTGGGCGGCGGCACGCTGCGCACCGCGCGCAAGATCATGGCCGGCGAGGTCTTCATCCCCGCCCGCGTCTGGGGCGGGCGCGACACGGCATGATGCGCCGCGGGTGAGGCGCGGCGCAGGTCGTCACGACGCGCAGCGCAGCACCCGCGCAAGCGCCACCAGCGGCCTCAGGGCCGGCATCAGCCCCGCTTTCGCTTGCGGCGCAGCTGGTCCCAATGCGCCATGCGTTCGCCGATCGCGGCCTCGGCGCCACGGTCGGTCGGGCGGTAGAAGGCCTGGCGCTTCATCTCCTCCGGGAAGTAGTCCTGGCCGGAGAAGGCGCCTTCCGCGTCGTGATCGTAGGCATAGCCCGCCCCGTAGCCGATCTCCTGCATGAGCTTGGTCGGCGCGTTCAGGATGTGCTTGGGCGGCATCAGCGACCCGGTCTCCTTCGCCGCGCGCATGGCCGCGCCGAAGGCGGCATAGACCGCGTTGGATTTCGGCGCCGTCGCCAGGTGCACGACCAGCTGCGCCAGCGCCAGTTCGCCCTCGGGTGACCCTAGGCGTTCGTAGGTCTCCCACGCGGCGATCGCCAGCGGCAGGGCGCGGGGGTCGGCCATGCCGACATCCTCGGCGGCGAAGCGCGTCAGGCGGCGGGCGATGAAGCGCGGGTCCTCGCCGCCGGTGAGCATGCGCGCGAACCAGTACAGCGCCGCGTCGGGGTCGGATCCGCGCATGGATTTATGCAGCGCGGAGATGAGGTTGTAGTGCTCCTCCCGGTCCTTGTCGTACAGCGCGGCGCGTTTCGCCAGCAGCGTGGACAGCGCGGCGGTGTCGAGCGGCTTCGTGGCGCCCGGCAACGCGAACAACTGCTCGGCCATGTTCAGCAGGTAGCGCCCATCGCCATCGGCCATGGCGCGCAGCGTGCCGCGCGCTTCGGGGGCGAGCGGCAGGGGGCGGCCGGACTCGGCCTCGGCGCGCGTCAGCAACAGGTCCAGCGCGGCATCGTCCAGGCGCTTGAGCACCATCACCTGGCAGCGCGACAGCAGCGCGCCGTTCAGTGCGAAGGATGGGTTCTCGGTGGTCGCACCCACCAGCGTGACGGTGCCGTCCTCGACCACCGGCAGGAAGCCATCCTGCTGGGCCCGGTTGAAGCGGTGGATTTCGTCGACGAACAGCAGAGTGCCCTGTCCGTTGGACTTGCGCGCGCGCGCTTCGTCGAAGGCGCGCTTGAGGTCGGCCACGCCGGAGAACACGGCCGACAGCGCGGTGAAGCGCAGCCCGGCGGCCTCGGCGAGCAGTCGCGCGATGGTGGTCTTGCCGACCCCCGGCGGGCCCCACAGGATCAGCGAGGCGAGCGACCCGCGTGCCAGCATGCGCGCGATGGCGCCTTCATCGCCCAGCAGGTGGTCCTGGCCAACCACCTCGGCCAGCACGCGCGGGCGCAGGCGGTCGGCGAGCGGGCGCGCGGCCTCGGTGGCGTGCGCTGGGGCGGGGCTTTCGCCGAAAAGATCCATGGGGTCTGGCACCGCGCCATCCTGCCCTGCGGCGGCGGCGCGATCCATGGCCGGGCATGACGAATCATGCGATTCCTCCGCGATGATCCGCCTGCAGGCTCAGCTCGACATCGACGACTACGTTGCGCTCGACACGCATGTCTGGTCGCGGCCACGGCCGCGCGCGGTGCGCGCGCGCATCGCCTGGCTGCTGGTGGCGGCCTGGTGCGCCAGCACGCTGGCCTTCGTCTGGTCGAAGGGCGGCTTCGCGGCGCCCGGCAGCCTGCCGCGTTACCTCGCGCCGCCTCTGGCGGGCGGGCTGTTCGCGGCGGCGGGCCTGGCGCTGCTGCTGCGCCTGCGGCCGGTGCTCGCGCGCTGGAACTACCGCGCCGCGCTGCGCGGGCCGGAGTCGGATTTCCTCGCGCCGCTCACCTACGAGGCCACGGCGCAGTCGATCGCTGTGCGGTCCGCCCGTGGCATGCTCGAACGCACGGTGCTGGTCTCGGTCGAGGAAACGCCGGCGCACCTGTTCCTTTTCTTTGGCCCGCAAAGCGCCATCATCCTGCCCAAGCGCGGCCAGCCTCCCGAGGCGCTGGACGCCTTCCGCGCCGCGGCGCAGGCGCTGCTGCGCCCGGCCTGACCGCGCCTGCATCATTGCAGCGCGCCGCGCTCCTGGCACGGATACCCACCCGACCATGACCACCCCCACGCCAGACCCTGCGCCCGAAGCCATCGCGATCCAGGTCGACATCACCCTGCCCGACATCGAGGCCTTCAACCTGCATGTCGCCTTCAGCCCGCGCCTGCGCCGGCGCTGGATGTGGCAGTTCGTGGCGATCTACCTCGCGGTCCTGCTGATTCTGGTCGGCTGGAACTGGCTGAGTTTCGGGCGTGCGGACTTCGACTGGGTGGCGCATGCGTTGGCGCCGCTCGTCGTCATAAGCGCCATGGCGGCGGTGCTGACGCCGATCAGCTACGCGCTGCATCGCTGGAACGTGCGGCGCGTTGTGCGCACCATGGTCGGCCGCGCCCCGCGCGAGGACTACCTCGGCCGCAAGCGCATCGAGGCGACGGCGCAGGGCATCTCCGTCACTGGCGCGAACAGCCTCAACCGCTATGCCTGGGCGGCCGTCACCGGCCTGCACGAACCCCCGGGCCTGCTGCTGGTGATGCTCGGCGAGACGCTCGCCATCGTCATCCCGCGCCGCGGCCAGGACGAAGCGCTGCTCGATGCGCTGCGCGCCATGGTGCGCGCCCGCATGGCGGGATGACACACGACCATCACTTGACGCGCCCGCGCGCTGGCGCCACGCCATGCGCCATGTTCCGCCGCAGCCTGCTTGCCCTGCCGCTCGCGACACCCGCGATGGCGCAGGACCGCCCGACCCGCCTGGTCATTGCCTTCCCGCCCGGCGGATCGACCGACATCCTTGGCCGGCTGATCGCGCCGCGCATGACGGAACTGCTCGGCGGAACGGTCACGCCGGAGAACCGTTCCGGCGCCTCGGGCGCCGTGGGCGCGGGGCATGTCGCGCAATCCGCGCCGGACGGCACCACGCTGCTGATCGATTCCGGCGGGCAATCCGTGAACCCCTTCCTGCTGCGTGGCCTGTCCTTCGACTACGTGCGGGACCTGGCGCCGGTGACGCTGCTCGCGACCCTGCCGCTGGTCCTGGTGGTGCGCACGGAGTTTCCCGCCGCCACGCTGCCGGACCTGCTGGCCGCCCTGCGCGCCGACCCCACGCAGGCGCGCTACGGCAGCGTCGGCATCGGCGCGCGCGTCCACCTGGCGATGGCGCAGTTGCTGCGCCGCGCGAACATACGCGGCGAGCACATTCCCTATCGCGGCGGCGCCGACCAGATCGCGGGCCTGCTGCGCGGCGATACGCCGATGGGCTTCACCTCCCCCGCGCTGGCCGCGCCGCTGGTGCGCGACGGGCGCGTGCGCGCGGTCGCGGTGTCCTCCGCCGCGCGCTTCCCGGCGCTGCCGGAGGTGCCGACGGTGGCCGAACAGGGCTTCGCCGGCTTCGCGATCGGCGACTGGCTGGGGCTCCTGGTTCCTGCCGCGACGCCCGCGCCCAGCATCGCGCGCATTGCCGCCGCGGCGGCCGATGCGGTGAACCAGCCGGCGCTGCGCCCGCGGCTGGATGCGCTCGGCCTGCAGCCGGCCGCCGAGGGACCGGAACCCTTCGCCCGCTTTCTCGCTGCCGAACGCGCGCAATTCCAGGCGCTGATCCGCGACGAAGGCATCCGGATTGACACTTGAGCCACCTCAAGGCATGGGCGCTCCCGGCGGGCCATGTAGGCCCCAACAACCAAGGAAAAACGCCATGCGCGCCCGGGACATCATGACCACCGACCCCATCACCGTGCCACCCGACATGCCGCTGGCGGCCGTCGCGGCGCTGATGGCCGAACGCCACGTCTCCGGCCTGCCGGTGCTCGACCCCGATGGCCGCCTGGTCGGGCTGGTGACGGATGGCGACCTGATGCGCCGGCTGTCGGCCCGGGAGGACAAGCCGGCGTCGTTCTTCGCCGCGCTGCTCGGGGCGAATGCCGACCAGGCCATGGCCTATGCCCGCGCGCATGGACGGCGCGTGCGCGATGTGATGAGCACCGACCTCGCGACCGTCGCGGAGGATGCGACGGTCGAGGAAGTGGCGCATATCCTGGAGACCAGGCGCATCCGCCGCGTGCCGGTGCTGCGCGACGGGCGGCTGGCGGGTGTCGTCTCGCGCGCCGACCTGCTGCGCGCGGTGATGGCGCCGGTCGGCTCGGGCGCCGAGGAAGAAGCCTCCGACCCGCGCATCCGCCGCGTCATCTATGCCGCGATGCACGACCAGCCCTGGATCAGCACACGTTTCGTCTTCCCGATGGTGAAGGACGGCGTGGTGACCTTCCACGGCTTCCTGGGCGCGAAGGAGGCGATGACCGCGCTGCGCGTGCTGGCCGAGGGCGTGCCTGGGGTGAAGCAGGTGACGTTCGACACGGCGCCGCCGCCCGCGATGATGCTGGGCATGCCATAGGGCAGGTCCCGGCGAGGCGGGTTCGCCTCGCCTGACAATGCGCGCAGCGACGGCGGGCGGGCGCCCGGCTCAGGCGCCCCGCGCCAAGGGCGCCGTCAGCCCGGGCGCAGCCCGGCGCGCTCCACCGCGGCGCGCGTCCATGCCGTCTCGCGCTGCAGGAAGGCGCCGAAGCCGGCGGGCATCGATTCCTCCGTGCTGGCCATCACGCTGCCCATGCCCTCGAGGCGCTGCCGCACGACGGGATCGGCAACCGCCGCGGCCACCGCCTCGCCGAGGGCCCGCGCCGCATGCTCGGGCACGCCGGTTGGCGTCACGATGCCCACGAAGGCGGCGGCCTGGTAGCCCGGCACACCAGCCTCGGTCGCGGTGGGCAGTTCCGGCGCCTGGGGCAGCCGCTCCGCCGCCGCGACGGCCAGGATGCGCATGACCCCCTCGCGATGCAGCGGCAGGGCGGTCGAGATTTCGGTGATCGCTCCCGACAGCGTGCCCGAGACCAGGTCGGGCGTCATCGCGCCGCCGCTGCCATAGGGTATGTGCGTGATGCCCGCCCCGGTCGCGGCGTTGAACATCTCGAGCGACAGATGCGCGGTGCTGGCGATGCCCGAGGAGCCGAAGCTCACCCGCCCGGGATTCGCCTTCGCATAGGCCACCAGCTCCGCCACCGTGCGCGGCGGCAGGGAGCGATGCACGGCAATGACCATGGGCGTGCGCACGAACAGTCCGATCGGCGCGAAGTCCCGCAGCGGGTCATAGCCGAGATTGGCCTGCACGGCCGGATTGACGGTTAGCGGCCCGTTCGACCCCAGCAGGATGGTGTAGCCATCCGGCCGCAGCCGCGCGACCTGCTGGGCGGCAATGCTGCCCCCGGCCCCGGCGCGATTTTCCACCACTACCGGCTGGCCCAGCTTCGCCGACATGACCGGCGCGCAGGCCCGTGCCGTGATGTCGGAATTGCCGCCGGGGGCGAAGGGCACGATGAGCCGGATGGCGCGGTCGGGGAAGGCGGCCTGCGCGCGCAGCGGCCGCGGCAGCAGCGGTGTCCCGACAAGCGCCGCGAGCCCGGCCCGGCGCGTCGTGCAAAAAGCCATGGTGTTTCCGCCCCTGTCCCTATCGTGCCCGCGAGCCTGCGGCCGGCGCGCGGGCCACGCAATCCCCCGCCCGCCGGCGCCCTGTTTTCGCTTGCTTTCGCATGTGCGAAGGCGCACAAGGCCGGGAATCGCGCGGATATCCTGCGCGCCACGCGCCGCCCGGCCGCGTGATCGGTCCCCGCCGCTTCCCTTCGCAGAAGGCGTGAAGCGCGGTGCGGGCCCGGGCCGGGGAAGGCGCGCCACCCACCGGACGGCCCCAATCCCGCGGGGCATTCCCACCGCAGCGACGTGCGCGGCAGGACCGCGCACGCGCCTGACAGGACTCCATCGTGACCACGACTTTCGAGGCGCTGAACCTCGACCCGCGCATCCTCCAGGCCCTGGCCGAGGAAGGCTATACGTCCCCCACCCCCATCCAGTCCCAGGCCATCCCATCGGTGCTCGAAGGGCGCGACCTGCTCGGCATCGCCCAGACCGGCACCGGCAAGACCGCGGCCTTCGGCCTGCCGATCCTGCACCGCCTGGCCGCCGCCGGCGGCCGCCCGCCGCGCACCGGCTGCCGCGTGCTGGTACTGAGCCCGACACGCGAGCTGGCCTCGCAGATCGCCGACAGCATCAAGACCTATGGCCGGCACCTTGGCCTGACCGTGGCGGTCATCTTCGGCGGCGTCGGCTTCGGCCCGCAGCGCATCGCGATGTCGCGCGGCGTCGATATCCTGGTGGCGACACCGGGCCGCCTGCAGGATTTGCTCGACCAGGGCGCGGGGCGGCTCGATCACGTATGAAGCCGACCAGATGCTCGACAAGGGCTTCCTGCCGGCCATCCGCCGCCTGGTGAAGGCCATCCCGGCCGAGCGCCAGACGCTGTTCTTCAGTGCCACCATGCCCACCGAGATCAACCGCCTCGCTGCCGAAATGCTGAAGGACCCGGTGCGCGTCTCGGTCGCCCCGGTCGCCACCACGGCGGAGAAGGTGGCGCAGCGCGTCATCCACGTGCCGGCGTCGGGCAAGCGCCGCGTGCTGGCCGAGATCATCCGCGGCGAAGGCGTGGGCCGCACGCTGGTGTTCTCACGCACCAAGCACGGTGCCGACCGCATCGTGAAGCACCTGGACATGGACGGCATCGCCGCCAGCGCCATCCATGGCAACAAGGCGCAGAACGCGCGCGAACGCGCACTCGCCGCCTTCCGCGACGGATCGGCGCCGGTGCTGGTCGCCACCGACATCGCCGCCCGCGGCATCGACGTGGACGACGTGACGCACGTGATCCAGTTCGACCTGCCGGAAGTGCCCGAGACCTACGTGCACCGCATCGGCCGCACCGCCCGCGCCGGCGCGTCGGGCGAAGCGGTCGCGCTGTGCAGCCACGAGGACCGCGACAAGCTGCGCGCGATCGAGAAGCTGATCCGCCAGACCATCCCGGCCGAAACCCGCCCGGGTGCCACGCCGGAAGAAGCCGCCGCCCAGGCGCGCGAGGCCCCGCGCCCGCCGCGCCAGCAGCAGAGCCGCAAGCCGCAGCAGCGCCAGCCGCAGCACCGCCCGGCCGGGCACGTGAAGCCGGCGGAACCGAAGCGCCAGGCCGAAGCCGCGCGGCCCCATGCCGGCGAGGCGGCGCGTCGCCGCCCGGCCAGCACCGGCACCCAGGCGGAAGCGCCGCGGCGGGACCGGTCGTGGCGGGAAGGGGATTTCCGCGACGGGGCGGGCGCGCCGGCGTTTCTGCGGCGCGGTCGCTAAAGCATAGCAAGGCCGGGGGAGGGAACTCCCCCGGACCCCCTCATTCTTTTGGTCGCTGAGCTGTGCGGCCTGGCTCGACACCGGACCCGAGCGCGAGCGCGCCGTCCGGCACAACCGCGGCTCCCTTCCCCCCGCCCGCCCTTTCAGTCTAAGCCGACCTCACGAACCGGGGGGGCAAGGCGTGGCCGAAGCGCGCGCGGCGGCAGACACCGTCAACACCGATGTCGACGACATGGAGTTCGCCTCCGCCCGCCGGGACCTCGCCGGCTGGCAGGGCCATCTGTGGCGCGCCTGCGCCGCGGTCTTCGTGCTGTGGCACCTGTGGACCCTGCTGGTCCAGCCGGTCGACCCCACCGTCTCGCGCGCCGTTCACGTCTTCCTCGGCGCCGCGCTCGGCTTCGCGCTGTTCGCCCCGCGCGCCGGCCAGCCCGGCACAAGCGTGCCGTGGTGGGACCTGCTGCTGATCATCCCCGCGCTGATCATCCCGCTGCACTACATCCTCGACGCCGACGGCATCGAGATGCGGTCCTTCATGGGCCCCAACACCACCGACCTGGTGGTGGCGGGCATCGGCATCCTGCTGGTGCTGGAATTCGCCCGGCGCACGGCGGGGCTGATCATGCCGATGATCGCCATTGCTTCGTCGGCCCCTGGATGCCCGGCATCCTGTTCCACCGCGGCGTGTCCTTCGACCAGGTGCTGGTCGAATTGTTCAACAACAACGGCGTGCTCGGCACCATCGTGCAGGTCAGCGCGTCCTTCATCATCATGTTCGTGGTGTTCGCGACCTTCCTGCAGACCTCCAAGGCCGGGGACTACTTCAACGACTTCGCCCTCGCGCTGGTCGGCCGGCTGCGCGGCGGGCCGGCCAAGGTCACCGTGATCTCGGGCATCCTGTTCGGCACCATCTCGGGCTCGGCGGTGGCGAACGTGGTGGCCTCGGGCGCCTTCACCATCCCGATGATGCGCCGCGTGGGCTACGACCGCGCCACCGCCGGCGCGGTGGAGGCCACCAGCTCCACCGGCGGCCAGATCACACCCCCCGTCATGGGCGCGGGCGCCTTCATCATGGCCGAGGTGCTGGGCATCCCCTACACCGAGATCGCGCTGGCCGGCCTGATCCCGGCGCTGCTGTTCTACATCGCGAACTACATCCACTGCGACCTGAACGCGCGGAAGTCCGGCATCCGCGGCCTGCCGCGCGACGAACTGCCGCGCTGGGCGCATATCGCGCGCCACGTCTACATGGCCGCGCCGCTGGTGCTGCTGATCTACATGCTGGTGCAGGGCTTCTCGCCCTTCCGCGCCGCCGCGTGGGGCATCGCCGCCACGCTGGTCATCATGTACGGCACGACGCTGGTGCATCGCATTGCACGCCAGGGCCAGAACCCCATCGCCGCCGCGATCGCCGCGGTGGTCGAGACCGCAGCCTCGATCTACGCCACCCTGCATGGCTCGATGAAGGAGATGATGCAGCTCATCGCGGTCTGCGCCGCCGCGGGCATCGTCGCCGGCGTGATCGGCGTGACCGGCGTGGGTGGCCGCTTCGCCACCATGCTGCTGGACGTTGCCGGCACCTCGGCCTTCCTCGCGATGGTGTTCGCGATGGTGGTGGCGATCATCCTGGGCATGGGCGTGCCGACCACGGCGGCCTACGCCATCGCCGCCGCGGTGGTCGCGCCGGGGCTGATCCGCATTGGCGTGCCGCCGCTCTCGGCGCATATGTTCATCTTCTACTTCGCCATCCTGTCGGCCATCACGCCGCCGGTCGCGCTCGCGTCCTTCGCCGCCGCATCCATGGCGCGGGCGGACATGTGGAAGACCAGCATGATCGCCGTGAAGCTCGGGCTGGCGACCTTCATCGTGCCCTACATGTTCTGGATCTCGCCGGCGCTGCTCGCGCAGGGGCCGATCCTGGGCATCGTGCAGGCCTTCGCCACGGCGGCGCTGGGTGTCTACCTGCTGGCCTGCGCGACCGAGGGCTGGATGCAGAACGGGCCGCTGCCGCTGCCGCTGCGGCTGCTCTCGGGCGCCGCCGGCCTGGCGCTGATGGTGCCCGAGCTCTGGACGGATCTGGGCGGCATTGCCGTCGCGGTCGGCCTGCTCGCCTGGCAGCAGCGCCGCTACCCGCAGGAAGCGGAGCCCGCCGCCCGGCAGGCATGAAAAAGGGCCGGGCGGCGAACCGCTCCGGCCCCGTCGTGATCCGCCGCAGCGGACCAGGTGTCAGGCCATCACCAGATTGTCGGGGATGGTCTGCCCGGCCTCGCGCAGATAGCGCGCCGCACCCGGGTGAAAAGGCAGGAAGGTGTTCTTGCCGGCATTCGTGGCCAGCGTCTCCGACCCCGCCGCGATCGCCTGCGTCAGCCGCGCATTCTGGCCGAGCACCGCCTTCACCATCTCATAGACCAGGTCGTCGGGCAGCGACTTGTGCCCGATGGCGAAGTTGAACATGCCGACCACGTTCAGCGGCCGCCCCGCGCTGCGATAGGTGCTGGCCGGCAGCGTGCCCGGCGAGAGTTCCGGGAAGGCCTGGGTCAGGCGCGTCACTTCATCGGTGGTGAAGTCGAGGAAGTTCACCTCCGACTGCGTCTCCGCCTCGCTGAAGGCCGGCACCGGCACGCCCGAGGCGAACAGGAAGGCATCGAGCAGCCCGTCCTGCAACTGCCCCGACATGTCGGCCCCCGAGCCGAAGCGCACCGCTGCCACGCGATAGCCCAGGCGCTCCATCATCAGCGGGAAATAGGTGCCCGGCGTGCCGCCGCGCGGCCCGACGCCGATGTTCTTGCTGATGCCCGACCGCTTCAGCGCGATGCCGTGGAAGGGCGTGTCGTACATCGGGAACAGCGCGCGGATGTCCTGGAACTTGTTGCCCTGGGTCCAGGGGCCGGTGCCGTTCCAGGCCTGCAGCGCGACGCCCATGGTCACCATCCCGATCTCGACCTCGCGGCGCTGGACCAGGATGATGTTCTGGTTCGGCCCCTGCGTGGTGCGATAGGAGATGTTCACCCCCGTCGCCTCCTGGACCAGCTGACCCCAGGCCGGGCCATACAGCGCGTAGGTCCCGCCCGGCGCGGCCGTGCCCATGTTGAGAGCGCGCGGCCAGGACGCGTTGCGCGGCTGCGACTGCGCACCGCGGACCAGCCCCGTGGTCGCGAGGCCGAGCGCGGCCCCTGCGAGAATGTGACGCCTTTGCATCATTGGTGTTACTCCCGGCATTGATGACAGCGGCTTCATGCACGAATCCCGACAACGCTGGCAAACACGCAGGGGTTGCAAACGGTGCGGGCCGGTCAGCCGAAGACGTCGCCCCAGGCGGCGCGCAGGACGGCGTCGGCCTCCTCCATGGTCGCCGGCACGCCCTGCGCATGGATGCTGGTGACGCCATGTTCGGCCACGCCGCAGGGCACGATGCCGCCGAAATGCGACAGGTCCGGGTCGACGTTCAGCGCCACCCCGTGCCAGGTCACCCAGCGCGTCACGCGCACGCCGATGGCGGCGATCTTGTCCTCCCCGCCTGCGCGGTTGGGCACCCAAAGTCCTACGCGCCCTGCGCGCCGTTCCGCGCGGATATTGAAGCGGTCGAGCGCGCGGATCAGCCACTCCTCGAGCCCCTGCACATAGGCCCGCACGTCGCGCGCCGGCACGTTTCCGTGGGCCTGATTGAGGTCCAGCATCACGTAGCCGGTGCGTTGCCCCGGCCCGTGATAGGTCCATTGCCCGCCGCGACCGGCGTGGAACACCGGGAAGCGCGCGTCGTGCAGATCCTCGGGCCGGGCCGAGGTCCCGGCCGTGTAGGTCGGCTCGTGCTCCACCAGCCACACGCGCTCGCGCCCGGTGCCGGCGCGGATGGCGCCGACATGGGCCTCCATGGCCGCCAGCGCGGCGTCATAGGGGGTGCGGCCGTCGGAGATGATCCACTCCGGTGGCTCTGTTGATGGCGGCGCGCTCATGGGTTATACGCCGCGCCCTCTACCCGGTTTGCGGTCGTGGCGGAATGGTAGACGCGCCAGCTTGAGGTGCTGGTAGGGGAAACCCTGTGGAAGTTCGAATCTTCTCGACCGCACCATTTTCTAACGCTAACGATTTGAAATAGCTTACTAAAACGAGCGGCATGTGCATCGGTGCCCACAGTAGTCCCCACGGTTGGGGAGCGCTGGCCTGATCCGCAGTGACACGATGTGACGCTGCCTAACCCTCCGCTCTCGACGTCAATTTGGCCCTTCACACTTTTCGTGATGCGACTCACTTGCGCGCTGACGAAGGATTAGCCAGACAGATCGGTGCTGCATACGGCCCTCTAGCCGTGGTTATGGGCACTCCTAATGCCGGGGTCAGCGGTTCAAGTCCGCCCGCTGCGCCATCGCCGTATCGCGCACTCACCACCGGGGCAGTCGGCTGACGGGCTGGAGGCCAAGATCGACGAAGAATCGGTAGCCGTCCGACGGCATCGCGAGAGATCGCGGTCATGCAACGGAGGGCCGGTCCGGCGATCGGCCACGTCGCCGCGCGCCCGCCACTTGGCGATCGTCTTCGGGTTGACGCCGTGCCGGCAGGCCAAGGGCCTCAGGCTCTCTTGGCTATGCTGGATCGCCCGACGGACCGCCTCAGGCGCGCGGGCACTGCCGTGGAGAACCCGGCCCATACCGCATCCCTCGATGCCGGGGAGAAGACTTTACCATCAAAGCCTGGGACCAAACATCAAGCCATGAAGCTAGGCCCTCAGGGCTATGCCGCTTGTCCGGTCGAAGCGGGGGCGGCTCCACTGCCGGCAGTGCCGCGTGCCCAGTCTTGAATGGGGGCGAGCGCATAGGTGAAGCAGCCGCTCAAGCCCTGCGCTTCAGCCAGTCAATATCCCGAGCCTGTTCACCCTTCCAGCCTAGGAGCAGGTCCCATTGACGACTGGCAGGATCGAATCGGGCGTACGCCCTTCCGCTATCGTCCTGCCCGGTCGAGACGTGCCGCTCCCACCAACGTTCAGCACCCCGGATCGCCTTCCACCCCTCAGGCCGCCCCCCGGAGATCGGCAATTCCTGGAGCAGGCGGTAGAAGGCGCTGCGCGAGGCGAATTCCCCGACCGCCACCTGCAGGCTGTCGCGGAGCAGCGAAACGCCGGGCCGGAGCGCCGCCAAGGCCGCACCCAACTCGTCCCCCAGCCGCACCGTCGCCGGCTTCATTGGCGCCGCTCGCGGCGGAACAGTATCGAGCCGCGCCTCCAACTCGCGCACCTTCTCGAGTGCGGCCTGCAGGGTTGTGTCGCGTACGGGCGTATCAGTCTGGATCTCTTGCGATGCCGCTGGGAGCGCGCGTGTTGCTTCGGCAAGTTGGTCCGCTAGGCGCGCCAGAGCCGCCCTCATCTCCAGCAAATGTTGCTCGAGAATGGCGACCCGGGCTTCGGCGGTGTCACCCACCGCAGGACGTTCCCCGAGCACCTCGGCCACGCGGACCGATCCGACCTCGCCTTCACAACGCAGGAACCAGTCGAACGCGACGTCGCCCGCCATGTCCCCCAACCACCGGCCGGAGCGCGAGACTGCAATGCCAGCAGCCTCCAGGCGGAGCTGCACGTCGGCAAGCGCGCCGGACAGCCCCTGGATTAGGATCCACGTCGCATCCGCGCCCGTGATCACGGTATAGGGCTGGGCCGGCGGCGCCGCAGGCTCCACGGCGCCGACGTCGATCCGATCATCAGCAAGCAGGGGGTAGAGCACCCCGCGCCAGACGGCACCCCGGCGGCCATCCGGCATATCCCTGATCGTGCAGTGACATCGCTGTATCAGCGACGCGCCTTCAAAGACGGCGATTTCTATCTCGCTTCGCATGCGACGTAGGATGCTACATCATGGCCCGATATTCGACTTCCGGTTTAAGGGGCCTGCCAGCGAAATGACGGAGCTGCTTCGGGGACTGGCCCCCTATTTGGCCTGGGAACCGGTCATCTACACCATCCTGGGAATTCTGTTGATTTGGGCAGGCTATTCCGCCTTCCAACTCGGGCGCGCGACGGCGGCTGTCCGAACGGCATTCGCCCGGGCTCGTGCGGCCCTTGGCGATAACCCGGACCCGGTCGCGTTTGCCGCATCCTATGAAGTAGTGTCGGCCAAATTGGCGAAGGACGACTTTCTTGGAAGCTCCTGGCGGGGTCTTCGCCAGAGCCTCATTGTCCCGTCCGCGCCTGGCCAGCCGGTGGTTGCGACAACCGAGCCGCGCCGGTGGTTCGACCTGTCCGTGTTGTTCAGGGCAGCGGGCGCAGATCTCCGCTACCACGCCGCGCTACCTGGGTTGCTTGTCGGTGCGGGCCTCTTTGTGACGTTCCTCGGGCTCGCGGCGGCACTGTCGGCAGCGGGGGAGGTGGTCGCCGAGAATGTCGACCAAGCCCGCCGGAACGCTGCCCTGCGGAACCTGCTGGGTTCTGCATCGGTAAAGTTCGTTACGTCGCTCGCCGGCCTCGGGCTTTCGATTGCGTACGCGCTCTACCGGAAGGCCAAGCTGAAGGCCGCCGAGGAGGGGTTGTCGGGCTTCCTCGCCGCCCTGCAAGAACGGCTGCCCCTAAAAACGCCGGCCGCCCTACAGGCGGAGGCCAATGCGATCCTGGCCAAACAGTATGCTGACGTGCAGCGCATCGGCAGCGACTTCTTTGTCAATCTTGGCAGCACCCTTGAACGCGAGTTCGACTCTGGTCTGCAGCAGCACATCAGGCCTCTGGCTGAGGCCATCGAGAAGCTCTCTTCCGGGCTTGCCAACCAGAACGAGGACGCCCTCCAAACGATGCTGCGCGCCTTCCTCGAGAAGCTCGAAGGCGCAGTCGGCGAGAGCATGCGCGGGACGGCTGCCACGCTGGAGGCGCTTGGCGGACGCCTCGACGGACTTCAGGGCGCGATGGATGCCGCCGCGCAACGGATGGGTCGTGCCGCCGAGGAGATGGCGGCGGGCCTCGGCCGCGGCACCCAGGCTGCGCTCGGCGGCATCACCGAGCAGATGACTGCGTTGGTGCGGGGCTTGCGTGAGGCGGCCGAGGAAGCCGGGCGCAGCAACCGCGCGGCAGGTGACGATCTGGCCCGGCGGATGGCCGACACGGCCGCGGCCCTGACATCGGCGGTCACGGCATTCCAGGCGCGGCTTGAGGACGGAGCCGCAGAAGGCATTGCGCGCCTCGCGGGCCCGATCGAGGCGCTGTTGCAGCAGCTTCGCGGCCTCGCGGACGATCAACGGAAGGCCGGCACGGAATCGACCGCCGCTCTCTCAGCGACGATTAGCCGAGCGGCGGGCGCTCTTGAAGCCACGGCGACGAAGGTTGCCGAGACGCTCGGCGGCGGCGCAGCGGATGCCAGCGGGCGACTGGTCGCCGCGACCGAAGCAATGCGGGACGATCTGCGCGAGGTGCTCGCGCGCTTCGGCGCCACCCTCGACGACAGTGGCCGGGCGCTGACACGCGGCGCGGAAGCGGGCAGCGACGCCTTGCGGGGTGCGCGCAGCGGCGGAAGCCGCCCGCGATGCGCTTGGCCCATGGCGCGATACCGCCCAGGCGCTGCGCGGCGCAGTGGACGGCCTGCTCAATGCGGCGGCCTCGATCGAGGCGGCCCAGCGCGGTGCGGCCGACCTTGCCGCGCGCTTCACCCAGGCGACGGAGGGCTTCGGCAGTCTCGACAAGGCCCTTGCCGGGACATTGCTTGGCTTGCGCGATTCGCTTGATGGCTACCGGCGCCAGATCGCCGAATTCGTGACCGGCCTCGATCAGGGTCTCCAGAAGAGCGTGAGCGGCCTGCACGCCATTGCGTCGAGCCTGCAGGAATCCGTCGAGGAAATCGCCGATGCGCGGCCGCCGCGCGGTACGGGCCGGCAATGAGCGGGCAGGGCCTCGCGGAAGAGACCGAATCCGAGGGTTACTTCGCCTCCGTCAGCGACCTGATGGTGGGTGTCCTCTTCGTGTTCCTCATCATGCTGACCGTGTTCGCACTGAACTTCCGGGACGACAGCGCGCGGCTGGATGAGTTGATCGCGCGCGCCGAACGCGCCGAGCGCGATGCGCAAACGGAGAAGGCCAACGCGCAGGCCGCGCGTGCCGAGGCCGAACGGCAATCGGCCGAGGCCGAGCGCCAGTCGGCGCGGGCCCGCATGCAGGAAGCCGAAGCCGCCCGCCTGCGGGCGCAGAACGAGCTGCTGCGGGCCCGGCTGCAGGAAGCCGCCGACAAGCTGCGGCGCGAACTCGCGGACCGCGAGGCGGCGCGCAACGCCCTGCTTCAGCGCCTCGCCCGCGGTCTGGAGGCGCGCGACATCCAGTTCATTATCGACCCGCGGTCGGGCGTGCTGAGGCTGTCGGACGCCGTGCCCTTCCCGACCGGCGGAAGCGAACTCACCGAGACGGCGCGACGGACGGTGACCGCGTTGGGCGACGTGTTGGCGGAAGTCCTGCCGTGCTTCTCGCACGGCGCGCCACGGCAGAACTGCGAGCAGGCGGACGTCCCTATCCTGGAAGCTATGCTGGTAGAGGGGCACACCGATCGCCAGCCCTTCCTCGGCATGTCGCCCGTTGAATCTCAGGCCAGGAACGATCTCCTCTCCACCGCCCGAGCGCTGACGGTCTTCGCCCAGCTCCGACAGCAACAGCGGCTGCTCGATGACCTACGCAATCCTTCCGATCAGCCGCTGCTCGGCGTTTCGGGATACGGGCAGCGCAGACCACTCCCCGATGCGCTGAGCCTCTCGCTGGGCCATCTTGCCCAGAATCGGCGCATCGACCTCCGCTTCATCCTGTCCGCCCGGACCTCAGACGAGATTCGCCAGCTGCTCGAGGATATCGCGGCCTTGCAGCAGAGTGGCGACAGATGACCGAATCCAGCGCCGCGCTGCGCGACCTGGCCGCGCTGTTGGAGCTCATGCGACGGAAGCCGAACCTGCCGGAAACACCCGCCTGCCTCGGGCAAGCGGCCGGGCTGTTCGGCAAGCAGGAGGCTTCGCATCGACCCGACGACCAGGTCCTGGAGAGGCTGCGCGCGGAGCTGCGCCAAGCCAGCGCGACCGGCGCGCTGGCGGCGTTGCCCGCCAAGACGCTGCGCCGTGCGCCAATGGTCTTCTGGGATCGAGATCCTCAGGCCGCTGCATTTCCTGGCTTGATGGAACATTTCCTGGAGGGGGCGGCTGCAAGGCCGCGCTGGCTGCGTGAACTTGTCGAAGCCTGGCTGCGCGACTTCGGTCCGGACAGGCGTCTGCTGCCCGAGGCCGGTCGCGCCGCCGCGCAACTGCTGGCCCGGACGAGCGACCCTCGCCTGCAGCCCTGGCACCGTGCCCACCACCGCTACGCTCTGTTCGACGCGGCGCGCGGGCCCGAGCGTGTCGGGTCCGCCCTGCTTGCAGGTACCGAACCCGTGGACGCGGTCCTGTCGGACGTCGGGATGGACGACCCGATACGGGCCGAGGGCCGCTTCTTTCGCGCGGCCGTCAAGGCCATGCTGACGGCATTGCCGGGCGCGTTGCGCGCAGCGGGCGCGCGCGATGCTTGGGCGCGCGCCGCGGCCATCCTGGAGGTCCAGCGCACGCGGCGTGACAGGCTGGGCCGCGACGTCGTGGAGCCGACGCTGCGCGTGCCCGACCTCGCGGGTGAGACCATCGCTGCATGCCTCGACCCATGGCTAAGGGATCCGCCGGCGCCTGGCGCGCCGCGGGAGGAGATCAAGGCGTTTCTCCTGCGCGTGGTCGGCGATCCGCGGCTACGGCCCGAGCATTGGAGCGGAGCGCCCGAGGCGTGCGCGCGGCTGATGCGCAGCTGGCTTGCGGAAGCGTCGCTCGAGACGTTCTTCGCGCTGATTAGCGAGACGAATGACGACCCACAGTGGCGATATCGGCGCGCATTTTGGCGTGCCTGCCTGAGGAATATGCCGAGGCACCGCCCTGCCGAGGTGTGGGTGGTCCTTGGCCCTGGCATGGCTGCGCGAGCGAAAGCCGTGAAGGACCTCGCAAACGCACATGGGCGGATGGCCCTTGCAGCCTTCGGCGATGGTCAGCAGACCACGGCGGGACCCAGGGATGTCCATGACGGAGTCCGCGTCCTCAATGCGAACGAAAAAGAGCTGGTTGCCGAGCCTGAAGGAGAGGTGTTCGAGGAAAGGTGGAGCAAGGTCCACCTTGAGCCAGATCAGGCCTTCCTGGACTTGGCCCTGCAGATGCAGCCCCGCAGCCTGCCAGCAGCGGGAGAACTCCTCCGATGCTTCGTGCATCTCGATCCCGTGCATCGGTTGGTATGGCTCCTCAGGCCGGTTCGAGCTCCTGGAGGGCCTGCACCTCCAGGGCCTCGGCGAGGGTGGCTTCCAGCAGGCGCGTGCGGCCGGTGGTTGCGGCGGCGAGGCTGGCTTCCAGGGCATCGCAGACGGCCATGAGTTCGTTGACCTCGGCGACGATGCGGTGCTGCTCGGCAATGGGCGGGATCGGCGCAAGGAAATCGCTGTAGTCGGCACCTTCAAGTCGGCAGGTGCCGTGGCTGGAGCGTTGGACCCTTGAGAGCATTTCGGGCTTGAGCCCCTTCAGCGCGAGCAGAACATATTCGGCCATCTCAGGCTGCTTGAGCACGAGAGCTTTCATGTCCTGGTTGATGGTTACCGTCGTGCGTGTGATGGCCACCGGGAAGCTGTGCGCGAGGATCATCCCGCGCACCACGAAAAGCACGCTTGCAGGCGGAATTAGGCTAGCGGCTGATCCGTCGACCGCGGCGCTGGTTATCGCGAGTTGCGCCTCAGAGATGTAGTCAACCTTCATATCCTTCGGTGAGACCCAGGGGATTTCCCCGTTCCAAAAGTCGTCGCGCGCCTTGGATGGCGTGCCACCGCCCTGAAGCTTGCCGACAGCTTGGAGCCTCGACCACCGCCAGCCCCGCGGAAGGTCAAACGGGAGCCGCGCATCGAGCGGGATTGCGCGATCAAGTATGGGCGCAGGCCCGTCCGCCGGATCCTGCGGCACAAGCTTCCCGCGCACCGCGAGGTTCAGGATGGTCTGGCGGAGGTGCTTGATCTGGTCGGGGCGGGTCGTGAGGGCGGGCAGGGCGTCGAGGGCGAAGCGGGCGTCGGCCGGGAAGGTCTCGGGATCGGGGGTGTTGAGGCGGGCGAGGCTCGCCGCCGCCAGCCGGTCGCGCGTCGCCTCCCGCGCCGTCCGCGCCGCCTCCAGCCGGTCGCACAGCGCCATCAACTCATCCACCTTGGCGACGATGCGATGCTGCTCGGCGAGAGGTGGCAAAGCGACCGGGATATCGACTGCCCGGGCCTGATTGAGCTTCGAGCGCGTCGCCCCGGCGACGCGGCCCGCGTAGTCGAAGACGTTCAGATAATGCAGTAGGAAGGCGCTCGCGATCAGGATGCCCTTGAAGACATGGGCATGGTTGTTGACCCAAGTCTTCCCGGAAATCAGGTATGCCTTCGGCCGCAGCGGATCGAAGAAGGGAACGCCGTCCTCGCCGAGTAAGACGAGCTCCTCATCGAAGAGATAGGCATCGATCCAGCCCTGCTGCTGTGTCGCGCCGTAGTAGGGAAAAAGCTCGTCTTGCTCCTTCCCTTCGATCCGCTTCTCGCGCTCGGTCGCGTTGATCGGCTTGCGGCGATAATCCAGGCAGACTGCGACTTCCGAGAGCGATGTCTCGGACCAGCCGCTTGGTAGCCTAAATGCAACGCTACCGGAGGGCGGAACTGGCCGCTCAGCCTTGATCTCGCCCGCCTTCACCAGTCGCGCCTTCTCCCGCGCGATCCGCTGCAGCAACTCCGCGGCCGGCTCATCGCCAGAATCCTGCGGCACCAATTTCCCGCGCACAGCGAGATCCAGAACAAACCGCCGCAGCCGCGCCACCGCATCCGACGCCTCGGCGATGCGCTCATAGAGCGCCAGCAGCCGCGCCGCGTTCATGCCGCTTCCTCCGGCGGCAGCAGCGCCTCCAGCATCGCAACCAGCGGCCCCAGCCGCTCCGTCGCCACGTGCCACACCAGGTCCAGTCGCACCTCGGCATAGCCATGGATCAGCCGGTGCCGCAGCCCCGTCATCTCCCGCCAGGGCAGGTCCGGCAGCACCGCGCAGCTTTCGCGGGAGACACGGCCCGCCGCCTCCCCCAGCACTTCCAGCGCGCGGATCACGGCGGCCTGGTGCAGGCGGCTTGCCAGGAAGGCGGCCTCGCCCAGCCCCGCCACGAAGCTCTGCGCGTCCCGCGCGGCCAGCAGCATGTCCCACAGCAGCGCGAGGTCGCGCTCGGGCAACGACGGCGGCTCAGGCGGCATAGAGCGGGCGGGCCTCATTCAGAATGCGGCGGCGGCGGATCGGGTTGCGGCTGGCCTCGATCGCCTCGCGCTCCAGCAGGTCCACGCGGCGGCCGAACAGCGCCTCCAGCGCCTCGC
>LNFM01004322.1_pt1 | contig 26384 bp, 26 predicted proteins | sample 596031 | NCBI WGS metagenome assembly LNFM01 (sample SAMN04254537, study PRJNA301005) | activated carbon metagenome | isolation source: dual media filters at the Ann Arbor, Michigan drinking water treatment plant | place: USA: Ann Arbor | reverse complement strand
CTACGCCGAGCCGCTGGGCCACTTCATGGCCTTCGTGCCCGGCCTGCCGCGCGGCGAGCGCCGGCAACAGACCTGGCCCTCGACCGTGGCCTACCTGGCGCGCCTGATCATCCACCGCTACGCCATGCTGGGCGTGCTCGACGAAGACGGTTTTCCACTGCGCGACATGGGCGTGCTCGAATCCGCCGGCAACCCACCCGAGCGGCCCCGCGTGCTGGCCGGCAAGGTCTGCGCCGAGTGCGGCAACGCCAGCGTCATCCACAAGGACGGGTGCGATTTCTGCACCGCCTGTGGCGACATCGGCCAGTGCGGCTGAGCCCGCGCGCCGGGCGTGCTCAGCCGCGCTTGCGGACGGGGGCCGGCTTGCGCGGCCACAGCGGGCCGATGGCGTCCAGCGTGTTCTTCAGCATCAGGCCGAGTTCGGTATCGCCTTCCATCACCAGCGCGCGCTCGAAGAACAGCCGGTCCGGGTCGTCTTCGCCGCGCAGCAGGCGGATGTAGCTCGACGCCGGCGCCACGATGCGCAGTGCGGGTTCGCCGCGGTCCGGCGCCGGCACGAAACCGCGCGGACCGATCTGCAGTCGAACGCGCAGCGCGAAGTCGCTGACGCGCAGCTCGACGCAGTGCGCCGCCAGCGCGCGCCGCGCATCGGCAGGCAGGCGCGGCAGCAGCACGCGGTCCAGCACCTGCGCCAGCAGGAACGACGGTGGCGCCACCGGCAGCCGGTCGACAAGCTCACAGGTGCGTTGGTGCAGCGGGGCCAGCCAGGCCGGCAGGCCGGCAGGCCGGGGATAGGACGGTGTGGCGACGCTCATGGCTCAACCCTTTCGTGCAGACCGGCCGCCGGGGCCGGCAGAGGCTTCATGCCGATTGCCAGACCATGCCGGGCAGGCGGTGCAGGTAACCGTTGCTGAACGGGCCGGGCACGCCCAGCGCCGCCCAGGCTTCGGCGCGGCCGGCCATGGTGGCCTGGCCGTTCATGACCTCGTCGAAGTCGGCCAGCACCTGGCCGAACCCCTGGGCACAGGGTGACAGGCGCAGGCTGGCCACGCCGGCCGCCCGCAGCCGCGCGCCGTCGCCCAGCAGGTTCTGCACCGTGGCCGACTGGGTCTGCGTGCCGTTGAGGACCAGGAAGGGCCGGCCCTCGGTGGACGACAGCAGCAGGCCGTCGGGGTCGGCCAGGCAGCGGTAACCACAGTCGTCCTTGGGCACGCGGTGGTGCCGCGCCGTGAAGCAGCGCGCCGAAAACGCCAGCGGCAGGCGACCGAAGGCCCAGCACTCGGTGCGCATGGGCCGGCCCGCGGGGGTGCGCACCGGGTCCTGCGCCGGGTTGACCGCCGCCAGCTGGTCCAGCGAAAGTTCCACCGGCGCCACCCAGCGGTCGGCACCCAGGTCGGCACCCAGGTCGGCATGTTCCTGCAAAGCAGCGCGGCTGTAGATGTTGAGGTGCGGACCCAGCACCAACGGCACGCGGCCGGCCAGCAGCTGCAGGGCCGAGGCGTCGCCCGCCTCGACGGCGAAATCGTGCTGCTCGGCCTGGCGTTCCAGCAGGCGCAGGTCGGCCTCGGACTCGATCAGCGTCTGCGTGGCCAGCACCACGTCCTTGCCGGCCGCCGACAGCTCGCGGCCCAGGGCCAGCCAGTCGTCCAGCCGCAGCTCGCGGCGGCGCGCGCAGACGGCTTCGCCCAGCACGATGGTGTCGGCCGGGCCGTCGGCCAGGTCGGCGTAGAAATGCAGCAGGCTGCTGCGCGACCAGTGGTAGAGCACCGGCCCCACGGTCAGGGTCAGGCGGGCATGGGGCAGCGTGGTGGGCATCGGTGTGTTCGTCATCGGGAGTGCGTCGAAGCAACCTGCGGCGGGTGGCCGCGTCGTGCCTCAGCGCCAGGGTCGGTTGTAGGCACCCAAGGTGTGTTGCTGGCCCTCGGCGTGGCGGGCCAGCTGGGCGGTCCACTCGGGCAGCACGGCGTAGCGGCCGGGCGCGGCACGGGCATGGTCGATGGCCGCGCGCCAGACGGCGGTGACCTGGCCTACGTAGGCCGCGCTGCGCTGCCGGCCTTCGATCTTGATGGCCTTCACGCCCAGCGCCATCAGCTCGGGCAGCAGGGCCAGCGTGTTCAGGCTGGTCGGCTCTTCGATCGCGTAGTCGCGCTCGCCGGCCACGTCGAAGCGGCCCTTGCACAGGGTGGGGTAGCCGCGCGGCTCGTCCGGCGCATAACAGTCGATCAGCACGTCATTGAGGCGGGCCTGCACACCTTCGGGGCCGTCGACCCAGCGCACCGCCGACGGCGGCGAACAGACACCGGCGTTGTTGGGCGACTGCCCGGTGACGTACGAGCTCAGCGCGCAGCGGCCCTCGACCATCACGCACAGGCTGCCGAAGCCGAAGACCTCGATGTCGACCTCGGTGTGGCGGATCAGCTGGCCCACCTGCTGCAGCGTCAGCACACGCGGCAGCACCGCACGCTGGATGCCGTAGCGGCGCCGGTAGAACTCGATGGCGGCATGGCTGGTGGCCGAGGCCTGCACCGACAGGTGCAGCCGCAGGCCGGGGTGGTGGTCGCGGCAGTAGGCCATCACCGCGGTGTCGGCCACGATCAACGCGTCGGCGCCCAGCGAGACGGCCCTGTCGACGGCGCGGTGCCAGGGCCCGGCGTCGTGCGCGTCGGCATAGGTGTTCAGCGCCATCAGCACCTTGGCGCCGTGCGCGTGGGCGTGGGCCACGCCGTCGCGCACCTGGGCGTCGTCGAAGTTCAGCCCGGCGAAGTTGCGCGCGTTGGTGGCGTCCTTCAGGCCGAGATAGACCGCGTCGGCGCCGGCATCCACCGCCACCTGAAGCGCCCGCAGCGAGCCGGCCGGGCACACCAGTTCAGGACCTTCGGGCAATTCTTGATGCATCGGTTGACCTTGCATGGATGGGAATCAATGGCGCCGAACACAGGCCAGGGCGTACGGGACCCTGCGCTCGGCTTCCGGTGTAGTTTGGCATTGTGGTCACCAGCCACCACGCAGCGTCAGCCGCCAGCTGCGCGGCGGTTCAACGTGGGTGAACAGGGGCGACACTTCGGCCAGTTGCACCTGGTTCAGGTTCTGCACACCCAGGGCCAGTTCCAGGCCCCAGGGCAGCTTGCGCGCGACGTGGGCGCCGACGAGGGTGACGGCACCCACGCTCTGTGACGGCGCGCCCGCGGTCAGCGCGGGCAGTTGCTGGTCGGTGCTGCTTTCGACGTGGCCACCCGCACGCCAGGGGCCGCCCTGCCAGTCCAGGCGCACCGTGGCGCTGTGGCGTGGCCGCTTGTCCAGGCGCTGCCCGGCCGCGGTGCGCGCGTCCAGGTAGGCATAACTCAACTGGAGTGCGAAGCCGCTGCCGAGGGCCTGCGCCAGCGAGGCCTCGGCGCCGCGCAGCCGCGCACGCGCCAGGTTCTCGTAGGTGTAGGTGCCGACGCCGGGCACGGCACCGGCAACCACCAGCCGCACTTCGATCAGGTCCTCGACACGCTGGTCGAACAGCATCAGCTGGGCCTGCGTCGCGCCGGCGGCATAACCCACGCCGAGCTCGGTGCCACGGCTGCGCTCGGGCTGAAGCGCCGGGTTGCCGAGAAAGGTGTTCGGGCCCTCGGCACGGCCACCGGGCACGATCTGCTTCAGGTTCGGCGCCTTGAAGCCGTGGCTGTAGCCGCCCTTGACGGTCCACGCCGCGTCAACTTGCCAGACTCCGTACAGCCGCGGACTCCACTCGTGGCCGAACAGCGCGTAGCGGTCGTGGCGCAGCCCCAGCGTGAGATTGAAGCTGGGGGTCACCGCCAGCTCGTCCTGCAGGAACAGCGCCCGGCTGCGCGACACCGACTCACCCCCGGGCAGGCCGGGGTCGGCCAGCGATTCGTTGCGCGCCTCGAAGCCGCCGGTCAGGGCGTGGGCACCGAACGCCAGCCGCGCCTGGCCTTCCAGCACACGGTCGTCGATCTGCTGCGGCGGGTTGACGGCGACGCCCGCGCTGCGCTGGTTCTCGATATCGATGCGCGAGCGGTAGGCGCGCAGCTGGCCGGTGCCTGCCGGCAGCCCGCTCGCGCCCGTCCATGCGGCTTCCCAACCCAGTGAAGTGAGCGATCGTTCCAGGTGGTTGACGGTGTCGTGGTAACGCCGGCGGCCGCTGCGCTCGCGCGCCGCCGCGTCGCGCTGCTCGCGGCCCGCGCGGTGCTCAAAGTCCACACGCTGGCCAGCGCCGCGCCAGGCCAGGCCCAGCCAGGCGTCGTCTTTCTCGCGCCCTTCCAGTTCCGAGATCAGCGGGTCGGCCGGCGAGGCCAGCGCGTCCAGCCGCGTGGCTGCAGCGCCGGCGCGCAGGAAGAGGCCGCTGCCCAGGGCCAGCGGGCCTTCGACCCGCAGCGCCAGCCGCTGGCCGTCACCGCCGCGACCGCCCTCGGCCCGGCTGCCTTCGACACTGGCGCTGCCGCGCCAGTTGTCGCCCGGCTCGCGCGTGATGACGTTGACGACACCGCCCAGCGCCTCTGACCCGTACAGCACCGACATCGGGCCGCGCACGACCTCGATGCGCTCGATGTCCTCCACGGCGATCCAGTCGTACTGGAAGTCCGAGTGGCCGATGACGCCGTCGCTGGAGCCCACGCGGCGGCCGTCGACGAGGAACAGCGTGTGTTTGCTGTCCATGCCGCGCAGGCTGAGCACCCTGCGCCCGCCGATGGCCCGGCCCTGCAGGCTGACGCCGGTTTCGCCGCGCAGCGCGTCGAGCAGGTTGTCGGCGCCGCGGGCCTCGATCTGGCGCCGCGTGACCACGCTCAGCGCGGCCGGCGCAGCCGTTTCCAGCATGCCGTGGCGGGTGGCCGTGACGACCACGCTCTGCAGCGCGGGCGGCAGCTCGATGGCCCACGCGGACGCGGCAGCCACGCACGACCCACCCGCGAGCGCGGACACAAGCGCCAGCGCCGCGCCACGCCGCCGCCGGTGCGAGCGGACGCGCCGGCTCGGCGCACCGCGACGGGGGAAGGCACGCGTCATCGCGTACCGAAAAGGAAGGCTTGCCATGCGCCGCAGCATCGCCGCATCGGCGCCCTGCGTCCTTGAACTGCTTCAGTTTTGGCGGCACCCGCACAAACCCGCGCACCACCGTTTCGCTTGAACCAGTTCAAGGAAAGACCCCAAGCCCGGCGACACCATCGCCGTCGAATCCAAGCAGTCTCCGAAGCACGCCCGGGAAGCCCCGACAAAGGAAATCGCATGAAGATCCTGAAGCCCCTCGCCCACTGGGCGACGCTGGCGACGCTGCTGTTCACCGCCGCCCCCTTCGCCGCACACGCACAAGACAAGAAACCGGTGTCGCCGGCCGAGATGAACTACCAGGCCGGCACCTCGCCGCTGGGCGAAGTGCCGATGTACCAGAGCGCCAACCCCAAGGCACCGAAGATGACGCAGGCGGAGTTCGAACTCGGCCGCAAGACCTACTTCGAGCGCTGCGCCGGTTGCCACGGCGTCCTGCGCAAGGGTGCCACCGGCAAACCGCTGACGCCCGATCTCACCATCGACAAGGGCACCGAGTACCTGAAGGTTTTCATCGCCTACGGCTCGCCCGCCGGCATGCCGAACTGGCTGACCTCGGGCGAGATGGACGAGGGTACCGTTGACGTGATGGCCCGCTACATCCAGCAGGACCCGCCGGTGCCACCCGAGTTCGGCATGGCGCAGATGAAGGCGACCTGGAAGGTCATCGTGCCGCCGGCGCAGCGGCCGACGAAGAAGATGAACGGCTACAACATCGAGAACATCTTCTCGACGACGCTGCGCGACACCGGTGAGGTGGCGCTGATCGACGGTGACACCAAGAAGATCATCAACATCGTGAAGACCGGTTACGCGGTGCACATCTCGCGCACCTCGGCTTCGGGGCGCTACCTGTTCGTGATCGGGCGCGACGCCAAGATCAACATGATCGACCTCTGGATGGCCACGCCCGACAACGTGGCCGAGGTGCGCATCGGCCTCGAGGCGCGCTCGGTGGACACCAGCAAGTACAAGGGCAAGGAGGGTGACTTCACCGACAAGCTGGCCATCGCCGGCGCCTACTGGCCACCGCAGTTCGTGATCATGAAAGGCGACACGCTGGAACCGCTGAAGATCGTCAGCACCCGCGGCATGGTCGTCGGCACGCAGGAATACCACCCCGAACCGCGCGTGGCGTCCATCGTCTCGAGCCACTTCAAGCCCGAGTTCGTGGTCAACGTCAAGGAGACCGGCAAGACGCTGATGGTGGACTACACCCATCTCGACGCGCTGAAGGTCACCGAGATCGGCTCGGCCCCCTTCCTGCACGACGGCGGCTGGGATTCGAGCAAGCGCTACTTCATGGTCGCGGCCAACCAGAGCAACAAGATCTCGGTCATCGATGCCAAGGACGGCAAGCTGGCTGCCCTCGTCGAGGTCGGCAAGATCCCGCACCCCGGGCGTGGCGCCAACTTCATCCATCCGAAGTTCGGCCCCGTGTGGGCCACCGGCCACCTGGGTGACGAGACGATCGCGCTCATCGGCACCGACCCCGTCAAGCACAAGGCGTACGCCTTCAAGAAAGTGGCCGACCTGAAGGGCCAGGGCGGCGGGGCGCTGTTCATCAAGAGCCACCCGAAGAGCCAGCACCTGTATTCGGATACGCCGCTGAACCCCGAGGCGAAGATTTCGCAGTCGATCGCCGTCTACGACATCAAGAACCTCGACAAGGGCTACACCGTGCTGCCCATCGCCGAATGGGCGGGGCTGAGCGACGACGGCGCCAAACGCGTCGTGCAGCCCGAGTTCAACAAGGCCGGCGATGAAGTCTGGTTCGCCGTCTGGTCGGCGAAAGACAAGCAGAGCGCGTTAGTGGTGGTGGATGACAGGACGCTCAAGCTGAAGGCGGTGATCAAGGATCCGCGCCTGATCACGCCCACGGGCCACTTCAACATCTACAACACGCAGCACGACGTCTACTGAAACCTGCCCTGGAGCCACGCACCATGCACAAGATGATTCCGACACTGGGCCTGATCGTGCTGGGACTGGGGCTCTCGGCCCCGGCCCTGGCCGACCCCGAGGCCGACATGACCAAGGCCGGCTGCAATGCCTGCCACAGCAAGGACAAGAAGCTCGTCGGCCCGTCCTACAAGGAGATTGCCGCCAAGAACAAGGGCAAGGCCGACGCGGTGGCCACACTGACGGCCAAGGCGCGCGCCGGCGGCAAGGGTGTGTACGGCCCGATCCCCATGCCACCCAACCCGGTGGCCAAGATCGGCGACGCCGAACTCAAGGCGGCCGTGGAGTGGATCCTCAAGCAGTAGCACCCCGGCCGAAGCGGTCGGCACCGCGGTGACCGACCGCTGGCGATGCAACGCCGGGCCGCACTGAGCACCCTGGTCTGGGGTTGCAGCGCCGCTGCGCTGCCGTTGCGTGCCCATGCCGCCACGCCGCTGGCGGGCCACGTGCTGGTCTGGGGCCCGGAAGGCTGCTGCGTGGCCGGTCCCGACGGTGCGGTTCAGCGCCTGCCCGACCGTCTGGCCGCGGGCACCCGCCCTGCCCTCACGTCGCGCGGCCTGTGGCTGGTGAACGCCGAAGGCGCGCTGCGTGGCTGGGCACCCGAAGGCGACCCCGACTGGCTGTTGCAGCGCACGGTGGCGTTCGCCGCGCCCGTGCACGCCCTCGCCGCCAGCCCCGACGGCCGCTGGGTGGCAGCGGCCCATGCCGAGCAACTCAGCCTGCTCGACGGCCGCGGCGCGTTGCACAGGACTTTCGACGGCACCGACCTCGGCGGTGTGCATCGGGGCCGGGCCACGGCCCTGTTCACGCTACCGCAGCGCCGCAGCTTCGTCGTGGCCTGGCCGGCACTGGGTGAAGTGTGGGAGATCTCGCTCGACCCCGAGGCCACGCCGATCTTCGACGGACTGGTGCACGACTACCGCATGGGCGAGGCCATCGCGAAGCCGGGCTATCTGGGCGCTCGCCGCGCACCGCTGGACCGGCCGCAGCCTGACTTCACCTTTGCCGACGCCCGCGTGCCGTGGCTGGCCGGCACGTTGGGCGCCGAGGTGGCCGTGATGCACCTGGATGTGCGCCGCCGCATTGCCGCACTGCAGGTGGCCGCCGCCCACCCTGCGGGGGCCACCCTGCGCCGCGCCGCGCGCGGGCATGGCGCGTTCGAGTGGTGGCTGCCGGCGGGTCACGACATCCATGTCTTCGACACCACGCGATGGCAACGTGCCGCCGTGCACACGCTGCCCGGGCCCGTGCGGCATCTGCACGCCGTGGACGACGCGGAGGACGGTGCCGTGTGGGCGCTGGTGGATCAACGCGGTGACGCGGCGCTGTGGGTGCTGGACGACGCGGCCTCAGGAAGGTGGCGGCCGGTCGGTGGCGGGGTGGTGTCGGCCCTGGCGCCGAGCGCCACGCCTCGAGGCTTGCCGCTGCTCGTCTTGCGCCGCGACCCGTCTGCGCTGCTGCAGCTAGACCATCGCGGTGGCGTGCGAGACCAATGGCCGCTGCCGGCGGGCATCGCATGGCAAGGCATCGCCGCCTGGCCACCGAACTGAGTGCGCAGGTCCGAGCGTGGTGGCCTGATCGCGCCGACCCGGGTGCGCCCGCCTGCGGATAGGCCTGGTGGTTGCCCACCAGCATGCACCCGCAGCCTAACGGCGTGCCAGACTCAACAGCAGTGCCAGGCCCAGCGCTGCGGCCATGTTGTGCAACAGCACCCACGCCGGCGCAGCCGCCGCGCTGCCCGCACTAGCACCCAGCACGAACTGCAATCCGGCAAGCCAGAGCAAGGCGACACCCTCACCTCGCCCGGCTTGGCTGCGAACCACCCAGCCCACGCCCAGCGCACAAGGCACGGCCAGCAGCGCCAGTGACAGATGCGCCACGGGCGCCGCGTGGAACTGGCCGCTGCCCGAAAGCGCCCCCAGCGCGGCCTGCGCGGCCCACAGCCCGGCGCCCAGCAGTGCCCAGCGCGACAAGGCGGGACTCGAACCCGGCCCGTCGTGCAGCTGGACCACCAGCCGCCAACTCAGTGCCAGCATCAGCAGGCCCCCCAGCAGGTTGCCCAGCAACACACCGGCTGCGCGCGAGCCGGGCGTGACGATGCCCAGCGCCGACAAGCCCAGCGCCAGCGCCAGCAGCGCCAGTGCCAGGCGCCCCGCGGCCGGTCGGCGCGGCGGGCGCGCCAAGGTCAGCACCGCCAGGGCCAGCACCACCAGCAGCACCGCCGTGGCGGCCCCGCGGTGCGTTGCACGCACCAGCGCCAGCATACGCGGCGCGCCCAGCAGCGCTGGCGCAACCGCCGCTGCTGCGGGCCGATCGGCACTGCGGCAACCGGGCCAGTCGACACAGGCCGGGCGCGGCTGCGCCAGGCGCAACCAGGCACTGGCGCTGGTCACCACCAGCATCAGCAGCAGGCAGGCCCAAGCCAGACGGCGCAGCGTCAACAGGCGACGGTCTTCGAGGGGGCGGCGGTCTTCGGTCATCGGCAGGAGGCTTCGCGATTCATCGTAACGGGCGCATCAACGCACCGCCACGTGTTCGCTGGCATGCGGGTCTTCCTGGGTGGGTCAGGCCGCGAATCCTTGAACTGGTTCATTTTTCGCTGCGGCGTGCGCGCCACAGAATGCCCCGAGCCTGCCACCCTGGGGCATCGGGCCATGCAGCACCCGCTGCACGCCCGCGACCCGACGAAGGAGAAACGACCATGAACACGCACGACACACATGACGACGAGAACGACCCCGTGCCCTGGGTGCAGCAGTTGCTCGACAACCCCTTCCTGCTGCTCTTCATCGGTGTCTTCGTGCCCATGATGGTCTACACCGTCTGGGGCGTCGTCGACATCCTCACCCTGCCGATGGCGAAGTAGGCGAGGACAACCCCATGAGCGCCATCCTCCCGCCTGCCGAACGCCTTTGGTACAAACATCCGATCGACCGTGTCGAGGGCACGTGGATCGCCATCGCGCTGGTCTGGTGCCTGATCATGTTCGCCATGATGGTGGGCTGGCACGTCTGGGGCAAACAGAACCTGTCCACCGAGACCTACCGCACCACGCCCGAGATGTTCATGGCCAAGACCCAGGCCATGGTCGACAAGTACACGGTGCGGATCGAGAAGGACGAAAACGCCACGCCGGTGGTCGCACCCCCGGCCGGCAGCGACGTGTATTTCATCGCCCGCTTGTGGAGCTTCTACCCCGTGCTCGAACTCGAGAAGGGCAAGACCTACAAGCTGCACCTGACGTCGATGGACTACAACCACGGCTTCTCGCTGCAGCCGGCCAACATCAACATCCAGATCGTGCCGGGCTTCGAGCACGTGGTCACCGTCACACCCAACCAGTCGGGCACCTACTCGGTGGTGTGCAACGAGTTCTGCGGCATCGGCCATCACAAGATGGTCGGTCGCGTCTACGTGAAATGAGGAACGGGCGATGAGCACCACCACCACGTACCGTACCTGCCCGCGTTCGGGCCTGCAGTTCGAACACCAGGCCGAATGGCTGATGAAGGCCAACGCCTTCATCGCCGTGGTCTGGCTGCTGATCGGCGGCGTGCTCGCCATCGGCGTCGTGCTGACACGCTGGCCGGCCGTGCGCTGGCTCGAGGCCGACACCTTCTACATGGTGCTCACGGCGCACGGCATCGACATGCTGATCTACTGGATCATCTTCTTCGAGATCGCGGTGCTGTACTTCTGCGCCTCGACCTTGCTGCGCTGTCGCATCGCCACGCCCAAGGTCGCGTGGCTGGCCTTCGCGCTGATGGTCATCGGTTCGGTCGTCAACAACATCGCGGTTTTCCGCGGCGCGTCCAGCGTCATGATGACTTCGTACGTGCCGATGATGGCCGAGCCCAACTTCTACCTCGGGCTCATCCTCTTCGCCGTCGGCGCACTGATCGCGGTCTTCGTCTTCTTCGGCACGCTGGTGGTCGCCAAGCGCGAGAAGACCTACGAAGGCTCGGTGCCGCTGGTCACCTTCGGCGCTATCACCGCGGCCATCATCGCGGTCTTCACCATCGCCTCCGGCGCCATCATCCTGATTCCGACCTGGCTGATGTCGCTGGGCGTCGTCAAGGAAGTCGACCCGCTCATCTACCGCACCATCTGGTGGGCCTTCGGGCATTCGTCGCAGCAGATCAACGTGGCGGCGCACATCTCGGTGTGGTACCTGGTGGCGGCCATCGCCTTCGGCGCCAAGCCGATGAGCGAACGCGTCAGCCGCACCGCCTTCCTGCTCTACATCCTGTTCCTGCAACTGGCCAGCGCCCACCACCTGCTCGCCGACCCGGGGCTGTCGACCGGCTGGAAGGTCGTCAACACCAGCTACTTCATGTACTTCGCGGTGCTGGCCTCGATGATCCACGGCCTGACCATCCCGGGCGCGATGGAAGTCGCGCAGCGCCAAAAGGGTTTCACCAAGGGCCTCTTCGAGTGGCTGCGCAAGGCGCCATGGAGCAACCCCACCTTCTCGGGCGTGTTCATCTCGATCATCGGCTTCGGTTTCCTGGGCGGCATCTCGGGCGTGATGATGGGCACCGAGCAACTCAACATGATCATCCACAACACGATCTACGTGCCGGGGCACTTCCATGCCACGGTGGTGGTGGGCACGACGCTCACCTTCATGGCGCTGACCTACTACCTGATCCCGGTGCTGTTCAGGCGCGAGATGATCAACCCGGTGCTGGCGAAGTGGCAGCCCTACCTGTTTGGCTTCTCGATGTACTTCTTCTGCCTGGTGATGATGGGCGCCGGCACGCTGGGGGTGTCGCGCCGCCACTGGGACATGGCCTTCCAGGGCGCGGCGCTGGCCTATGAATGGCCGGGTGCGGCGTACCTGATGATGGCGCTGGTGGGCGTGGCCGGCATCGCGGCCATCACCGGCGGCGCGATCTACATCTACATCACGGTGGGCTCGCTGCTGTGGGGGCGCAAGCTCGAAGCGGGTGCGACCAGCGGCAAGTTCACGCCTGTCGGCCGCGCCTCGCCTTCGGTCGTCGCGCAGAGCTACGGCTCGATGGGCTTCGCCGCACCAGGCACCTTCACGCTGGCGATGGTCTTCCTGCTGGCCTTCATCCTGTACTACTTCATCAACTGGAAGTACCTCTCGACCTTGTGGGGCCTGAGTTGAGCCGCAGCGGCCTTCTTTCCCGCGCCTGATTCCAGCCGCAAAGACCCACCAGGAGACACGCCATGAACCGCAGCGCCCAACCTGCCGTCTTGCCCGCCGCGGCCTCAGCGGCCCTCTCCCACGCGCCGGCCGTGGCGCGTTGGCGCACCGTGCTCGGCGTCTTCAAGCTGCGCATCAGCGTGCTCATCATGGCCACGGCACTGGGCGGCCTGTTCATCGTGCCCGACGGCTCGGTGGCGCCGCTGCAGGCCTTGGTGCTGGCGCTGTCGGTGCTGCTGGCCTCGGCCAGCGCGGGCGCCTTCAACCAGTTCGTCGAAGCCGACAGCGACCGCCTGATGGCACGCACCCGCACGCGGGCCTTTGCCAGCGGTGCCTTGCCACGCAGCAAGGGTTGGCTGATCGCCATCGTGGCGCTTCTGGTGTTTGCAGTCAGCCTGTCGGCGGCCTTCGTCAACCTCGCGGCCGCCGGCTTCGTGCTGCTGGGCGCACTCACCTACGCCGGCGTCTACACGCTGGGGCTGAAGCGGCGCACGCCCTGGAACATCGTCATCGGCGGGCTCGCAGGCAGCTTCGCGGTGCTGGCGGGCGCGGCCGCCGTTAACCCGCAGATCGGCCCGCTGGCCGCCTTGCTGGCGCTGGTGCTCTTCCTGTGGACGCCGCCGCACTTCTGGAGCCTGGCCATCGCCAACGAAGCGCAGTACGCCGCCGCCGGTGTGCCCATGCTGCCGGTGGTGGTGGGCGCGGCGCGGGCCGCGCGCATCGTGCATGCCAGCACCACCGCGCTGGTGGCGGTGTCACTGCTGCCGGTGTTCTTCGGCGCGGGCTGGATCGTCTTCGCGGGCGCGCTGCTCGGCGGCGTGCACTTCCTGCGCAAGACCCATGCGCTGGTGCGCCAGCCCGACCGCCGCACGGCGATGGCGGCGTTCTTCTCGTCGATGGTGCAGCTGAGTGCGTTGTTGGCGGCGGTGGTCATCGATGCTGCTTTGCGCTGATGGTCCCCGAACGCGCACCGCGCCATCCTTCGCGGGCCACGGCCGCCGCCTGATCCGGCGCTGCGGCGCCATCGCGGCGCTGGCCCTCGGCCTGCCCCTCGCCGGCTGGGCCGCCGACACGGCCACAAGGCCGCCGGCCCCACGCGTCGAGAGCACCGAAGCCGCCCCGCGCGCCCTCGGCGCCCTGCCCACGCTGAACGAAGCCGCCGCGCTGCGTGCCGCGCAAGCCGCCATCGGCCGGCCGCTGCCCGACCTGGTGCTGCTCGACCGCCAGGGCCGTGCCGTAAAGCTGTCCGACTACCGCGGCAAGCCCTTGCTGGTGAGCTTCATCTACACCGGCTGCTTCCAGGTCTGCCCGACGCAGACGCGTGCGCTGCTGCAGGCCGTGCAGGGTCTGGAACGCACGCTCGGTGAACACCAGTTCAACATCGTCAGCATCGGTTTCAACCAGCCCTTCGACAGCCCCGAGGCGATGCGCTCGTTCGCCCGCCAGCACCTCATCGAGCACCGCAACTGGGAGTTCCTGAGTCCGTCGCGCGACGCCCTGGCCCAGCTCACCAACACCTTCGGCTTCAGCTTTGTTGCCACGCCGGCGGGCTTCGACCACGTGCTGGGCGTGACGGTGGTGGATGCTGCGGGGCGCATCCACGCGCAGGTCTTCGGCGACCGGCTGCGCGCCGACCAGCTGGGTGAACCGTTGCGTCAACTGCTGCTGGGCACACCGCCCGCGGCGACCTCGACGCTGGCAGCCGTGGTCGAACGCGTGCGCATCCTGTGCACCGTGTACGACCCCGAAACCGGCGAGTACCGCTACGACTACAAGCTGATCTTCGAGCTCATCGGCGGCGCGCTGTTCTTCTTCAGCGTGGCGATCTACCTGCTCATCGAATGGCGCGACCAGCGGCGTGCGCGCCGGCGTTCATGCACACGTCCCCCACGGGCCTCCGGCAGCACGGCCTGAACGCCTGGCGTGCCGTCGAAGGCGGCTTCGATGCCGCCTTCGGCTCGCGCCTGAATCCGCTGCGTCACCTGGGCGCCATCGGCTTCCTGGCCTTCTGGCTGCTGGCGACCAGCGGCGTGGTGCTGTTCATCGTCTTCGACACCTCGGTGACCGGGGCCTGGCGCTCCATCGACGAGCTGTCGCGCCTGCCCTTCGGCCTGGGCCGGCTGCTGCGCGGCGTGCACCGCTATGCCGCCGACGTGCTGGTCATCGTGATGACCCTGCATGGGCTGCGCGAATGGCTGCACGGTCACGCACGGGGCTTCCGCCGCTTCCACTGGCTGACCGGCGTGCCGCTCATCGGCTTCGTCTTCGTCGGCGCCATCGGCGGCTTCTGGATCAACTGGGACCAGCTGGGCCAGTATTCGGCCATCGCCACCGCCGAGTGGCTGGACGCACTGCCGCTTCTGGCGGCGCCGCTGGCACGCAACTTCCTCGTCGAAGGCGCGGTGAGCGACCGCCTGTTCTCGCTCTTCGTGTTCGTGCACATCGGCGCGCCGCTGCTGATGCTGTTCGGGCTGTGGTTCCACGTCCAGCGCATCACGCGTGCCGCCGTGCTGCCGCCGCGCCCGCTGGCGCTGGGGCTGCTGGCCACGCTGGCCGCGCTGGCGCTGGCCAGCCCCGTGGTCAGCCACGCGCCGGCCGCGCTGGCCCGCATGCCCGAGGAACTTCGGCTCGACTGGATCCTGCTCTTCGTGCATCCGCTGGTCGATGCCACCTCGCCGGCCTTCGTCTGGACCGTGGTCGGCGTTGGCGCCGCGCTGCTGTTCGCGCTGCCCTTCCTGCCGCAGCCGCTGCGCCCGGCGGTGGCGGTGGTCGACGCCGACAACTGCAACGGCTGCAAGCGCTGTTTCGTCGACTGCCCCTATGCCGCCATCGCGATGGTGCCGCACCCGAACCAGCGCATCGGCCGCTCGCTGGCGCAGGTGGACGGCGACCTGTGCGCCGGCTGCGGCATCTGCGCCGGCGCCTGCCCATCGTCGACGCCCTTCCGCAGCGCAGCACGTTTGGTCACCGGCATCGACATGCCGCAGCTCACCGTGAATGCGCTGCGCCAGCGCCTGCAACAGGCCGTGAGCACATCTCAAACCGCCCGGCCTCTGGTGCTGTTCGGCTGCGACCACGGCGCGCCCTGCGCCGGTCTGGCAGGGCCCGACGTCCTGCCCTTCAGCTTCTTGTGCGCCGGCCAGCTGCCGCCGTCCTTCGTCGAATACGCCTTGCGCGACGGGGCCGCCGGCGTGCTGGTGGCGGCCTGCCGCGAGGGCGGCTGCGAATTCCGGCTCGGCGAGCGCTGGACGGCCGAACGCCTCGCCGGCGAGCGTGAACCGCACCTGCGTGCCGGCGTCGCCGCGCAGCGGCTGGAACTGGTCTTCGCCGGCCCGGGCGACGAAGACCAGCTGGCCACCGGCCTGGAACGCCTGCGCCAGCGTGTGCAGACGCTGGCTCCCGACCCGGATCCCGTTTTGCGCCTGCAACATGCCTGACACCCCTGCCCGAAACCCGACCCGGCTGGGCCCGCGCGCCTGGCTCGGGCAGGTGCTGCTGTACGGGCTGTTCGCCTTGACCATCGGCGTCTTTTCGCAATGGCCGCCCTACCGGCACCTGCAAGCCGATGAGGCGCTGATCAAGCTCAGCTTCACGCGCGTGGGCAAGCCGGTGGGCGACTGCCGCACGCTGAGCGCCGAGGAACTGGCGCGCCTGCCGCCGAACATGCGCGAGCCGAAGAGCTGCCCGCGCGAACGTTCGCCGGTGACGGTGCAGGTCGACCTCGACGGCCGCACCGTGCTGCAGCGCGTGGCGCCGCCCACCGGCGTAGCCAAGGACGGTGCCGCCGCGGTCTACGAGCGGCTGGTGGTGCCCGCGGGCGTGCACCAGATCGCCGTGCGGCTGTCCGACGACGTGCGCGCACGCGACGCCGGCTACCGCCGCGACGCGCGTGTGACGCTGGTGCCGGGCCAGGTGCTGGTCATCGACTTCGACGCCGCGAAAGGCGGCATCACGCTGCAATGAACACCCTCACCACCCCGAAAGATGGCCGGCGATCACGGTCGCAGGAAGCCAGCAGTCAACGACCCGGCCACGGCAGAGTCACGGCCTCCAGCCCGGCGGATTACACCCTGCCAATGGTGGCCGCTGGCCAGCGCAGCCTGGCGCGCGCCTGGCTGCTGCTGGCGCTGGCCGCCCTGGTGGGTTCGGGCCTGTTCTCGGTGCTGCTGGTGCTGGCGCGCACGCCAGGCATCAACGCCTGGCTGCCGGCGGGCGACTTCTTCCGCGTGGCGCTGGTGGTCCATGTCGACCTGTCGGTGCTGGTCTGGTTCATGGCCGTCGCTGGCATGCTGTGGAGCCTGAATACGCGGCCCGCGCGCTCGGCGGCGGGTGCGGCACTGAACCGGCTGCCCCTGCTGCTGTGCGGCGCCGGTGCGCTGGGCATGGCGCTCGCAGCCTTCGTCGGCGGCGGGCCGGCGGTGATGGCCAACTACATCCCCATGATCGACAGCGCCGCCTTCCGCAGTGCGGTCAGCGTCTTCGGGCTCGGCGCACTGCTGCTGGTGTTGCTGAGCCTGGCCCGTGCGCTGCCGGTGGGCCCGGCCGTGGACGGCGGCGGCGCGCTGCGCTTCGGCCTGCACGCCAGCGCCGTGGCAGCGGCGGTAGCCTTGCTGGCGTTCGCCTGGTCGCTGGCCGTCGTGCCGACCAGCCTGCCGGCCAAGGCCTATTACGAGATCCTCTTCTGGGGCGGTGGCCACGCGCTGCAGTTCACCTGGACGCTGCTGATGCTGGTGGCCTGGCTGGCGCTGGCGCAGGCCTGCGGCGGCCGCATTCCCTTGAGCCCACGCATCGTGCTGCTGCTCTTCGTGGTGGCGCTGGTGGGCGTCTTCGGCACGCCGCTGGCCTACCTGATGCACGAGGTGAGCACGGTCGAACACCGCGACATGCACACCTGGGGCATGCGCTTCGGCGGCGGCCTGGCCATCGCGCCGCTGGCGCTGGCGGTGCTGCTGGCGATGGCGGCACGCCGCGCCGGGCCTGCGCTGACGGACACGCAACGCCCGTTGCGGGCGGCGCTGCTGGCGTCGATGCTGCTCTTCGTCGCCGGGGGCGTCATCGGCTTGGCCATCCAAGGCAACAACGTCAAGATTCCGGCGCACTATCACGGCTGCATCGTCGGCGTGACGCTGGCGCTGATGGGCGTCGTCTACCACCTGCTGCCGCAGCTGGGCTACCGCGCACCGGCGGGCCGTGCGGCCGTGGTGCAGCCCTGGCTCTACGGCGGCGGGCAGCTGCTGCACATTGGCGGTTTGGTGTGGTCGGGCGGCTACGGCGTGCAGCGCAAGGTGGCCGGCGCAGACCAGGTGCTGCGCAGCCCCGGCGAGGTGGCCGGCATGGGCCTGATGGGCCTGGGCGGGCTGCTGGCCATCGCCGGCGGCCTGCTGTTCGTGGTGGTGGTGCTGCGTGCCATGCGCCCGCAGCGTGCATGACGCCGACACGATGACCACCCCAGCGAAGGCCACGCCATGATCGCCTTGCTGCAGCGCGGCCTGCGCGCGGCCTTCATGGCCGCCGAAGGCCTGTTCAACCGCGCCTTCGGCGACCGTCTCAACCCGCTGTACCACCTGGGCGCCATCAGCTTCTTCCTGTTCTGGGTGGTGGGCGCCACAGGCCTGGTGCTGTATGCCTTCTTCGACACCAGCGTCGAAGGGGCGCACCGCTCGATGGAGGCGCTGGAGCAGACGCTGTGGGGCGCAGGCAGCGTGCTGCGCACGGTGCACCGGCATGCGTCCGACGCGCTGGTGCTGACGATGAGCATCCACGCGCTGCGCTACTTCGCCTTCGACCGCCTGCGCGGCTTCCGCTGGTTCTCGTGGGTCACAGGCGTGGTGCTGGTGTGGCTGGCCTTCGTGGCCGGCGTCAACGGCTACATGCTGCCCTGGGACCGCCTGGCCCAGTTCGTCACCCAGGCCAGCTTCGAGTGGATCGACTGGCTGCCCGGTTTCGGCGGCACGCTGAGCCGCAACTTCATCCTGCCCGAGCACGTCAGCAACCGGCTGTTCTCGCTGCTGGTGTTCATCCACATCGGCGTGCCGCTGGTGATGCTGCTGGTGATGTGGCTGCACGTGCAACGGGTGCCCAAGGCCAGCACGCAGCCGCCGCGGCCCATCACGCTGGCGCTGCTGCTGATGCTGCTGGCGCTGGCGCTGGCCACGCCGGTGGCCAGCCAGGGCCCGGCCGACCTGAACACGGCGCCGGCCGTGCTGCTGCTCGACTGGTTCCTGCTGGCCCTCTTCCCGCTGCTCTACGCCTGGCCGCTGGGCGTGGTGTGGGGCGTGGTGGGCGGCGCCACGCTGCTGCTGCTGCTGCTGCCCTGGCTGCCGCCGCGGCGCGGCAACGCGGCGCTGATGCAGCTGACGGCGCACCCCGGGCCGGTCCGCTTCGCTGCACGGACCGGCGAGACGCTGCTCGAAGCCGGCCTGCGCGCCGGCGTCGCTCTGCCCTTCGATTGCCGCTGCGGCGGCTGCGGCGTGTGCGTGTGCACGGTGCTCAACGGCCGCGTCGACCACGGCCCCTACCAGGCGGCGGCACTGACGACCGCCATGCGTGCACGCGGCCAGACGCTGATGTGCTGCGCAGTGGCGCTGGAAGACCTGGAGATCGAGGTCGAAGGTGTGCCCACGCTGACGCTCGGCGAGGCCGACGGTGCCGGTGCCGCAGGTGCCGGCGGGCTGCACCTGCGCCGCGGCCGCGTCAGCGCGATGGAGCGCCTGTCACCCGACCTGATGCGCGTCTTCATCACGCTGCCCGGCGATCAGAAGCTGGCCTTCGTGGCCGGGCAGTACATCAACATCGTGCTCGAAGACGGTGCCCGGCGTGCCTTCTCCTTTGCCAGCGCGCCGGCCGACCCCGGCCAGCCTCCGTCCACCGCCGGCGATGTCATCGAACTGCACGTGCGGTGGATCCCCGGCGGCCGCTACACCACCCACGTCTTCGAGCGGATGAAGGTCGGCGACACGGTCGACTTCGAAGGCCCGCTGGGCAGGTTCACGCTGCACGACAGCCAGCGGCCCATCCTCTTCGTGGCCGGCGCCACCGGTTTCGCGCCCATCAAGAGCATCCTCGAGGACGCCTTCAGCAAGGGCGTGCGCCGGCCGATGGAGCTGTACTGGGGCGTGCGCCACGAGCACGACCTGTATCTGCTGGACACGCTGGCCCGCTGGCAGCAGGAACATGCGAACTTCAAGTTCGTACCGGTGCTGTCGGAACCCGAGGAACGCAGCGCCTGGACCGGGCGGCGGGGTTTCGTGCACGAGGCGCTGCTCGCCGACCACCCCGACCTGAACGGCTATGAGGTCTACGCCTGCGGCTCGGTGCGCATGGTGACGGCGGCGGTGCCCGACTTCATCGCCCACGGGCTGGCCGAGCAGTACTGCTTCTCCGACGCCTTCATGCCCACGGGTTCAGCGCGACCGGACGCCCCCGACGCCTGAGGTGCTCACTTCACCTGCAGCTGGTTCATGTATTCCAGCAGCGCCATGATGCGCGTGCGCACGAACACGGCCTGGTTGTAGGGCATGTCGGGCAGCGCTTCCGCAGCCTGCACCGTGTATTCCACGCCCCAGACCGGCATCGCGCGCGTGCCGTGGCCCTTGGCGGCGCCTTCGATGATCTCGTAGGTCCGGTTGACCGGGAAGATGCCGCCGTTGTGGCGTGCCAGCAGCGTCAGGTCGGGCAGACGGGTTTTGAGTTGCTCGGCAAAGGGCCCGCTGCCCTTGCCGTCGATGCCGTGGCACACCGCGCATTTGCTCTCGAACTCCCGCTTGCCGAGGTCCAACCTGGGCTGGGCCAGTACCGACGTGGCCATGGAGAACGTCGCGACGGCAGCGGCCGCCGTCCGGAGTGTGCTGGATCGCATGATCAGGACCTTTCGCTTCGAGTGCGGGCGGTTCCGCTCCGCCATCTGGCCACTGTCGGTCCGCCGGCTGTGCCGCGCGTTGATGTCCGTCAACGCCGGCCGTCGTGGCGCAGGTGACAGGAGGCGCGCTGCCTGCAAGACCACCTCGCGCGACGGACCGCAGACATCACGCATCAGGTCGACAGCCAGCGCAGCGGCCCGTACGGGTCGTGCGCGATGGCCGTGCCGACAATCCATGCAAAGCAGGCCAACGCGGCCAGCGTCCAGGCCAGGCGCGCCGACGGCGTGCGCGCACGCCGCAGCGCCATCGTGCCGAGGCCGATGTAGACCAGCAGCAGCAGCAGCTTGGCGCCGAGCCAGGCCTGCACCAGCGGGTTGAGCTGCAGCGTCGCCCACAGCAACGCGCCAGCGCTCAGCAAGCTGGTGTCGATGACCCAGCTGGCCACCCGGGCAGGCCGCGAGAGCGGCCACCGCGCGCCGGCGAGCGTGGCGAACGCCCGCAGAGCGAACAGACTGCCGCTGGCAGTGACGAAGCCGACGTGCAGCTGCCGCAAGGTGATGTAATGTTCGATCAAGGCCTGCATCAGACGTTGGGTGTTGCCGCTTCGAGGAAAATCCCACCGTGCTCGATACCCGCGACTTCGACATTCCGCGCTTTCTGGCGGTGCTGCCCTTGTTCTCTGACATAGGCAACGCCGAACGTGAGCGCCTGGCACAGGGCTGCCAGCTGCGGCGTTTCGAGCGCGGCGACATGGTCTTTCGCGTCGGCGAGCCCTGCGATGCTTTCCATGTCGTCGTCGTCGGGCAGGTCAAGCTGTTCGTGGTTTCGCCGGCGGGACAGGAAAAGGTGATCGAACTCGTCAGCCCCGGCGCGAGTTTTGCAGAGGCCCTGATGTTCCTGGGAAAGCCGTGCATGGTCAACGCCCAGGCCCTGGCCGACACACTGCTGCTGTCCGTCCATCGTGACGCCGTCGTAGCCGAACTGGAACTGGACAGCCGCTTCGCCATGCGCATGCTGGCCGGCCTGTCGCGCCGCTTGCACGGTCTGGTGCACGACGTGCAGGCCTACGCCCTGCAAAGCGGCGTGCAGCGTGTCGTCGGCTATCTGCTGCGCGACCAGGCGCTCGAGGACGGCCACGCGGATGTGGCGCGAACGGTATCGCTGCCTGTCAGCAAGGCGACCGTGGCCTCGCGCCTGTCTCTGACGCCGGAGTACTTCTCGCGAGTCTTGCGCGAGCTCGAAGCCGCAGGATTGATCGCCGTCGACAAGCGCGACATCCGCATCCTCGACAGCAAGCAACTCGCGGCCTACCGCGCTTAGCTGCTGCAGGAACATCCACCGCCGCTGCCGCAGCCACTGGTCATGCCGCCGGGCACCCCGTCGGCGACTCGAGCCACGCGCACATGCCAGAGGTCGGGCCCCGCCTTGAGGTACTGCCAGTCGAACTGACCGTCGCGCGTCTGCTGAAACTGGCGGTTCAGGGGTACAGGGTCGTGATCGTTGACGAGTTCCAGCGTCTGCCCTGTTGCGAGCGCATCGAAGGTTCCGAAGATGAGTGGGTGCCGCTGCGCCGGCGGCACCGTACGCACATCGATCAGTTTCACTGCGGTGCTCATGCCAGTTCCTTCGTGGTAGGTGTATGCCCCGCAGGCTATCGAGGAGCCGCTGGCTCCGCCTTGAACCGGGTCAAGGATAGCGTCGCAACATGTCCCGGCAGTCATGCTGCCCAGGGTGAGTTTTCGATCAGCGCCGCCTCACAGGCGGCGCCAGCGTCGGTGCGGGTGCCGTGCTGCGTCAGCAGTCATACGCTACCCGTCATGCGCTGTGCAAGGTGGCGCGGGTGCGCTTGCTGGCGGCTGCGGCAGGTTCACCGGCTGATCGCACCAGAACTCATCCATGCCGGCGCCGGGATCCTCCTCACCCAAGACGGAGAAATTGTCTGCATGGTTCGTTTGACCAAGCAAGCGATCAGACGGCACGGCGCACCATCATCTCCTTGATCTTGCCGATGGCCAGTGCCGGGTTCAGGCCTTTGGGACAGACGTCGGTGCAGTTCAGGATCGTTCGGCATCGGAACAGGCGGTAGGGGTCCTGAAGGTCGTCCAGTCGTTCGCCGCTGGCCTGGTCGCGGCTGTCCACCAGGAAACGGTAGGCTTGAAGCAACCCCGCCGGCCCGACGTACTTGTCGGGGTTCCACCAGAAGCTGGGGCAAGCGCTGGAGCAGCAGGCGCACAGGATGCATTCGTACAGACCATTGAGTTCATCGCGGGCCTCGGGCGACTGCAGTCGCTCGCGCTCGGATGGCAGGTCGTCGTTGACCAGCCAGGGCTTGATCGAGTGGTACTGCTTGAAGAAGCCGGTCATGTCGACGAACAGGTCGCGGATCACGGGCAGGCCGGGCAGTGGCTTCAGCACCACGGTGCCGGGCAGCGAGCGCATGTTGGTCAGACAGGCCAGGCCATTCTTGCCGTTGATGTTCATGGCGTCCGAACCGCAGATTCCTTCGCGGCAGGAGCGGCGGAAGCTCAAGCTCGGGTCGATGGCCTTCAGGCGCGTCAGCACGTCCAGCAGCATGCGGTCAGCGCGGTCCACCTCCAATTCAATCACCTGCATTCGGGGCTTTTCGTCGGCGTCTGGGTCGTAGCGGTAGATGTGGAAGCTGTGCATGGTGGCAAACGGGGCAGCTACGGGCGGAGGTAGCGATCGGCACGGTCGACCAAGCTCAGCATCTCGTCGGCCGCTCGCAGCGTGATCGGATGGGGTGTGAAGCCGGCTCGAGGTGAGATGTAGGTCGCCATGCCTCGCGCGAGGGTCAGTTGTCGATCCGGTGCCTCGGCCAGCAGCGCGATGACCAGGTTCTCGAGCGCGATCACGCGGATGCGCAACTGCACCAGTTCCGCGTTCGTCAGTGGTGTGTCTTCCGTTGGCTGTTCGTCCGGCCTCGACGCGGGAGCGGAGTTCCGCTCAGGTTCGAAGCTGGGAGTCGTCGTCACTTGGCTGGTCATCGTCATCGTCAACGGGCGCAGTTACGCCCGGGGGGCCTAGCCTGCGCTCAATCAGACCTGGGCATCTGTGCGGGAGCGCACTCAGAAGCGCGCCCGAACTCCGAGCTTCAGGGCGTTCAGTCCGGAGATGGCGGACCGCACCGCCTGCGTGTACTATGGCAAGTATTCAATCACTTACCTATGGTCTGTGGAGCGAATTGCCATGCAAACCCGATTGCCCACCGAGGAGCGCCAGGCGGAGATCGTCGCGGCCGCGTTGAACCTGGCCCGGGACATCAGTCCGGTGTCGGTCACCACGAGCGACATCGCCACTGCCATCGGCGTCAGCCAGGGCGCCGTGTTCAAGCACTTCCCCACCAAGGACGCGATCTGGCTGGCGGCGATGAAATGGGTGCGCGAGCACTTGCTGGCGAAGGTGGACGAAGCTGCGCGGGCGGAGACCTCGGCAGTGCGCTCTCTCGAAGCGGTTTTCCGTGCCCATCTGGCTTTCGTGATCGCGCATCCCGGCGTCCCCAGGGTCATCTTCCATGAGCTGCAGCAGCCCGCCGACTCCCCGGTCAAGCAGGAAGTCCGGGCGCTGCTGCAGGCCTACCGGCAAGTACTGCTGGGTCAGTTCAAGGCCGGCATGAAGACCGGCGAGTTGCCGCCCGGGCTCGACCTCGAAGCCGCTGCCACGCTCTTCGTCGGCATCGTCCAGGGCCTGGTGATGCAGTCGATGCTGACGGGCAAACCCGCGGCGATGAAGGCGCAGGCAGAGGGCGTGTTCAACATCTACCTGCGCGGCATCCGGGCGGCCGCATGAAGTTCCCCTCGAAGGGGCCGCGCTGGCTCGGCCTGGGTCTGCTGGGGGTGCTGCTGATCGCTGCGCTGGGCTACGTGGTCATGCGCTCCGGCCCGTTGGCACCCACGCGCGTGACGGTGACCCACGCCACCGTCGGCAGCTTGTCGCCGTCGTTGTTCGGCATCGGCACGGTCGAGGCTCGCCGGGCCTACCTGATCGGTCCGACCACTGCGGGCCGTGTCGGCCAGGTGCTGGTCGATGTCGGCGACGTGGTCCAGGCAGGGCAGTTGCTGGCCGAAATGGACCCGGTCGATCTCGACGAGCGCGCCTCGGCCCTGGACGCCTCGATCGCACGCGCGTCGAGCGTTGTCGCCGCGGCGCAGGCGCAGCGAGGGGACGCCCAGGCCCGACGCGAACTGGCGGCCATCACGGCACGCCGCTATGTCGAACTGGGTGCGCAGAACTTCATGAGCGCCGGCGCCGTCGAGGCCAAGCAGCAGGAGCAGGCCTCGGCCGATGCCGCCGTGGCCGCCGCCGAAGCCAACCTGGCCGCCGCGCGCCAGGACACCCAACGCCTGGCGGCCGAACGCGCCGGCCTGCGACAGCAGCGCGACAACGTGCGCCTGCTGGCACCGGCCGCGGGCTTGGTCATCAGCCGCGACGCCGAGGCCGGGTCTACCGTGGTGGCGGGGCAAGCCGTGCTGCGGCTCATCGAGCCCGCTTCGCTGTGGATCCGGGTAAGGCTGGACCAGGGCCGCTCGAGCGGGCTGGTCGCCGGCTTGCCGGCCTCGATCGTGCTGCGTTCGAATCCGGGCGTGCGCCTGTCCGGCAAGGTGGCCCGGGTGGAGGCCACCAGCGACAGCATCACCGAGGAGCGCGTGGCTCTGGTGTCCATCGACACCTTGCCCACCGGCCTGTCCACCGGCGAAATGGCCGAGGTCACGTTGACGCGACCGGCCACGGCCCCGGCCATTCTGCTGCCCAACCCCGCCATTCAACGGCAGGCCGACCAGGTCGGCGTGTGGCGCATCGAAGGCGGCAAGCCCAGCTTCACGCCGGTGCGGGTCGGGCTGGCCAGCCTCGACGGCCAGGTGCAGGTGCTCGAAGGCCTGAAGGCCGGTGACGAAGTGGTGGTCTACAGCGAGAAGGCGCTCACCGCCGGCAGCCGGATCAAGGTCGTCGATCAACTCGCCGGCAGCAGGCCATGATCAGCCTGGCCGGCCGCGACATCCTGCACTCCTGGGGGAAATTCGTACTCACCGGCATCGGCCTGGGCCTGCTGATCGGCGTGACGCTGACGATGGCCGGGGTCTACCGCGGCATGGTCGACGACGCGCGCGCCTTGCTCGACAACAGCGGCGCCGACCTTTGGGTGGTGCAGCAGGATACGCAGGGGCCCTACGCCGAGTCGTCGAGCCTGCGCGACGATGTGGTGCGCAGCGTGCTCGGCCTGCCGGGGGTGGCGCGCGCCGCCAACGTCACCTACCTGACGATGCAGGTGCGTGAAGGCGAAGGGCCGGCACAGAAAGCCGGCCGCGAGGTGCGCGCGATGATCGTCGGCTTCGAGCCCGGTCAGCCCGGCGAACCGGGCTACCTGGTGGCGGGTCGCCACATCACGCGCAGCCATTACGAAGCCGTGGTCGACGTGCGCACCGGCTTCACGCTGGGCCAGCGCATCAGCATCCGACGGCACGACTACACGGTGGTGGGCCTGACCCAGCGCATGGTCTCCTCCGGCGGTGACCCGATGGTCTTCATCCCGCTGAAGGACGCGCAGGAAGCGCAGTTCCTGAAGGACAACGACGCCATCCTGAACGACCGTGCGCGCACGGCGGCCAACCCGGCACTGAATCGGCCTGGAGTGCCCGGGTTGCTGGAAGCGATCCAGGCCTCACAGGCCGCCAACCACAACGTCAACACGGTGCTGGTGCAGGTGCAGCCCGGCGCGTCGGCGGAAAGCGTGGCCGAGCCCATCCGGCGCTGGAAGCACCTGGAGGCCTACACCCGCGCGCAGATGGAAGAGATCCTGATCGCCAAGCTGATCGCCACGTCGGCCAAGCAGATCGGCATGTTCCTGGTCATCCTGGCCATCGTCAGCGCGGCCATCGTGGCCTTCATCATCTACACGATGACGCTGGGCAAGATCCGCGAGATCGCGGTGCTCAAGCTCATCGGCACGCGCAACCGCACCATCGCCGGCATGATCCTGCAGCAGGCGCTCGGCCTGGGCCTGATCGGTTTCATCGTCGGCAAGGTGGCCGCCACGGTCTGGGCGCCCATCTTCCCGAAGTACGTGCTGCTGGAAGCGGGCGACGCAGTACGCGGGCTGGTCGCGGTGATGGTGATCTGCGCGCTGGCCAGCACGCTGGCCATCCGCGCGGCGCTGAAGGTCGATCCGGCCGCGGCCATCGGCGGGTGAAGGCGCGCGACATGAGCGATGCCGGCATCCGCATCGAAGGCCTGCGCAAGCGCTATGGCGTTGGCGACACCGCGGTCGAAGCGCTCAAGGACGTCAACATGGTCGTCGCGCCCGGCGAGGTGGTGGGCCTGATCGG
>LNFM01005337.1_pt1 | contig 26387 bp, 23 predicted proteins | sample 596031 | NCBI WGS metagenome assembly LNFM01 (sample SAMN04254537, study PRJNA301005) | activated carbon metagenome | isolation source: dual media filters at the Ann Arbor, Michigan drinking water treatment plant | place: USA: Ann Arbor | reverse complement strand
ACATCAAGGGCGACAACGAAGACCAGAACGTCGGCATCGGCATCATCAAGAAGGCGCTGGAAGCCCCGATCCGTCAGATCGTGGAAAACGCCGGTGTTGAAGGCTCGATCGTTGTCGGCAAACTGCGCGAGAACAAGGACGACAATTACGGCTTCAACGCCCAGACCGAAGAATATGTCGACATGGTCAAAGCCGGCATCATCGATCCGGTGAAGGTCGTGCGCACGGCGCTGCAAGACGCAGCCTCGGTCGCCGGCCTGATCATCACCACCGAAGCCTCGATCGCCGAAGCCCCGAAGAAAGATTCGGGCCACGGCGGCGGCGGCATGGGCGGCGGCGGCATGGGCGGCATGGGCGGCATGGATTTCTAATCCAGCCACCTAACGACAAAGCATCAACGGCGGAGCGCAAGCTCCGCCGTTTTTGTTTGCCCTAGCTCCGCCTGCAAAAACTCGGCGCGACGTCAGAAGCTCTGAACATGTTCAGCACAAAATTTGGACGACTGCCGCGCTCAGCCGCCACGATCGACATCACCCGCGGATGATCCTCCGCCACACAATACGCATACATGGTCGCGCGGCCGCTGCGCGCAGGCTGTTGCGAAATCAGCTCAAACGGCGCGCGTGAAGCGAGCACGTCCTGAATGTGCGCGCGAAGAACCTCACTATCGCCGCGGTCGATACCGAACGAACACCCGCCATTCGGCAAGCGCATCACATGCGTGGTGTTTACCGTCGTCGACTGCCAAGCATGTGTCGCGAGGTTCGATCCCGTGCCTCGCGGATCGACCGAATACCAATGTTCGTTGCCATCCAATTGCGACTCGAATGACTGGCCGTCGAACACCACGGCGGCGCAAATCGAGACAGCCTGTTCAGCGATCTGTGTCGCCGTATCGAACACGCCGATATCCTGCGCCCGCGCAGGCTGGCCACTCAAGGCGATGGCCGCCAACGCACCTACCAACGCTCTCACAGGCTTCATGAATCTCCCCCGGTCGGCCAACATGCTCCAATGACGACGCGTCCGGCGCAAGATAAGCTGGCTATCGCGCCTTCCGCGCCTGCGCCCGCAGCTGCGCCAGGATCAACCCCACCGTGTTCGCGATCACGTCCGGCACACGCTCCGCCGGCAAGCCGTGATCCACCAGCGGCCACGACGCGTCCGCGCCCGATAAGCTGAGCAACATCGCCGTCGCATCCGCAGTCGCGCGCGGCGGGGCGCCAATCGCTTTTACAGCACGCCGTATCGCTTCAATCCGCGCAGCGCGGCGCGTGCGCCGCATCTCGGCCCAAACGCCCCTACCGGACGCCAACACTCGCGTGATCGGATGCTTCAAACCTCGCCGATGTATCTCACGATAATAACGCGGCAGATCATCCGGCCCGGTCGCGAGCTCAACCGTGTCGAGCGCCACAAGTGAATCGTACCAGGCGCCCAGAGCTAGCACCTGGCTCTCTTCGTTCGGAAAATGAAAGTGCACCGTGCGCAGCGATACGCCCGCCCGCTCAGCCGCCTCGCTGGGCGAGAGATGATCTCGCCCAGGCTCGGAAAGCTGCTCTGCAAACGCCTCCAGGATCGCCGTGCGTGTCGCTTGCGCCTGCGCTTCGCGCTTAGGGCTGACGTATGAGCGCGCTTTGGTCACGTGAGAAACGTGATCCCGTGCTCTTCGCCGACACGGATCACACCCGGAATATCCGGCGGGTTCATCTGAACCTTCGCGACTTCGCGGAAGAACTTCGCCGCGTTGCCCTTGCTGACGATCGTCAGGAAGTGCGTGTGATCGATCGTGGTGTAGCCGTGCGGGGTGTTCGCCGGCACATGCGCAAAACCGCCCGGCCCGATGCGCGTCGTCTTGCCATCGACGATCACGTCCATTTCGCCAGATAGCACGACGTAAATCTCTTCCCACGCATGCTTGTGGGGCGGCGGTCCGCCGCCCGGAATGCCGGTAGTGTCGAAGATCTCGATCGCCGATCCCATCGCGTGGGTCAGCATCGGCCGAAGCGTTTCGCCGAGCACATAATGGCTTTCTTCTGTGGCTGCGTTGTCTGCGGTCATATGCGGCCTCCCCGCCTGAAAATTCACTGCACTTAGACGCAGTGAATTTGTTGTATATCTCATTGCACTCGCGTGCAACCAATTTCAATGGCGCGCCTCCATGTGTTGCGGGCCCAGCTCTTTTCGTCTCCGCAATCCCGCGCCAAACTGCGCGGATGCGGGGGATTCAAAAACGCGCGCAGGCTTGGCTCACAAAGGCCAACCATTTTGCCGTGTGGCTGGTCGTCACCGTGCTCAACATCTTCGCGCTCGTCGCGCTGCTCGCAGCCAGCCGCAACTCCGATGTCCTGAACGGCGCCGCCGGCCTCTTGCTCCTCTTCACGCTGCCGTTGCTCGGACTCGCGCCCGCCACCCTGCTCCACGAACTAGGCCACGCCGTCGCTGCGCGGCTTTGCGGCTGGCGCGTCTGGATCATCTGCGTCGGCCCCGTCTCGGTGCGCTTCTCCCCGCGCCTCATCATCGAGACGCGCCCATCGCTCGGCGGCGACGCCGGCGGCTTCGTGCTGCCCGCGCCGCGCAGACCCGAGCAAGCAACCAAGCTGCGCAAGATCATCGTCACCGCGGGCGGGCCGATCGCGAGCATCGTCGGCGCCGCGCTCGCATTTTGGATTGCCGCGCCGTGGGTAGAGGATCGCGGTTGGGAGGGGCTCCTAGCAGCCGTCATCTACGTGTTTGGAATCTCCTCCGTAACGTGCGCAGTACTAACGCTCTGGCCCACGCGCGATCGGCGCGGCGTCGGCAACGACATTGTTCAAATCCTCGATGCGATGCGCCTGCAGCCCGATCCGCGACAAGTCTACTTCCGCTACGCGCTCGGCCTCATCGAATTCGGCTTCCAGCCGGAGGAATGGGACGCGCACGTCGCCCGCGAAATCGACGTCGACTTCGCCAGCGCCACGCCGAGCGAAGGCGCGCGTCTCGTCGCCTTCCTGCAAGCGCTGACGCGCCACGACTTCGAGCGCGCGCGGGCCCTCGCGATTAAGCCCGACAAGCAGCAGCTCGGCGCAACGCAATATCTGCACGCATGGCGGAACGTCGAGGACGGCGACTTCGCCGCCGCCGACGATGCCCTCGCGCGCACCAAAGGTGCCGGCTTTCACTCAGCCTGGCTGATGCAAGTGCGCGAGATCGCGTTGATCGGCGTTCTCGCCGCGAGCGGCGACCGCGCCGACGCCAAAGATCGCTACAATCGTCTACGTCACGCGCTTTGGTCCAGCACGCCGCTCAACCGCGCCATCTCAGCACTGCTAGATCGCGCCATGCAAGGACCGCTCGGCGTGGCGCTGAACGCCAGCGCACCGGTCGCTTAGCCGCGCCTCACGGCGGCGAAACCAACGCCCGCGCAGTGTCACTCAGCACGCCATCGTTCTCCTCGGGCTCGACGCCGATGAGGTGCGCGATGAGCGGATAGATCGAGACATTGTCGAACGTGTCCAGCCGCACGCCCTCCTCAAACGCGGGCCCATGCGCAATGAACAGCGCCGCCATCTCGGGCGCCGCTGGATCGTAGCCGTGTGCGCCTCGCGTTTGCCCCGGATACGCGCGCATCTGCGCACTACGATAGCGCCAGCCGATTTCCGCCAAGCACACAATCGCCGGAATGCGCCGGTGTGTGCCGAAGTGGAAGCGCGCCGGCATCTCGCTCTTGCGCCAGCACTCGCCATGCGGATGCACGCCAAGCAGCGCCTGCTCCACCTCGGCTTCGCGCCCCGCCAACGGCTCGACGCCTGCCAGCGGCCCATCCCACACCACGCGCGCCATCTCTGCGCTGACCACAGCATCGAGTTCAATGAACCGGTCGTCTGCCACTTCCGCCATGCCGTGATCAGCGACGATCACGAAATTCACGCGCTCCTCGAGCCCGCGCGTCGCGAGACCCGCGAGCAAACGCGCAAGGGCAGCGTCCACCTGCGCCGCTGCGCTCGTGGTCTCCGCGGCCGTGTCCACGATGTCGAAATAGAGCGTGTAAAACGAAGCAGGCTCTGGCTCATCGAGCCACGCCAGCAACACATCGACGCGCGCGAAGTCCGGCAGCGATTGATCGAACGCGCGCCAGCGATACGGCCGCGTCCCCTGCAATTCATAATCTGAACCCGGCCAGAACATGGTGGCGCTGCGCACGCCCTGACGTTCAGCCGTGATCCAAATCGGTGTGCCGCCCTCCCACCAAATCGGATCAGCGCCCACGACGCGATCGGACAACGTGAACACAACCCCAGGCCGGAGCGGCTCTTCCATCCGATTGTTTACGACGCCGTGGCGATCCGGGCGGAGTCCGGTGACGAGACTATAATGATTGGGAAACGTCAAAGAGGGAAAGCTCGGGCGGACCTCCGCCAACACGCCGGTCTCGGCCAAGCGCGATAGCGTCGGCGTTTCACCACGATTCAAATAGTCGGGCCGAAATCCGTCGATCGACACCAAGATAGTGATCGGCGGAGCAAGCTCTACGGCCCCTTCTTCGCGATGCGCGCAAGCCGCGAGCAGCACGCACGCGCTGAGTGCTAATCCCCGCAGCCAAACAAGTTTCATGTCAATGCCCTCGAATTTTAGGCTGTCTTACACTTGAACGCGACAATCGCATGACGCCTGATACTCGCAGGCGAGGCCCGCTAGCGAGCAGTCGCTGCAAGCCGCAGCACTGCCGCCCCAAGAAAAAAAGGAGCGGCTCATGAAGAGCCGCTCCTCACTAAGGCGCCTCGGGGGGAGGTTTAGAATTCGGTGCGCACCGTCACCAGGACAGTTTGCGGCGCGCCGATATTGTAGAGCGCGGCGCCAGTGCCGGTGCCAGAAGACATCTGTGCGACGTATTCTTCATCGAACAAATTGATGACATTGAGCTGAATGTACGTGCTCTCGCTACCAACGAACTCGCCAAGATCGTAACGGACGTCCAGGTCGACGGTCATGTAGTCCGGTGCGATCTCGGTGTTGGCGTCGTTAGCGTAACGCTCGCCGACATGACGGGCCTGAGCGCCAAACGTCAGCGCGCCAAGTTCATACTCGCCGCGCGCCGTGAAGGTCCAATCGGGCGTGTCGACAACGCGCGTCCCGCCATTGGCAAGTTCGCTGTCAGTCCACGCCGCCGCGCCGTAGAGGAAGAATACGTCGCTGACCTCCCAGCCAGCGGCGACTTCAGCGCCCCACAAGTCCACGGCACCGACATTTCGCGAGTAGAACAGCGTCGGGTCATCCGGGTCTTGCGAACGCTCAATACGGTTGTCGAACTGGTTGTACCAAACAGTCGCCGACACCAGTGTGTTCGCACCCTGATAGCGATAGCCAAGGTCGTAAGCACTCGTTGTCTCAGGCTGAACATTACCCAACTCGTTGACAGTGATGCCGCTGTAGAGGTCGTCCGTGCGCGGCGCCGAGAGGCCTTCGGCATAGCTGAAAAACACCTGATGCCCGTCCGCTGGCCGGAACGAGATTCCAAGATTCGGAAGGACGTCATCGTATTCAACAGTGCCGCGGAAGGGCGGAGCGTAGACTTCGGCGCCTGAACCGGCCGTCTGGATCGTGCCGTTGCCATTGTTGTCGAACCACACAAAGCCGCCGTTCAGCGCGCTCAGGTTCGGATCACCGCCACCGGGCGTGTCCGGCGTTTGAGTCGTGCAGTACTGCGTGGACGAAGAGTTGCCCTTTTGCGAGTAGCAACGCTGGTCGAGCTCACGCTCAAACATTGGCGCACGCAGACCGAATACAACCGTCAGCGCATCGTCCATGAAGTCGCCGCGCCACTCAGCACTGATCTGATTGAGCGTAGCGATCGACACCCGGTCCCGCTTCTGGAAAATTTCGCCGTCGCCATTGAACACGGGCGTGCCAAGGTCGCCGCCGAACACGTCTTCCGGATCGCCATTGGCAGTCAGATAGCCAAACTCGCCGGTTTGGCGGTGGCGACCGCGATCCCAAGTATAGCCGAAGCGAAGACGGTGATCATTGTTGACGTCCCAGATCAGCGAACCAATCGCACCGTAGCGATAAGTGTTGGTATTGCTTGGTGCATACAAACGAACGCTGTCGAGCGTATCGCCGTCGCGGTTGAGATCCACGCCGGTGACAAGGCTATCCTCGACCAGCAGCCGCGATGTTTCAGAGATCACCGACGTGCCGCCGCCATTGGCGCGGACATACTGAAAAGACGGGTCAAACGTGAACGTCAGTGAATCCGAGAGCGTAAAGCGAGACGCCCCGCGGATGTTGCCGGTGTTCGAAGGGTTGATCGAGTGATTGAAATAGCCGGTGAAGTTAGGGCCGGAGCAGCCATCGACGCTAAAGCCCCCGATTATCTGACCATCGTTGACGCCGACACCAGGGCTCTGCTCCCCCGGCGAACATCCGTCCGTGTAGTTGACCGGCAGGACACCTGACTGAAACTGGGTGAGGCGGTACCGGCTGTAGAAGTTGTTGCGGTTCTCGTTGTAGTGAAACGAGAGTCGCATGAAGTCGCCGTTGTCGCCCAGCGCCTGATAGAGGCCGCCATTGTACTGCGTTTTTTGAAGCTCACCCGGCCCGAGAAATTGATCGTACTCCGTGAACGAGCCGGAGAGAAACGCGCGTGTGCCAAACGGTCCAATGCCGCCAGTCTCCACCATGCCGAAGATCCGGCCAAAGTTTTCTGTGCCGCGCGCATACGAGACCATCACCCCAGCGTCTTCCGTTGGGATGCGTGTGATGTAGTTCACCGTACCGCCAGTCGCCGCCGCCGTCGGGCTGTCGACATCCGTCGTGCCGAGATTGACGTTGGCGCGCTGGATCAGTTCCGGGTCAACCTGCTGATTGGAATAGATCGCGTAGTTTCCGGTATCATTCAGTGGGATGCCATCGAAGGTCAGCGAGATGCGGGCGCCGTCGAAGCCGCGCATTGTGATCGCGCCGCCAGAGGAGCCGTAAGCGTCGGAATTGGTGAAGTTTACACCCGGGATCAGGTTGATCGAATTCAAGATCGTCTGACCTGAGCCCTGCGTCTCGATATAATCCTCAGTGATCGTAGCGCGGGCGCGCGGCGCAGTTTCTGCGACAATCGCGCCTTCGATGTTCACACGCTCCCCGGTGACGATGATCACTTCGTCTTCCGCAACCTGTGAACCCGTGGACTGCGCGTACGCCGCTCCACCCATCGAGAATGTGAGCGCCGTCAGCGCAGCGCCCGACAAGAATTTCTTGGACAACATTTTGAGACACCCCTCGAGTTTGGGGACGGCCTCTTCCGCCCCCCCCTCGTGGTGCGGCTGCTAACAACGCATCTTAAAAGTGATGCGACGTGCGGCTGAAGTTTATGTGTCGCTGACATCAAAGTGTTGCGTATGCCGCAACGGCGCCAACGCTTTAGCGTAGATCGCGGAACCCGCGATCCACAGGCGCGACGAACCCGCGCGCTAGGCCGGTATTGCTTGCCCCGCCAACCAAGGCGCCGCTACGTTGCGCGCCTCACCAACATGGAGCGAGTGTAATGGCGACTGGCGCAGCGAAGCATTGGTGGGAACGAGACACAGCGCCAGGCTATGTGCTGCTCGCGGCAACGATTCTCTCGTTCCTGCTGTTCAACGCGCCGTTCGGCGAAGCGCTTCACCACTGGCTTGAATCGCCATTCGGAACCGTGGGCTTCGGCGAAGGCGCCCACGCGCTAAACCTCCACCTCGTCATCAATGACGGGTTGATGGTGATTTTCTTCCTCTATGTCGGGCTTGAACTAAAGCGCGAGACCGTCGAGGGGCCGTTCAAGAACCCACGCGAAGCCGCGCTGCCGATGGCTGGGGCCGTAGGCGGCATGGTGGCCCCGGCGCTGATCTATGTGGCCTTCAACGCGCAAGAGCCTGCGTTCCTGCGCGGCTGGGCCATCCCGGCTGCCACCGATATCGCCTTCGCACTCGGCGTCATTTCCCTGCTCGGCCCGCGCGTACCGCCCGGCCTCAGGCTGTTCCTTTTGGCCCTCGCCATCATCGACGATCTCGGCGCCATCCTCGTCATCGCCCTCTTCTACTCTTCCCATCTCACCGGCTGGGCGCTCGGCGGCGCGGCCGTCACCTACATCGCCATGCTGCTGATGAACCGCGCCGGCATCAAATCGCTGTTGCCATTTTGGATCATGGGCCTGGTGCTATGGGGATTCATGCTGGTGTCCGGCGTACACGCCACCATCGCCGGCGTGCTGACAGCGACAGCGATCCCGATGCGCCAGAAAGGCGGCGGCTCACCACTCATTACGGCAGAGCACGCACTCAAACCCTGGGTGCAGTTTGCCATCATGCCGATCTTCGCTTTGGCGAATGCGGGCGTCATCCTGCACGGGGCTGGTCTCGACACACTGCTACACCCGATTGCACTTGGCATTGCCGCTGGCCTCGTGTTCGGCAAACCGATCGGCATCGTGCTCTGCTCTTACATCGCTTGCGCTGTGCTCAAGCAACGCGCGCCTGCGAACTTCGGCCAGATGGTCGGCATGGCGATGCTCGCCGGCATCGGCTTCACCATGAGCTTGTTCATCGGCAATCTCGCATTCGGCGTCGGCGATCTCGCGACGCCGGTGCGGTTCGGAGTCCTCGGCGGATCGCTGATCTCCGCACTCGCGGGGCTTTCTGTGCTGGCCTACTTCTGCCGCGGCGTCCTGCCGACGAGAGACCAACTCGGGCGTGATGAAGACACTGCCGAAGCGCGCGGCGTCATCGAAGACATCGACGCCCCGCGCACGCCAAAGCCCTAAAACAGAAGCGGCCGCACCCCTCCCGGGCGCGGCCGCTTCACGTCGCTTTTATAAGGGCGTCTCCTCCCCGAAACGCGACCGCCCGCGACCGGCGATCGCGGCGAAATTACGCCCACTTTGTGTGGGGTCAAGCGTTCGCGATCAGCGGGCGAGCATTTGCTGCACAGCGGCGACAACCTGGGCGCGTGGCGCTTCCTGCTGCACCTGCTCACGGGCCTTGGCGTAGGCCTCCCGGTCCTCGCCGAGCTTGGATGCTATCGCCGCCCCAAGCTTCAAATCTTTCAGCGTAACCACGCCTTTAGCCAACTCGTCGCCACCCTGAATAAGGGCGATGCGGGCTTGGCGCTTATCCGCATACTTCATTTGCGCCTTCATCCCGGCGCTGCCGAGATAGACCTCCGCGCGAACGCCGCCCTGGCGCAATTCGTTTGCGATCGCGAAATAATCCCCCATCCGGTCGCGATCCATCGCCAGCACGATCACCAGGGGCGCGAGCGCCGATTCTCCGCCGATCCCGAGCGCCTGCTGCGCCGCAATCAAACGGCTGACGCCGATCGAGAACCCGGTCGCCGGCATGCGCTCACCGGTGAAGCGCGCAATGAGATCATCGTAGCGCCCACCGCCGCCGACAGATCCAAAGCGCACCAAGCGCCCGTCATCGACCACCGTCGCCGTAAGTTCGGCCTCATAGACAGCGCCCGTATAATATTCGAGCCCGCGCACGACAGAAGGATCGATGCGCGCGCGGCGATCATCGATGCCGAGCGCACTCAGCACCGCGTCGATGCCCGCAAGTTCAGCAAGACCAGCGCGGCCTTCATCATTGTCGCCGACGAGGCGGCCCAGCCCCTCAAGCACCGCCGACCGCGACTCCGTCGGCAGCGTCACGAAGTCGATCACCTTCTGAACATTTGCCGGATCGAGCTCAGCGCCTTTGGTGAAGTCGCCGCTCTCGTCCTTGCGGCCTTTGCCAAGCAATGCCGCAACACCCTCGACGCCAACGCGGTCAAGCTTATCGATCGCGCGCATCACAGTGAGCCGCGCCTTGCTTTCGGGCTCAAGCCCAATACCGAGCAGCACGCCATTCAGAATGCGACGCGAATTGATCTTGAAGAGGTAGCCGTCGCGCGCGACGCCGATCGCTTCAAGCGCCTCGCCCGCCATAGCGATGATCTCAGCATCAGCGGCGGGATTGTCCGAGCCCACTGTATCCGCATCGCATTGCACGAACTGACGGAAGCGCCCTGGCCCCGGTTTTTCGTTGCGCCACACCGAACCCGTCTGCCAACGGCGGAACGGCTTCGGCAGGCTGTCGCGATTTTCAGCCGCAAAGCGCGCCAGCGGCGCCGTCAGATCATAGCGCAGCGACAGCCAGCGCTCATCGTCCTGAAACGAGAACACGCCTTCGTTAGGGCGATCCGTGTCCGGTAGGAATTTACCGAGCGCGCCGGTGAACTCGATGGCCGGCGTCTCCAGCCGATCAAAGCCCCACTTCTCGTACACTTTGCCGACAGCCGTAACGATGCGCTCTTCAGCGCCAGCATCGGCGCCTAGTTTATCGACAAAGCCGCGCGGTTTCTCAGCGGCGACGAGTTTGGATTCAGAATTGCTCATGGCGATACTTTCAACGGTACGTATGGACGAAGCGCTTGGTTTGAAGGCGTGTGGACGCGCCTCAATGTCGCCCGAAGCCGTAGCCGGTCGCTTTGACGATCTCGCCGGAGAGCACTTTCTCAGCCAATTGCATCATGTCCCACGACAATTCCCGGTCGCTCTCGACCGGCGGAAACGCCGCATCCACAGCTTCTAAAGCAGCCTGCGTGCGCTTGCCAAGCGCAGCCGGCGGTAGCGCCTGCGGCTCGCCCATTTCGCGCTGACGCACGCGCTCGGCCTGCGCCGCGAAAGCAAGCTCGATGGCGAACAATTCCGCCAGCCGCTCCGCCGCCTCATAGGCCCGCATCGCCACGTTCGCGGCCATGCTGACATGATCCTCTTGCCCGCTATCGGTCGAGATCGACATGAGGTGCGAGGGCGAAGCCAAGCCCCAAATGTGATTGCAGAGCCCCGCCGTGGTGTACTCCATCAACATCAAGCCGGACTCAGTGCTGTTCGCTTTCGCGCCGCGCACTTGCGGCCCGAGGCCTTTATTGCGCGCCGCATCGACGATGCGCACGCAACGCATGTTGGAAACCCGCGCCATGATGCCCGCGGCTTGCAAGAGCCCATACGTATCAACCGCGAGCGACATGCCGTGGAAATGCCCGCCTGACGTAATCAGATCAAGATCGTAGCCTTCGGCGCCATCGTTCAGATCGATCGGATTATCGGTGACACTGCGCGCTTCGATGGTGAGCGTATGCTCCGCGCGCTCGATCAAATCCAGGCACGGCCCCAAAATCTGCGCGGCGCAGCGCAGATTGTACGGATCCTGGATCTTCTGGTCGTAATCATACTTCGCATCCGTCCCGAGATCACGGAACTGGTAGCCCTCAAGCAAATCGAACACCCAGCCCGCAACTTCCTGCGCGCCCGGATGCGGCCGCAACCAATGCAGATCAGCCCGAAACGGCCGGCCCGACCCGCGCATCACTTGCACGCCGATCGCTGCATTAAGCGCCGCTGCCTCGATCAGCCGCCGCATCATCGCCGCAGCTAGCGCGCCCCACGCATTGGAATATTGGCAGCCATTGTTGAGCGCGAGGCCCTCTTTCATCTCAAGCGAGATCGGCGTGAACGCGCCTTTGTGCTTGGCCAGATAGCCCGCCGTCGCGACCTCCTTGCCATCCGCATCAAGCACCCGGCCCTTGCCGATCACCACCGCTGCGATGTGCGAAAGCGGCGCAAGATCGCCGCTCGCCGACACCGTCCCGTAGCGCGGCACAGCTGGCGTCACGCCATTGTTAAGCATGTCGATCAACGTCTCGATCACCACCGGCCGTACGATCGAATGCCCGCGCGCCAGCGAGGCCGCGCGCATCAGCATCGTCGCACGCACCACCGAAACCGGCGCCGCCGGCCCCATCCCGACGCAATGCGACAGGATCAAATTCTCCTGCAGCTGCTTCAGATCGTCCGGGCTGACATAATCCTTGAAGTTTGAGCCAAAGCCCGTGTTGAGCCCATAAACCCGCTTATCCTTATCAGCGGCCAGCGCGGCGCTCAGATCGCGCTCAGCCTGCTCGCGCATCGCGGCCACATGCGCGCGCGCATCCGCCGCGAGCGCCACCTTGGCCCGGCCCAGCGCCACCGCCTCAATATCGGCAATGGTGAGACTGCCCGCCAAGTCCAGCGTGACCACGCCCATCCGCCCGCTCCTGCTTTGATGCGCCGGCTCTAGCGTAAACCATGACCCGAGGCGAGGCCGGGCGCGGCGCCGCTTTTGCTCACGGCTTTCTCACCTGTCCGGAGAAGGCGCCCGCCCATGCTCACCTGTATCGCTTTTATGCTTAGCGCGAATCTGACCCAGCTCCCGGCGCTCGCCGCCGAAGTCGAGACTGAAGCCCGCGCGCTCTCCGCCATCACCGAAGTGACCCCGGCCTTGATCGCCGGCATCGAGGACTTCTCCGGCGACGCGGAACGGCTCTCCGCCGCTTTGCGTGAAGCCGGCGTCGAGCAAGACCTGCCCTGCATCTTCCACGGCATCGCCGAAGACGCCCGCGAACGCGCTGAAGAGCTGCAAGCCGCCGACACAGCCAGCGAACGCGCGACCGCGTTCACCAATCTTCGTGTGTTGCTCGACGACGCCGTGCTGATCGCCCCAATGGCCGCCAGCGCCGCCGCCGACATGGCGCAAGCCGAAGCGCAATCGCAAAGCGTCGCGCTGCGGAATTAAGAAGGCGGGCCCGAAGGCCCGCGCTCCCGGGACTACGTCGCGTACTTCACGTTGCAGCCATACGGTGTTGTCTGCGCCGTCTGCACAGCACGTCCCGCCGCGATGTCCGCCAAAGCCGCGCGCACGTAATTGTTCGCGCCCTCAAGCGAGGCTGGACGCGCCGATGGCCGATCATCGATCGCGCCTTGGTACAACACCGCGCCTTGCGGGCTGATGATGTACATGTGCGGCGTGGTCAGCGCGCCATAAGTGCGACCCATCGTGCCGTTCGGATCGAGCAATGTCGCCGTCGGCGCAGCGTTGTCGCTTTGCAACCGCGCCCGCACGCCGGCGCCATCGAGGTGCCCCTGCTCGCCCGGCGCCGATGAAATCACCTGCAGCCACACCGCGCCCGAAGCGATCGCCTCCTGCTGCAACGTCTGCATGTTGCGGCTGTCATAGTGTTTGCGCACGTACGGGCAGCCATGATTGGTCCATTCGAGCACGACCAAGCGGCCGCGGAATTCCGCCAGCGTGCGGGTCGCGCCCGCAGCGTCGCGCACGGAGAATGCCGGCGCCTGCGCGCCCGTCGCGACTGTCGCCTCGGCATTGCCGCTCGAAAGCAGCAAGCCGCCGCCAATAGCGCCTGCAAGCGCAACGCCGGCGCCGGCCAACAACAACGTACGGCGTGAAGTCTTCTCACTCATGATGCGTCTCCCGTTATCGTCTCGACTACCAAATCTTGGCTGAGCAGCACGCCCTGCGGCAGCACAATCGGCTCACCTTCGGGCGGATAGAAAATGTAGAGCGGCACCCCGGCGCGTCCATGCTGGCCTAGCGCCGTTGCAATTTCTTCATCACGGTTGGTCCAGTCGCCCACAAGATACGCGACATTCGCCTGCGCAAACGCCTGCGCAACTGACGGCTGCGACAGTGCTGCGGCTTCGTTGACCTTGCATGTGACGCACCACGCCGCGGTGAAGTTCACGAACACGCCGCGCCCTTCGCCGCGCAGTTCTTCGACGCGCGCGACGCTCCACGGCTCCGAGATCAGCTCAGCCTCCACTTGCGCGCCAAGCAGCGGCCGCCACGTGAACGCCGCCGTCAGCGCGATGGCGACGGCGCCCGCAATCATCCAGGCGCGGCCCCAACGCGCCACGAACAGCGCAAACGCAATCGCCGCCATCAAGCCAAGCAGCGCCGCGACGCCATCGGCGCCCGCTTGCGCCGCCAGCACCCAAACCAGCCACACAGCAGCTGCAAACATCGGGAAGGCGAGCACATTGCGCACCCGCTCCATCCACGGCCCCGGCTTCGGAATGAGCTTTTGCAGCCCCGGCGCGAAATGCAACAGCGTCAATGGCAACGCAAAGCCAAACGCGAGCGCCGCAAAGATCGTGAGCGTCACCGCCGCGGGCTGCGTCAGCGCCGCGCCAATCGCGCCGGCCATGAACGGCGCCGTGCACGGCGTTGCCGCGATGACCGCAAGCGCGCCGGTGAAGAACGCACCGGCATCGCCGCCGCGTGCGGTCAGCGCACCGCCCGTGTTTTGGAGCGAGCCGCCAATCTCGAACACGCCAAGCAAATTGAGGCCGACGAGGAAGAAGAGCAGCGCCAAAGCGCTTGTCACCCACGGCTCCTGCAACTGGAAGCCCCAGCCCACCGCCGCACCCGCTTCGCGCAAGATGATCAGCAAGCTGGCCAGCGCCAGGAACGTCGCCATCACGCCAGCAAAATAGAGCAGCCCGTGCCGGCGTGCCTCGCCCGCATGCACGCCGCCTGCAAACGAAAGCGCTTTGATCGAAAGCACCGGCAGTACGCACGGCATGACATTGAGAATGAGCCCGCCAATGAACGCCAGCACCAGCGCGGTGATAAGCGCAACCGGTGTGAGCGGCTCGCTCGGCGCAGCGGCGCTTCCGCTCGCAGCGCCCTCAAGCTCAGCCAACGCATAATCAGGAGAGATCGTCGCCGCGCGATCGCTGACGCCGGCCATCGGCTCACCTGGTTGCGCGGTGATCTCCACACCACGCCGCGCCCAGTCGCCGCCTTCGCGCACCTCGTAAACGACGACGCCCTCAAGCGGCGCTTGCCCCAGATTTTCGGCGACGCCCGGTGTTAGCGTAAAGCTGAGGCCGCTTTCGCCCACGCGCGGCCGCTGCGGCTCTGCATTGCGCATCACATCGCGGCTAAACGGAAAGAAGCGCGGATTGCGCACTTCGCCCAATTGCGGCAACGCCGCCGAGAGCGTGCCATCAGTGCTGATCGTGGCGAACGTACCGGGGCGCTCGCGCGGCAACGCCGCGACCGCTTCACCAATGCGCGCCGACCAATCCGGATTGTCCGCGCCTTGCGCCGCCACCGGCACGGTGAACAGCAACTGCGCTTCTTCCGGAATGCAAACATCCGAACAGACGAGCCAATACGCATCAGCCGTAAACGTCAGCGTCTCGCCGGGCCGCGCATTCGCCGGCGCCGTCACCTCGATCGGAAACAGAACTTCGCCCGAATAGCCGTAGTTCACCAGCATCGCGAACGGGATCGCTTCCGGCGCCGGCCACTGGATCTCGCCAACACGCGCGCCTTGCGGCGACGTCCAAGTCAGCTCCGTCGCTTCGCCGCTATCGCCGGGATTGCGCCAATAGGTGTGCCAGTGCTCACGGATGGTCTGGCGCAGCACGATCGTGAACGTCTCGCCCGGCGCCACTGCGGCGCGGGCGCTGTGCAATTCAGCTTCGACATTATCGGTGCGCACCGGCTGCGCGGCGGCAGGGCTGGCAAGCAAACCGAGAGCCAGAGCGATCATCGGGAAAAAACGCATCATCGCCCGTGACATAGCCCCTGAAGCCAACCCGCGCCAATGCGGCAAAGAAAAAGCGCCTCCCCCGGAACCGGAGAAGGCGCTTCTTCTTACGGATGAGACCCGAACTTAGTTGCTGAGCGGGGTCGAAGCCTGGATGCGGGCCGCACGGCTCAAAATCTTCGGCCACAGGCCGAGCGAGAGCAGGTGCGCATGCATCACGGCGGTGACGCCCTTGTCACGCAGATCGAGATACTTGTCCTTCGGCAGCGCGTTCAGCTTCTGCTCGGAGATACGCAGATACTCGCCGATCTTTTGCGGCTCGGCTGGCTTGCCGTCCGAATTGGCGCGCGGCAGCGAGAGCGGTGTGAGCTCAAACAGGCCATTATCGTCGATCAGCTTCACGAATTCCTGCGTGCGGCGGCCGAGCATATCGAACTCGCGGCAGAACTGGATCGCTTCCTGCGTGTAACGCGACGGCTTATCGCCTTCGAAGAACGGCAGTTCCGGCGTCGACGAAAGCATCTTCGCAGCGCGATCGATGCAAACGAGAACCTTATCGCCTTCTTGCCCCTGCGGCGCCGCCTGTTGCTGGCCGGTATCGCCCGCCATGATCGGCAGAAACGGATAGCGGCGCGCGAACGCAGGCAGATACACTTCCGGGTCGAGCGAGCCGTCAGCACCGAGGAATACGTTCATCCCAGGACGCAGGCCCATCACCGCGAGCGGTGTTTTCGACTGCGTGTCGAAGATGATCGGATAGCAAACCGCCGCAAGACCGAACTCGTCCACAGTCAACGGCACTAGGTGCGTGTCGGCCAGGAATGAGAAGGGATTGGAGACTTGGCTTACCCCCAGCGACCGATGCTTCTCAATCGAGAGAGGCTCGAGCTGACGATAAAAGAGGATTTTGCCCAGCGTCTGCTGGCCGCCGCCGGCGGTCGTCATGGGGATCTCCGCTGTTCCCTAAATTGAGGCGCTGTCCAACCACGAATGCGGACTTTCCGCAACAGGCCAGCGCTGCCCCCGGCCCGCTTTCCCCCTCAACGCAGCATGGTATGTCCTCCAGCGCGCCGGAATCGGCGTTTTGCAGACGAGGTGCGTATGAAACCGATGCATTGGGCGCTTGCACTGATCCTGACCGGGCTCGCCGCGTGCGGCCCCCGTCAAGCGGCGCCCCTCACCGCATTCGACGGACGGCTCAACGATTGGGCGCGCGAATTGCTGGCCGACAGCCCAGAACTCGCCGCTCAGGCCGGCGTCTCCGAGGCCGACGCTGGCGGCGCCTATAATGCCCGCCTCGATGATCGTTCCTCGCGCGCCTTCGAAGCCCGCCGCAGCGCCGCCCTACGCCGCTTCACCGAATTGCGCGCCCTCGACACCGCAAGCATCCGCGACGAGGACCGCCTCACCTACGAAATCCTCGAAGCGCAATTCACCAACACCGCCGAGGCCGCCGCCTTCGACTTCGGCAACTTCTCCGCCCTCGGCGGCATTCAGCCCTACGTGCTGAACCAGCTCGACAGCGCCTTCATCACGCTGCCGTCCTTCCTCGACGAACGCCATCCGGTCGCGAACCGCGCCGACGCTGAAGCGTATCTCTCGCGCTTACGCGCTGTCGCCGACGCGATCGATCAAGAGACCGAACGCGCCCGCGCCGAAGCGCAAGACGGCGTGCGCCCGCCGGGCTTCATCATGGATACGGTCGCGCAGATGCTTCAAGGCGTGCTGCAGCAGCCGGCAATGGCGCAGCCTTACATCACCAGCTTTCGCCGCAAGCTCGACGCCCTCACCGCCGCCGCGCCAGAAGCGCAGCGCCCGGAGCTGGAGCGCCGCCACCTTGCTTTACTCGCCCGCGCCGAACTCATCATGCGCGACAACGTGCTGCCCGCGCACGCGCGCCAACTCGCGTTCGTCCGCGCCGATCGCGCTAACGCCAGCGATGCGCCGAGCGTCTCGCGTCTGCCCCGCGGCGGCGAGTTCTACGCCGCAGCGCTCCGCGTTGAGACTACGACCAACCTGACGCCGGACGAAATCCACACCATTGGCCTGCAGCGCGTCGCCGCCCTCACCCAGCAGCTCGACATCGCGCTCCGCCGTGTCGGCCAAACCCAGGGCCCCGTCGGCGCACGCCTCACGCAAATGACCGCCGACCCGCGCTACGCCTACGAAGACAGCGACGAAGGCCGCGCCCAGCTGATAGCCGACGTGCAAACGCGCGTCAGCCGCGTCATGGAACGCGCACCGCAATGGTTCGGCCGCTTGCCGCGCTCCCCTATGGAAGTGCGCCGTGTGCCGGTGTTCGCCGAAGCCGGCGCACCAGGCGCGTACTACTCACCGCCGTCGCTCGATGGCGCCCAGCCGGGCGTCTATTACATCAACCTGCGCAATCTCGGCGAAATGACCCGCATCGATCTGCCGACGCAAGATTTCCACGAAGCCGTGCCGGGCCATCACTTCCAGATCGCGCTCGCGCAAGAGATAACCGACGCGCCGCTGCTGACGCGCCTGATCAGCTTCAACGCCTACAGCGAAGGCTGGGGCCTCTACGCTGAAGAGCTGGCGGACGAACTCGGTTTCTACGACAGCGATCCTGTAGGCCGCATCGGCTATCTGCGATGGCAGCTCTGGCGCGCCGCACGCCTCGTCGTCGACACTGGCCTCCACGCCAAGGATTGGTCGCGCCAACAGGCCATCGACTACCTGTTGCAAACCACCGGTGATGCGCCGGGCGTCATCGCCACCGAGGTCGATCGCTACATCGTCTGGCCCGGCCAGGCTTGCAGCTACGAGCTCGGCCGCCGCGAAATCTCACGCCTGCGTGAACTCGCCCGCAACGAACTCGGCCCCGACTTCGATCTCCGCGGCTTTCACGACACCGTGTTGCTACACGGCGAAGTGCCGCTGAGCGTGCTTGAGGGTTTGGTGCGCGAATGGATCCCGGAGCAACGACGCACCGGCCGGCGCGATTGAGCGGCGCGAATAACACATCAGCGTGATTCACGCGCTCGTGCGCGCAAATGGCCCCGCGCGTGCCTCAAACTGGCCCCGTTCGGCGCGCTCGCTTACCTCGTCAACGCACACCGTAGTCCGGACGGGTCGGGAGGGACCATTCCATGCTGAGAAACACTCGGCGCATTAGCTTCATGCTATGCGCACTCATGCTCGCTTCGTGCGCGCAATCATCACAAACCGCGAACGACGATCAGATCATTGTCACCGCCAGCGGGCGGACCGACAGCAGTCCGCCTCGTGTCCCGCCGCCGTCACCGCCCCCGCCAGTCATGATGGCGCCACAAGCGGAAATGAGCGCGCGGCAGGCAATGGGCGGGCTCGTTCGACCGGCGCCGCAGCCAATGCCGGGTGATATCGATCGCGATCAGTACGAAGACACCGACACCAACCCAATCCACGTCGTCGCCGAAGATCCAGTTTCGACCTTCTCCATCGACGTCGACACCGCCTCTTATTCCAACGTGCGCCGCTTCTTGAGCGAAGGCCGCTTGCCGCCGTCAGACGCCGTGCGCACCGAAGAGCTGATCAACTACTTCCGCTACGACTATCCGCTGCCGCGCGACCGCAGCCAGCCCTTCTCCACCAACGTCACCGTCGCGCCCTCGCCTTGGGCTGAAGGGCGCCAACTCGTCCATATCGGCCTGCAAGGCTACAATATCGTGCCGCGCGAACGCCCGCCGCTGAACCTCGTTCTGCTGCTCGACGTCTCCGGCTCGATGAACGCACCGAACAAGCTGCCGCTCTTGCAACAAAGCTTCCGCATGCTGATCGATCAGCTCAACGCCCGCGACCGCGTCGCGATCGTTGTCTACGCGGGCGCTGCGGGCACAGTGCTTGAACCGACACCCGGCAACGAGCGCGCACGCATTCTCGCCGCGCTCGATTCACTGCGTCCCGGCGGCTCGACCGCAGGCGCAGAAGGCTTGCGCCAAGCCTATGCGTTGGCCGAGCAGAACTTCAACCGCAACTCGGTCAACCGCGTCATCATCGGCACGGACGGCGATTTCAACGTCGGCATCGCCGATCCACAGCAATTGCAGGACTTCATCTCGCGCAAACGCGAAACCGGCATCTACCTTTCGGTGTTCGGCTTCGGCGGCGGCAATTACAACGACGCGCTGATGCAGCGCCTCGCGCAAAACGGCAACGGCGTCGCCACCTACATCGATACGCTGAACGAAGCCCGCCGCGTGCTGCGCGACGAGATGGCGTCCAACATGTTCACCATCGCGCAGGACGTGAAAATCCAGGTCGAGTTCAATCCGGCCCGCGTCGCCGAATATCGCTTGATCGGTTATGAGACCCGCATGCTCCGCCGCGAAGACTTCAACAACGACGCGGTCGATGCAGGCGAGATCGGCTCAGGCCATTCGGTGACGGCGATCTACGAGATCACCCCTGTCGGCGGGCCGACTTTCACCGAGCCGCTGCGCTATCAAGATCGCGCTCCGCCTTCGAGCACGGCCAGCGAACTCGCCTTCCTGCGCATTCGCTACAAACTGCCGGGCGAAGAAAACTCACGCCTGATCGAGCGCCCGATCACCAATGCCGATGCGGTGAGCGATATTGCGCGCGCACCGGAATCGACACGTTGGGCCGCTGCCGTGGCGGGCTACGGCCAGCTACTCCGCGGCGACACGTATCTGCGCCAAGGCTACGGCTTCGACGACGTAATCACCCTCGCGCAATCGGCACGTGGACGCGACGAATTCGGCTGGCGCGCCGAATTCATCCAACTCGCCCGCGCCGCCGAAACCGCCGCCGCGCTGCCATCGCAACGCGCCCCGGGCGGCGGCGAAGGCGGGGGGCGGCGCTAGTGCTGAGAGACTCCCCTCCCCCTTGCGGGGAGGGGCCGGGGGTGGGGGTACGAGCGCCAAGCTTCCAAGCAAAGCCGCTGATGCCCCACCCGCCGGCTACGCCGGCGCCCTCCCCGCAAGGGGGAGGGCTATTAAGTAGAGAGACGCGCGCTCGCTAAAGCGCCGACGTAACGCGCAACCGCGCGCACATCCCTCGGTACATCCACATTAGATATCCGAAGCACGCGTAATCCGCGTCCCTCAAGCCAAGCGCGACGCTCCGCATCATCCGCGGCCACGTCCGGCGCATCATGCACGCCACCTTCAAGCTCGATGATCAGCTTCGCTTTCAAACACGCGAAGTCAGCGATGAAAGGTCCAACCGGCGTTTGCCGACGAAAATGCGAATTTGGCAGCTTCAACCGCCGCAACTCAGCCCAGAGCACCTTCTCCGCTGGCGTCATTTGCTGGCGCAATCGACGCGCCCCGGCGACGGCGCGATCTGACTTGAACCGCGTCGCAACGCCCGTCCGGTGTCAGATCGCCCCGCACCTCACGCAGCCCAGATCAACCGCACGCCGGTCTCCGCGACTTCTTCTTCCAACTCCGCCTCAAAGAACGGCCCGTTCATGGCCGGCTTCAGCGCCTGCGCCAGATCGGCTTCGACGTACTCGCGCGCATCGCGTTCGTCGTGCTGGTGGATCAGGATGTGCGTCGCGCCAAGGAGCTGCGCTTCCGGCCATTGCTCGTGGCTCTCCAAGCGCTTGGCCAAATTTCCGGTTCGGGAGAGAAACAACGGCGTCCAGCCACGACCAGCAGGGCCGGGGCGCGCAAAGCAATACACGGCAGGCGCTACGGCGAACTGCTCATGCGGACGATGCACGCTGAAGCGGTGCAAACGACCTGAAATTCCACGGAAAATTGCTTCGGACATCGGACGCCCCCGTCAGACAAAAACCAAGTTCGCTGTATGTTCTGTTTTGATACGCGACTCGGATGTTCTTGTAAAGTTCTGTTGCGCGCACGAACTCAAATTCCCGCCGCAGCATCCCTACCTTTCGCGCGAACGCGGAGCCTGCGATCATAATGCCCATGCCGCACACCCACGCCGCGCACGATGCCGCCGCGCAAATTTCCGAAGCCGAGCAACGCTGCAGCGCGGCGGGCGAGAGCCTTACGCCGCTGCGCAAGCGCGTGCTCGAATTGCTGCTCGAACAACATGGGCCCGCGAAAGCGTATGATCTCCTGCCACTGCTCGACGGCGAGAAAACCGCAAAGCCGCCGACGATTTATCGCGCGCTCGATTTTCTCGTGCGCATGGGCCTCGCGCACCGCATCGAAAGCTTGAACGCATTCGTCGCCTGCGGCGTCGGCGCCTGCGCGCGTTCGACGATCTTTCTCATCTGCGAAAAGTGCGGCTGCGCCGAGGAGTTCGACGCTGGCCACGCGCTCGTCGACCTCAGTGAAGCAGCAAAGAAGGACGGTTTCACCATCAACCGCACCATGATCGAAGCCAGCGGCGTCTGCTCGCTCTGCCAGCCCGCATGACCACGCATCCTGCGCCCCTGCCCGCGCCGCTTTACCAGGGCAGCGTCAACACCTGGGAATGCGACGATGGCGGCCACTTGAATGTGCGCTTCCATCTGGAACGCGCCATGGTCGGCCTCGCACACATGGCCGCCGCGATGGAGATTCCGCGCGCCATGACCGAGCCCGCTGGCTCGACGTTGGTGCTGCGCGAAGCCCATATCCGTTTCCTGAAAGAAGCGCGTCCTGCCGCTTCGCTCAGCATGCACGGCGGCGTCGCCAAAGTCGGCGAAGACGACGCCACGCTCTGCCTCGACATGCGCCACGGCGACGGCGCGCCATCATCGTGCTTCACCGTCAAAATCGCGCACGTAGAAACCCGCGGCTTCCGCGCCTTCCCCTGGTCGGAGCGCAGCCGAGCAGCGGCCAAGCGTCTGCACGTTTCGCTCCCCACGCACGCAAAGCCGCGCTCGATCGACCTCGCGCAAGCGCCTACAGAAATATCGCGCGCCGGCGCCATCGAACGTGGCGCAACCCGCATCGGCGGCGCGCTAGTGACACCGGATCAGTGCGACGCGTTCGGCCGCCTGCGCGGTGAGCACTTCGTCGGCCGCATCTCCGACTCCGTGCCGAACCTGCTCTCGCAATGGCGCCACGCCGCCGCCAGCGAAACCGGGGCCGCCCCCGCGGGCGCAGTGGTTGAAGCGCGTATCGTCTTTCGCCGCTTCCCGCGCGCCGGCGATCTGATCGAAGTCCATTCCGGCATTGTTGAAGTCGGCGAAAAGACGCTGCGCCTCGTGCACTGGCTGGTCGATCCCGAGACCGGCAAAGGCTGGGCCAGCATGGAAGCCGTCGCGCTCACCTTCGACACCGCGACACGCAAAGCGCTTTCGCCCAGCCCCGAAGCCCGCGCCCGCGTACAAAAGCTCATCGTGCCGATGGCGGTTTAAGCGTCGGGCTCATGATATTTGCGGCCCGAGCGGCCAAGCAGCAGCGCCGTTTCGATCGCCGTGCGCGCCCGGTCCGGCCGCTCCATCGGCAGCATGTGGCCTGCGCCTTCAACCGTGGCTAACCGCGCATCAGCCTTGATCGCCGCCATCCGATGCATCGCCGCTTCGCTAATGGTGGACTGGCGCTCCGCCCGCAACAACACCAGCGGATCGGTGACACGCCGCAACGCGCCCCACGGATCGTGCCGCTGCGCGCAATACGTCGCTGCTTCAAACGTCGGCGCACACGCAAGCTTGAAGCCGCCTCCGCCATCCTCGGTCAAACCATCTTCAACGTAATCCGCGATCACTTCAGCCGGGAACGCCTTGAACACACCGCGCGCTGTGAACGCCGCCACCGCCTCTTCCTTCGACGCAAACGCGTTCCGCCGCTTCGCCGCGCCAACCGCCAGCGGCATCGACATCCGCTGCAACGCCGGCCCGAACGGCATCTGTGACGCCGCATACGCCGCCGCCGGCAAAATAACCGGCTCCAGCAACGCCAAGCCGCACACCAAATCCGTGCGCGCGCCAGCCGTAAGCAAACTCACCGTGGCGCCCATCGAGTGCCCCGCCAGCGTGACCGGCGCGGTGAAATTCTCAAGCACCGAGATCAGATCATCGCGATGCCGCGTCCACGACGTGTAGCCCCAAAGCTTCGCCGGCAATTCTGTCCGCCCATGCCCGCGCGCGTCCAGCGCCAGCACATGAAATTTCTCCCCCAACGGCGCGAGCAGCGTCCGGTACGTCAGCGCGTTAAAGCCGGTGGCGTGCAAGAACACGATGTCCGGGTTCCGCGTCTCGGCCCCGAACGCAACGCCATGCATGCGCCCGCCAGGCACATCGAACGTCACACGGCGAAAAGAATTTTGAGCGTCAGTCACGGGCGCAACGCAGTAAGGCAGTCGCGCCAGAACGCAACCCGACTTCGCCTCACGCCCTAGCGCACCATCGCGCTATTCCCCTCAGGCGCCGAACACGCGGCGCAAGATATCGCTCGTGCGGCGCACTGGATCGCGACGGATCGCGCGTTCTTCATCCGCGATATAGAGAAAGCAGCCATCGAGCGCCTTGGCGGTCGAAAAGTTAATGACCTCGGTCCGCAGATCGCTGGTCATGCTCGCGAGGCCCACTTCGCGCAGCGCCGTCCGCATCAGCGTAAACGCGCCGGAACTCGTCAGCGCCTGCGTCATCGGCGGGCGCAGCAACGTGGTGAGCCGCGTCTCCGTGCGCCCGCGCAGATATGTCGTGGCCGAGCTATCGCCGCCGCGCACGATCTGCACCGCATCCGCGATGGTCACCGTGCGCACGGCATCGGTGAACAGCCGCGCCGCTTCCGGCATCGTCGTCTCCGCAGCGCGGTTGAGACTTTGCTGCAAATCATCGAGCGGTCGCGACATGCCCATGCGTGAGAGCGTCCGCTGGGTTTGGCCAAGCACGCCGGGAAGCGGAATGCGCACCCGGGTCGCGCCCCAAAAGCCGTCCCGTGCGCCCAGCCGCGTCGTCGCGTTGCGCGCCGCCAGCCCCAAAGCCTCGCGAATACCGCGCGCCGCATCGGCCTGCGACATCCCCAAAATATTCTGCTGCGCAAACGCCGGCGTCGCCGCGAGCAAGGCCAAGAGGAACACACGCCGATCGAAGTGATTCTTCATGCTCAAATACTACCTCACCATTCCCGCAACACGCTCCCCGGACGCCGACCTTGAGCCGGGGCCAGGGAGTGAGCCCCTGCGCAATGCCCCTTGGATCGCAGAAACACTCCGTCGCAAAGTGTCAGCCGCCGCCACCTGACAAGCGCTTCCAAACACGCCATGCTCCAGCCGAAATGACGCTCTCCGACCTCCTGCCCCAAGGGCACTACCCCACCCGCCTCGAAAAGCTGGTGGACGGCTGGGTGCATGGCGTCGCGCTCGTGCTCTTCACCTTCGCGGTCGGCACGGCGCTCGGCCTAGCGATCTGGCAGGGCGGCTTGCCAATGGCCGCCGCGATCTCGGTCTACGCCATCTGCGTCATGACCATGATCGGCTGCTCGATGGCCTATAATCTGGCCGAGAACCACCAGCGCAAATCGCTGCTGCGCCGCTTCGATCACGCCGCCATCTTCCTGATGATCGCCGGCACCTACACGCCCTTCACCACCATCCGCTTCGACGGCGCCTGGGCGGTCTCGATGACGACGATCATTTGGGCGCTCGCGCTCATCGGCGCCGCCGGCAAACTCTTCCTGCCCGGCATCGGCAAGAAAATCTGGATCGCGTTCTACGTGCTGATGGGGTGGCTCGTGGTCGCTGCGATGGGCCCGATGATCGAAGGCGTGCCCCTCGCCGGCATCATCCTTCTCGCCATCGGCGGCCTCCTCTACACGATCGGCGTGCCGTTCTACGTCTGGGAAAAACTCCCCTTCCGCCGCGCCATCTGGCACAGCTTCGTCATGGCCGCCGCCGGCGTACACTATGCTGCAGTGCTGACGGGCGTTGTGTTCGCTTAGTCAGGACTCGCGCTTTAGCGGCTCGCGCTCGAAAATATCTTCGATTTTGCTCTCGAACACATCGGCGATCGCAAACGCCAGCGTCAGCGATGGATCGAAATGGCCATTCTCGATCGAGTTGATCGAATTGCGCGACACGCCCACGCGCTCAGCCAAGTCCGCCTGACTCCAGCGGCGCTCGGCGCGCAACACCCGGATCTTGTTTTTCATGCGAGATCGCGCGGCGCACGCAGTTTCCAAGACGCCCAGCCTATGGCGAGCGCCATCGTGGATACAGTTTGCGCAATAGCGACGGCGGCAAAGCCCAAAGTGAAAGCCAACAATACAGCCTGCTGGTCAACGTCCGCCGCCCCAACCACGCTCGCGACGGACGCAACAATGGCATCGCGAACCGGCGGCAAAGCGAGCAGCACCGCCACCAAAGCCGTGCCTGCTACACCGCCCCATTGCGTAGCGAAGCGCGCGTTGCCGCGCTCGAATTCATCCAAGCGCCTGTCGTGAAGAATGGAGAGCAGAACACTCGCAACGACGGTCACCGTCGCCGCTATGCCAGTCAGCAAGAAGACCAAGCCATCCGCTTGCTCACTCAGCCAGGGAAGAGAGACGAGCACGGCGAGCGGCGGCGCGATCATGAGCGCCAGGAGCAACACCCGGACGGGCAGCGGAGCTTGGCGGCGCGATGTCATTTTGAGCCTCCCGAAACTTGCGCCTCAAATCGGGCACCCAGTTTACTTGTCATATTGCCAAGTTAACTTGGCATATCGTTGGGCGTAGGTCAACGCGCAAAAAAGACGCTTCTCGGACAAGCGGCGAAGCCGCTTCGGGCGGAAAGCGTGATTGGAGGAGCGAGGGTCGCCTATCCAACACCAAGCCTTGACGCTTCCAAGTTGGAGCGCGGCGCTCTGCGCCGCGTTTGAGCAGCTAGTCCAGCTTTAGCGCCGATGCGCGGCGGAGCCGCGCGTTCCAACCTAAGAAAGTCGAGCGCACCAATCCGACCGAGTTCAAACCGCGGCTACACTTGCTTCGTCCGCACACGGGAGCTTTCAGAGACGTCCGAAACTCGAAAGGTGCGTGACACGGTCGGCGGGATTCTGTTTGCAGGGAGTGAAACCGCAAAGTCCAAGGTGACGGACACCTTGCCCGCGGCACCGGCGAAAAGGGCATGGAGCTAAGCCCTGCGTTGCGAATCCGCCG
>LNFM01004321.1_pt1 | contig 26387 bp, 22 predicted proteins | sample 596031 | NCBI WGS metagenome assembly LNFM01 (sample SAMN04254537, study PRJNA301005) | activated carbon metagenome | isolation source: dual media filters at the Ann Arbor, Michigan drinking water treatment plant | place: USA: Ann Arbor | reverse complement strand
CATCGGCACCGGGCTGCCTGCTTGACGACCGAGCGGGCGGCGTTCGAAGCTCCACCCGGCCGAAGCACCCCCTCCCTCGCGCGGGGGCCCGTCGTGCTGCACCGCCCGAACCGGAGTCATCGCCATCTCTCGCACGAAATCCAGACCCGCCCCGCGTCCGTCCGAGCAGCACCGCGTCGGTCGACGCATCCGCGCCCGCGAAGTTCGCGTCATCGACGAGCACGGCGAGCAGCGCGGGATCATGACGACGCAAGACGCGATGGATCTGGCCGCTACGGCCGGTCTGCAGCTCGTGGAGGTCAATCCGAAGGCCGTCCCCCCGGTCTGCAAGATCATGGACTATGGCAAGTTCAAATATGAAACTGCCAAGCGCGAGCGGGACGCGAAGAAGAATCAGAAGACCTCCGAGGTGAAGGAGGTCAAGTTCCGGCCGAAGACCCACGAGCACGACTTCGACTTCAAGCTCCGGCACATCCGCCGGTTCCTGGGCGAGGGCGACAAGGTCCGGCTGGTGGTCCAGTTCCGCGGCCGGGAGATCACCCACCCGGAAACCGGGCGCGCGATCCTCGACCGTGTGTGCAAAGGCGTGGTCGACCTGGCGACCGTCGCGCAGATGGCCCAGCTCGAGGGCAATCGCCTCAACATGGTCCTGGCGCCCAAGCCCCAGCGGCCCGGCGTCGTCCCGACCCCGGCGCAGCGCCCCAAACCCGCCCCAGGCACCGCTGCGGCGGGTGGGCCGGCCGCCAACGATGACGATGACTTGCCGCCGTTGCCCGACGAGGATGACGACGACGAGGACGACGACGACGACACTGCTGAGGAAGGGGCGGCGGAGCAGGGGGCGTGACGCCCACTTGCCCTGGCCGCCGAACATGGGGTAGAAGCCCGCCCCCGGGGTCCGTATGACCAAAATGAAGTCCCATAGTGGCGCCAAGAAGCGCTTCCGCTTCTCCGCAACTGGCAAAGCCAAGCGGAAGTTCAGCCACAAGAACCATATCCTCACCAAGAAGAATGCGGACCGTGTCCGCAAGCTCCGTGGCACGACCGTGGTCTCGAAGCCCGATCAGATCCACATCGAGCTGATGCTGCCGCACGGGGGAAGGTGAGTCATGCCACGCGCAAAACGAGGATTCAAAGCCCGTCGTCGCCGTAACCGCGTCCTGAAGTTCGCTCAGGGCTTCGTCGCCGGTCGTCGTCGCATGTGGCGTCGCGCGGTCGAGGCGGTTCACCGCGCGTGGATGCACGCGTACCGCGGCCGCAAGAACAAGAAGCGGGACATGCGTCGTCTGTGGATCGTCCGCATCAACGCGGGCGCTCGCATCAACGGCACGACGTACAGCCGCCTGATGAACGCCCTGATGCGCGCATCGATCGAGATCGATCGCAAGGCGCTCGCCGATCTCGCGGTGGCCGATCCGGCCGCGTTCGCGAAGGTCGTCGCTGCTGCGCAGCAGGCCGCCGCCGCCGCGGCCTGACCGCCGCAAGGCTGGCATCGGTCGCGCGGGATTGGCCGCGCGGCTGCGTTCTCGGCTAAGGTCTCGGCCGTGTCCGACGACGAAACACTCGCAGGACTGCTGCACGCGTTCGTCGAGGTCGAGCTCCGCGGAGCCCTGACCCTCGACGACGCCTACGCGTGCAAGGTCAAGTACCTGGGCAAGAAGGGGCTGCTGACCGAGCTGAGCCGGACGTTGGGTTCGCTCGCGCCGGAGCAACGCCGCGCCCGCGGTCAGGAAATCAACGAGGCGAAGGCCGCCGCGGAGCTCGCCTACGAGGCCCGCTGCGCCGCGCTGAAGGCCGAAGCGGAAGCTCGCGAGCTGGGCGTGTTCGAGGATCTGACGTGGATCCCTCCGACGCCGCCCGGCACGCTGCACCCCGTGACGCGCACGCGTCGGGCCCTCGAGCGCGTGTTCGCATCGATGGGCTTCGACGTCGTCGACGGTCCGCACGTCGAGTGGGCCCGCTACAACTTCGATGATCTGAACATCGGGCCGGATCACCCCGCGCGCGACATGGCCGACACGTTCTTCGTGTCGCCGCCCGCCGGATCGCGGTGGTCGCCAGGCGATCTCGTCCTTCGCACGCACACGTCGCCGGTGCAGGTCCGCACGATGCTCACGCGTCGTCCGCCGATCCGCATCGTCGCCCTCGGCACCGTTTTCCGCCGCGACGACGACGCGACGCACAGCCCGATGTTCCACCAGATCGAGGGCCTCTGCGTCGACGAGCGGGTGAGCATGGCCGACCTGCGCGCCACGCTGTACCGCTTCGTCAGCGCGTTCTTCGAGCGACCGCTCGAGGTCCGCTTCCGTCCGTCGTTCTTCCCGTTCGTCGAGCCCGGCGCCGAGTTCGACATGCAGTGCCCGTTCTGCGGCGGCAAGGGCTGCAGCGTGTGCAAGGGCAGCGGCTGGATCGAGCTCGGCGGCGCCGGCATGGTCCACCCCGCGGTGTTCGAGGCGTGCGGCATCGATCCCGAGCGCTACACCGGCTGGGCCTTCGGCTTCGGCATCGATCGCATGGCGATGCTCATGCATCAGATCCACGACCTGCGCCTGCTGTTCGAGGGCGACGTCCGTTTCCTGGAGCAGTTCCCATGTTGATCTCACGGGTCTGGCTCGCCGAGCTGCTCGGCGACGCCGTCGATCTCGCGCCGCTGTCCGACGGTGATCTCACCGCGGCGCTCACCGGCCTCGGGCTCGAGGTCGAGGGCGTCACGCGGACCGGCGCGGGGCTCGAGACCGTGGTCGTCGGCGAGATCGTGGGCGTGCGCCCGCACCCGGATGCGGATCGACTGCGCGTGGTCGACCTGTTCGACGGCGACGCGGTGCGGCAGGTGGTCTGCGGCGCGCCGAACGTGCCCGCGCCCGGCGGTCGGGTGTTGTTCGCCCGACCGGGCACCGCGCTGCCGGGCGGCATGGTGATCGGCGCACGGGCGGTCCGCGGCGTCGACAGCGTCGGCATGATCTGCTCGGAGACCGAGCTCGACATCGGACCCGACAGCAGCGGCATCGTCGTGCTCGCCGATCCGATCGCCCCGGGCACGCCGCTGCCCGACGCGATCGTCGGCGTCGTCGACACGATCATCGAGCTGTCGGTGACGCCCAACCGTCCCGACGCCCTCGGGCACGTCGGCGTCGCGCGCGACCTCGCGGTGAAGCTCGGATCGCTGTGGCGGCCGAGTCCCGTGGCGCTGCCCGAGGTCCCGGACGATCCGGGGATCGTCCGCATCGAGGCCGCCGACGCGTGCGGTCGCTACTTCGGGATCACCTTCGACGGGGCGAGCATCGGTCCGTCGCCGCTGGCGGCCCGCGTGCGGCTGCATCGACTCGGGCTGCGGCCGCTGTCGAACGCCGTCGACGTCACCAACCTCGTGCTGATGCAGTGGGGCCAACCGCTGCACGTCTTCGATCGCGCGGAGCTCGGCGAGGGCCGCGTGGTCGTCCGTCGCGCCCGCGACGGGGAGTCGCTGCGCACCCTCGACGCCCGCGATCTGTCGCTGGCCGCCGAGGACCTGGTGATCGCCGATGCGTCGCGGCCGATGGCGCTCGCCGGGATCATGGGCGGCGACCACTCGGGCGTCGCGTCGACCTCGACGACGCTGCTCCTCGAGGCGGCGTGGTTCCACCCGGCTGGCATCCGCCGCAGCGCGCGGCGCCACGGGATGTCCACCGACAGCAGCCATCGCTTCGAGCGCGGCGTCGATCACGGAGACGGCCTGCAGGGCGCGTGCGCCGAGGCGGCCGCGCTGCTGCAGCGCTGGTGCGGCGCGCGACCGATCGCGATGCACGTCGCCCAAGGCGATCGCCCGGGCCCGGTGACGATCGCGTTCCGGCCCGCGCGTTGCAGCATGCTCCTCGGCATGGACGTGCCGCGCCCCGACGTCGAGCGGATCTTCCGCGGCATCGGGGTCGAGGCCGACGCGTCGGATCCCGCGTCCTGGCGGTGCGTGGCGCCGAGCCACCGACCGGAGCTCGAGCGCGAGGTCGATCTCATCGACGAGGTCGTGCGTCACCACGGCCTCGATCGCCTCCCGATGCAGGCCTCACCGCCGACCGCCGAGGCCGCCGGGTCGCCGCCCGAGGTCCGCATGCGCCAGCGCGTCACCGCGGCGATCGTCGACGCGCTGCGCGAGCAGGGCCTGCACGAGGTGGTCTCGCTGGCGTTCGCGCGACCCGCCTCGGTGGCCGCGACGGGCGACGATCCCGACTCGCCCGGCGTCGTCCGCCTCGCCAACCCGATGCGCGGCGAGGCGAGCCTGCTGCGCACGCACCTGCTGCCGGGCCTGCTCGACGCGCTGGCCCTGAACGTCGCGCGGCACCACCGGCCGGTCACGCTGTTCGAGTGCGGCCGCGTCTATCGCAACGCGGCGCACGCCTCCGGGTCGGGGCCGACCGCCGAGATCGACGCGGCGCTTCCCGACGAGCCCACGCGCGCCGCCGTCCTGTGCGGTGCACTGCCCGCCGGAGATCCGGATCGCGCCGCGATCGATCCGCGTCGGGTCGGCGCTGCGCTCCTGCACGCGCTCGCGCGTGTCGGCGCGCGCGCGACGATCCGCGTGGCCGCCTCGCCGATGGCGTGGCTGCACCCGGGCGCCCAGGCCGAGGTCGTGCTCGACTCCGGGGTGGTGGTCGGGCGCTTCGGTCGCGTGCACCCGCAGCAGCTCGTCGCGTGGGATCTGCCGCGCGGGGTCGAGGCGGCATACGGCGAGCTGTTGCTCGAGCACGTCCCCGATCTCCGCGTGCCGCAGTTCGCCGCGGTGCCGCGCTTCCCCGGCAGCAGCCGCGACCTCTCGCTCGACGCCGCGATCGCGCTGCCGGTCGAGCGCATCGTCTCGGCGCTGATCGGCGCCGAGACGGCGACGATCACCTCCGGCGAGGATCCGCCGCGGCTCGTGCCGGGCGAGCTCGGGCGCGGCGCGGTCGAGCTCGTCGAGGACTACCGCGCGCAGGGGATCGCCGAGGGGCGACGCGCGCTGCTGTTGCGCATGCACTACGGCTGCCGCACGCGCTCGGTCACGGACACCGAGGTCCAACAGACGCACGAGGCGATCGTCGAGGCCGCCATCGTGCAGCTGCGTGCCCAAGACGGCCACCTCCGCCGCCGCTGACGCCGAGCGCATCGCCCCGGCGGCGGCCTCCTCGAGAGGGCAGGCCGGGGCCTTGCGCGTCGAGCGGGGATCGGCAACGATGCCAAGCCATGACGAAGGCCGACATCATCGATCGGGTCTGCGAAGTCGTCGGTGGGTTCTCCAAGAAGGAAGCCGCCGATCTCGTCGAGAAGATCTTCGACGTGATGAAGTCGACGCTCGAGAACGGCGAGAAGATCAAGATCTCCGGGTTCGGCAACTTCCTCGTCCGCGAGAAGCAGCCGCGACCCGGCCGCAACCCGCAGACGGGCACCGAGATCACCATCGATGCGCGCAAGGTCCTGACCTTCAAGCCGTCGCCCGTGCTCAAGCAGGCGCTGAACCAGCCCTGAGCCAGTCGAACCGCCCTGAGCCAGTGGACATGACCGCGGAGACGACCAAGAAGGTCCGGGCCCGGGCCGCGACGCCGCGCGCGTCCGCAGAGCCGGACGACGCCGACCTCGGCTCGGACAAGCTCTACTTCAAGATCGGCGAGGTCGCGGAGATCGTCGGCGTGCCCGCGTACGTGCTGCGCTACTGGGAGAGCGAGTTCAAGGCCATCCGGCCGCAGAAGTCGCGGACCCAGCAGCGGGTCTATCGGCGGCGCGACGTCGTCACGCTGCTCCGGATCAAGCATCTGCTCTACGAGAAGAAGTTCACCATCGCGGGGGCGCGCGCCGAGCTCAAGGAGCCGGCGACCCGCGAGCAGCGGGCCAAGCCGACGGGGGCCTACCTCGCGCGGCAGTCGGCGCGTCGCGTCCGCGAGATGCTCGACGAGCTCCGGACGTTCGTGGAGGCCGAGCAGCCCCAGGCACGCATCGCCGCGGACCCGAGCATGTTCGTCCGCCGCGCCGGGGGCGCTCGGGCCCTGCTGCCCGAGGACGACGAGGCTGCCCCGACGCCCGGCTCGACGGTCCGCGGCGACGTCCGCTAGCCCGTCTGCGGCCGACCGCCACGGGACGCTTGTGCGATCGGAGCGGGCCGGGTATAAGCCCGACCGCCGTTTCGGGGCGTAGCGCAGCCTGGTAGCGCACTAGACTGGGGGTCTAGGGGTCGTGGGTTCAAATCCCGCCGCCCCGACGAAACGGATCCGCGGCCCTGGGAGACTCCAGGGCCGCGGTCCGCGGGGGCTCGAGGGTTTGCCGTGACGCGACCGCTCATCCTGGTGACCAACGACGACGGCGTGTTGGCGCCCAGCCTCGCGTCCCTGGTCGGGGCGCTCGAGGGACTCGGCGAGATCGTCGTCTGCGCGCCCGAGACCGAGCGCAGCGGGTCGGCCCACGCGATCTCGTTCCACACCCACCTGCGGGCCCACGCGATCCGGCCGGGCTGGTGGAGCCTGTCCGGCACGCCGGTCGACTGCGTCTACTTCGCGATGATGCACTTGTGCCCGCGGCCGCCGGCGCTGGTCTGCTCGGGGATCAACGTCGGCTACAACCTCGGCTCGGACGTGCTGTACTCCGGCACCGTCGGCGCTGCGGCCGAGGCCCACCTACGGGGGGTCAATGCGCTGGCCGTGTCCGCCGAGCGAGGGGAGCACGGCGCGGCGTGGGCGGTGCCGATCGTGCGCCGCATCGCGGCCGAGCTCATCGGCCGTGCGCCGCACGTGCTGCTCAACCTCAACGTGCCGCCGCCGGCGGGCTCCGATCACGCGCAGGCGCCGAGCCCCGAGCAGCTCGCCGCGCCGCGGCCGATCACCGTGACGCGCCTCGGCGTCCGGCGCTATCGCGACGGCGTGGAGCCGCGCACCGATCCCATGGGCCGCGCCTACTACTGGATCGGCGGCCCACCCGAGCCCGGCTCGTCGGACCTCGACCACGACACCGGCGCGGTGGCAGCATCGCAGGTCTCGCTGACGCCGCTGCAGCTCGACCTCACGGCCCACGACCTCGACCCGACCCACAGCCTCGTCGCGGCGCTTCGGTCCGACGACTGAACCCACAAGGACGCGCCCATGCCCGCTGCCCTCGATGCCGACACCCGTGAACGACTCCGCGCGGGCGTGCGCGCCCGCATCCGCGACGTGCCGGACTTCCCCAAGCCGGGGATCCTGTTCCGCGACATCACCCCGGTGCTCGCCGACGCCGAGACGCTGGCGGGCGCGCTCGACCTCCACATCGATCGCATCGCCGACCTCGTGGGCCATGTCGACACCGTGGTCGGCATCGAGTCCCGCGGGTTCCTGTTCGGCATGGCGGTCGCCGCCCGCATCGGGGCCGGCTTCGTGGTCGTGCGCAAGCCGGGCAAGCTGCCGGCGAAGGTGGTCGAGGCGACGTACGAGCTCGAGTACGGGACCGATCGCCTGCAGATCCACGCCGATGCGATCCGGCCCGGCGAGCGCGTGATCATCGTCGACGATCTGCTCGCCACGGGCGGGACCGCGTCGGCCGCCCGCGATCTGGTCGGCAAGCTCGGGGGCGACGTCGTCGCGGCGCTGTTCCTCATCGAGCTCGGGTTCCTCGGCGGACGCAAGCGGCTCGGCGCCCTGCGGGTCGAGGCCGTGCTCGGCTACGACTGAAGGGACGGGCTGTCCCTTCCGGTTCACGTCGGCGACAGGGTCCGCACGTCGACGACGCGCGGGCCCAGCGACGCGAGTTCGCCGAGCTCGTGATCGTGGGCGGCGATGAGCGCCCCGGCGCCCGCGCGGAGATCCGCGCCGAGGCGCTCCAGCATCGCGCGGCGGCCGTCGACGTCGACGCCGGCGAAGGGCTCGTCCAGCACGAACAGCCGCGGCGTCCCGACGCACAGCCCGAGGAACGCGAGCCGGCGGCGCAGGCCGACGCTGTACGTCGTCGCGAGCTGATCCAGGACCTCGTCGAGCTGGGGGTCCCCGGTGCCGCCCGGCGCCGGGGCGCCGAAGACGTCGGCGCAGAAGGCCAGCCACTCGCGTCCGGTGATCCCGGGCGGGACCTCGACCTCCTGGGCCAGGGCCCGCAGGGCGCGGCGCGCCTCCATCGGGGCGGCGCGCAGGTCGGACCCTGCGATCGCGATCGTGCCCTCGTCGGGGACGATCTGGCCGCACACGCAGCCGAGCAGGGTCGACTTGCCGGTGCCGTTGGGCCCGCGCAGCACCACGAGCTCGCCGGGCCCGACCTCGAGGTCGACGCCCGCGAGGATCACCCGGGCGGCGTAGCGCTTCTGCACGCCGCGGACCTGCAGGGGGAGCGCGGTCACGGGCCGCCTCCGATCCGCGCGAGCACGGGCGCGACGGCCAGGGCGACGGGCGCGAGCAGGCACGCCCAGGCCCGCGATCGGGCGTCGCGCAGGGGGAGGGGACCCAGCAGCCGGCGCTGATCCGCCGCGTGGCGGGTGAGCGCGCTGGCGGGGACGAGCCACAGCGCCACGAGGCCGACGAGGATACCGAGCTCCGCGAGGCCCGGCGCCTGCGCCCGCGCGGCGAGGAACGCCGCGGCCCCGAGGAGCATCAGCAGCCGCAGCACCGGGACGGGCGTGAGGCGCTGGTGCTGCAGGACGAGCAGGCGCAGGGCCGGGTCGCGGAACAACGGCAGCCAGCGCGGGGCGGCCGCGGGCACGGGCGGACCGGCCAGGGTGCGCATCGCCTGGCGCAGCCAGGGCACGGCGTCGAACAGGCCGCCGGCGTAGATCCGCGGCGCCAGCACCCGGCCGACCAGGGCGAGCGCGACCGCGGCGGCGCACACCTCGAGGTGGCCCGCCCGCAGCGCGCCGCCTTCGGCCCAGCGATCGATCGCGAGCTGGCCGGGCATCGCGAGGGCGGCCGCGAGCGCGAGGCCGGCCGCGGGGGCCCACAGGTGCACGACCGCCTCGGGCAGCGTCCAGCCGCCGCCGAGCGAGCGCTGCAGCTGACCGGCGAGGCTCTCCGCCGGGACGCGGCGCCCGAGCCACGCCGCCGCGGCCGCGGCGAGGGGCTCGACGAGGGCCGCCATCGCCACGAGCACGGCGAGGTCCGCGACGAGGATCGTGGACGCGGCGACGCTGCGGCCCGACAGCCCGAACGCGAGCGCCGCCCAGGCGCCCTGCCACGCCAGGCCGAGCGCGTGGCGTCGGCCCGCGGCGGCGAAGCGCCGCGCCGGTGGGATCGGCAGGGGCAGCGTCGCGGCGAGCCCGTCGTCGTGCAGGTACCCCGCGGTGCGGGCGTGCAGCGTCACGAGCAGCACCGCGGGGCCCAGGGCGAAGGCTGCGCTGCGCTGCGCCGACTCCCCGAGGCCGGCCGCCGCGCCCAGGAGCGACGCGGCCACGCCCGCCGCCACGACGGGGAGCGCCCAGCTCGCGCGGGCGTCCTCCCAGGGACGCAGTGGCGACGCCGCTCGCACGCGCCCCACACATGCCACAGTCGCGCGCCGGGTTCGAGGGCCGCGTCGTCGCGGTCACCGACGACGGCGGAAACCCCAGCGTGCGCCACGGCTTGGGGGGCACCCATTCGCGTATCGCATGATCTCGACTGGCGATCTGGTTCGCGCGCGCGTCGAGCCTCGACGCGTGCGCGCTGCGGCTCGCCTCCGAAAACTTGCGCCGACGAGATCACCCGACCACAGTGCGAGCGTCATGCGTGCCTTCCTCCTGGCCCAATGGCTGAGCATCGCGGGGCCCGCGTCCGCGGCCCACGACGTCGCGGCGGGCGAGAGCCTCTGGAGCATCGCCCGGGCACACGGCTGCACCGTCGGGGAGCTGCGCGCGGCGAACCCCGCCCTCGTCGAGCCGCTGCAGGCCGGGGCGCGGCTGAGCCTCCCCACGCCGCCGCGCGCCAAGGTGAAGCGCGCCGTCGAGCCCAGGGCAAAGCCCATCGGGCCGACGACCATGACGCCGTCGGCGACCCCGGCAGCGAGACCCACGCGACCGCGGCCCCGCGCGTCGACGCCAGGCCCGCTCGTCCACGAGGTCGCGCGCGGCGAGACGCTGTCGTCGATCGCCAAGCGCCACGGCACCACCGTCGGCGCCTTGAAGGCGCTCAACCACCTCCGCAGCACGACGATCGTGATCGGCCAGCGGCTCGCCCTCGCGGAGCCGACGCCGCAGGAGTTGCCCCCGGTCGACGTGGAATCCGAGGCGCGCACCGAGGATCTGCCGCCGCCCCCGAGCGCGCGCTTCGACCTGCCGCCGCCGCCGTCGGATCGGAGCGTCCGACGGGGCACCACCGCCTCGACCTCGGCGCCCGCGACCCTCGTCGGCGCCGTGCAGCTCCCCCGGGATCGCGCCTACTACCTGCGCCATCCGAAGCGCGCGTGGGGCCTGCCGCACGTGGTCGAGTCGACGCGCGCCGCGGTCATCGCGGTGAAGAAGAAGCACCCCGGCGTGCACCGCCTCGCGATCGGCGACCTGTCGGCGCAGCGCGGCGGTCGGCTCTCGGGGCACAAGTCGCACCGCAACGGCCGCGACGTCGACGTCGGGCTGTACTTCCGCCGCACGCCCGAGAGCTATCCGCAGCGCTTCGTCGGCGCCGACGCGGCGCCGCTCGATCTCCCGGCGACGTGGGCCCTCATCGAGGCGTTCTACGAGCAGTCGAAGCGCGCGGGCGGCCCGGTCCAGATCTTCCTCGACTACGGGGTCCAGGGCGAGATCCACGACTGGGCCCGCAAGCACGGCGTGTCGAAGCGGGTGCTCCGCGAGGTCTTCCAGTACCCGCACGGTCGATGGGCCCGCCGCGGACTCGTCCGCCACGAGCCCGCCCACGATGATCACCTGCACGTGCGCTTCGGTGATCCGCCGCGCTCGCGTCGCGACTAGCCCAGGGGACTAGATTGCCGCCAGCTGTCCGCGGAGCTCGGCGAGCTCGGCCTCGGGGCGCCGCAGCGATCGAGCGACGTCGATCGCCTCGCGCAGCTGCGCGCGTGCCGTGGCGACGTCACCCTGCCGGACGCGCTCGGCCGCCGCGGTGCGCAGGGTCGCCAGGACATCCGGGTGCACGGGGCCGCGCGTGCGTCGGTAGATCGCGAGGGCCTCGTCGAGGGCCGCGTTGGCGGCCTCGGTTCGCCCGCGCGCGGCCTCGACCTGGCCGATCGCGCTGAGCGACGCGGCCATGCCCGGGTGCTCGACGCCGACGCGTCGACGGATCGCGAGGGCCCGCCGCGCGTGGGCCTCGGCCTCGTCGAGGCGCCCGACCTCGACGAGGACCAGCGCGAGGTTGTTGGTGAGATCGGCGACCGCGGTCTGATCCTCGCCGAGGCTGCGCTGCGCCGCCGCGACCGCGCGCTCGAAGCTCGCGACGCAGGGCGCCGCGCCGCGCAGGTAGTAACAGGTGCCTGCGAGGGCGTTGGTGATCTGGGCGTGGTCCGGGTGCTCCTCGCCCTTGTCGCGGCGGACCAGCGCCTCGACGCGCACGAACGCGGCCTCGGCCTCGGCGTACTGGCCGCCCGCGAAGTGGGCGATGCCGACGGCCTCGAGCGCGCGCGCGGTCCGGGGATCGTCGACGCCCCACAGCGCCTCGGCGAGCTCGAGGGCGCGGACGCAGTACGCCTGCGCGAGGGCGACGTCGCCCTTGTCCGCGAGCACCTTGCACATCGTCTCGCTCGTCTCCGCCTCCTCGGGTCCGCCGTAGCCGACGCGTTGGAGCGCCGCGCCGGCCTGCCGCGCCCACCCGAGCGCCTCGTCGTAGCGCGACTGGCCCAGGCCCACGACCTTCACGAGGCGGGTCGCGGCGCGCACGTGCACGCGGTCGTGTCCGCTGGCGATCGCGGAGAGCACCGCGTCCTCGAGGTAGCGGATGCCCTCCGCGTCGTGATCAGCGGCCGCCGCGAGGTCGCCCGCGACGAGCTCGGCCTCGGCGACGACCGGGCGATGGCCCGTCCGTCGCGCGCGCTCGACCAGCGCGGGCGCCTCGGCCCAGGTCGCGGCGTAGCGACCGACGCGCCCGCCGATCTCGGCCTGGGCGATCGCCTGGCGCACCGCGATGACCTCGGCGGCGAGCTCGGGATCCTCGGGCGGCGGGATCGCGGAGAGCAGCGCGTCGGAGTCGGCGCAGCGACCGAGCTCGGGCAGCGCCGCGGTGGCGTCGACCGCCCGCGAGACCACCTCGGCGTCGGCGGCGACGAAGCGCTCGACGAGCAGCTCCATCGCCCCGAGGCGCTCGCCGAGGCAGGCCGCGCGTCGATCGAGCAGGGCCTCGGACTGCTCGTGGCGCACGTGGGTCGCCGCGCAGGCGTCCTGGGCCGCGGCGACCCAGCCCCGCGCGTAGGCGTCGAGGGAGGCGCCGACGCGCACCGCCGTGTCCGGCCCGAGCTGCGGGTGCGCGGCGGTGAAGGCCTCGGTCACCGACGCCGCCCGATCGCGATCCCAGACCTCGGCGAGCTTGGCCCCCGCGGTGTCGCAGGCAGCGTCGCTCGGCCGCGCGGCAGCGAACGCCGCGGCCGCGGTGAGCAGGGCGCCGCCGGCGAGCACGATCGCGAGGGGCGAACGACGCGGCGCGAACTCGGCGAGCAGCGGCGCCATGCTGGGGAAGCGGGCCGCCGGATCCGGCGCGAGGCCGCGCTCGATCGCCCGCCGCCAGCGCGTCGGGATCGACACGTGCGCGGGGATCGGCCGGCGCTGCCCGGCACAGACCGCGAGCGCCAGGCCGATCCGGTCGCCGCCGGAGAACGGCCGCTCGCCACACAGTCCCTCCCACAGGGCGACGCAGAAGCTGAACTGGTCGGCGCGCGGATCCACCTCGTCGCCACGGTGCTGCTCCGGGGCCATGTATGCGGGCGTGCCGGCCATGGCGCCGGTCCGCGTGATGCGACTGTCGACGCGCGACGATCGCTCCGAGCTCTCGATCGACGCCGGCGTCGCGGCCTCGAGCTCGAGCGCGGGGGATCCCGCGGTGCGGGCGAGACCGAAGTCGAGGACGCGCACGCGGCCGTCGTCGCCGATCATCACGTTGTCGGGCTTGAAGTCGCGGTGCATCAGGCCGGCGTCGTGCGCTGCCCGCAGGCCCGCGCCCGCCTGCAGGAACACGTCGACGATCTCGCGTGGGGTTCGCTTGCTCGCCTGCAGCCAGCGCCCCAGCGTGACGCCGTGGACGAATTCCATCGCCACGAACACGCGCTGGGCCCAGGTGCCCACGTCGTGGACGGCGACGACGTTGGGGTGGGTGAGTCGAGCGAGGGCCTGGGCCTCGCGGAGCAGGCGCGCGCGACCGAGGCTGCTCGCGTCGGCCTCGGCGTCGGGTTGCAGCAGCTTGATCGCGACCTTGCGATCCAGCTCGGGATCGTAGGCCGCGTACACGACACCCATGCCGCCTGCGCCGATGCGCTCGAGCACGACGTAGCGGGCGATCGCGGTGCCCAGATCGACCGGCGGTGGCGCGCCGACGGGCAGGAAGTCCTCGCCGACGGTCGGCGGCGGCCGGGCCTGGGTCGTGCCATCCACCATCGGCGCTCCCTCGAAGTGTACGCCCGCGTCGAGGGGCCTCGATGACCCCTCGATTTCATCGGTTCACCATGGTCCGCGGCGTGGCGCAGGGGGCCCGGGGTGGGCCCCTCTGGGGCTGGATCAGCCCCCCGGTGGATCGCCCGGCCACGGCTGCAGGGTGCGGCTCGGGGTGCCGTCGTGGATCCGTGGCCAACCGTCGACGTAGTCGATCCGATCGACGAGCACGTGGCGACCGGCCCCGCCGTCGTGCGTGCCGTCGCCGGCATTGGGCCACGCGTGGTAGACGAAGTAGTCGATCCCCGCCACGACGACGACGCTGCCGTGACCCGGCCCGACCCATCGCTCGTTGTTCGCGAGGATCGGCGCGCCGTGCTTCTCGTAGGGGCCGAGCACTGATGGCGCGCGCGCGACACCCGTGCGGTAGCGGTGGTCGTAGACGTTGCCGCTGTAGAACATCAGCCACTGGCCGTCGCGCGCGATGATCCACGGCGCTTCGACGACGCCGCCCTCCCACGTGCCGGGATCGTTGACGAGCAGCTGGGTCGCCGCGCTGCCCGGCGCGAAGCCGAGGCCGTCGGCAGTGAGCTCCCGGGCGAGGATCGGCGTCGGCGCGCCCACCGAGTTGCCGTCGATCTTGTAGACGAGGTACGGCGTCGACCCGTCGACGACGAGGGTCGCGTCGATGACCCCCTGGCCGTGCTCGACCAGCGGGCCTGCGGACTCGCCCCACGGCCCGCCGAGGTCCGCGGCCGTCGCGGCCCCGATGCACAGCTGGTTGTTCGCGTTGACGCTGGTGAAGTAGGCGATGAGCCCGTCGCCGAGGCGGTGCAGCTCCGGCGCCCAGTTGCGCCCGCCGTTCGCCGCCCAGCTCGGCTTGCCGTTCGGCAGGATCGCGGCGCCGAGATCGGCCCAGCGCACGAGGTCACGCGAGGTGCGGATCGGGAAGCTGCCGCCGGTGCAGACCATCGCCCACGGCGACGCGGGATCGTCGGTCGCGGTCACCCCGGGATCGGGGCAGTCGAAGCCGACCACGGGGTTCCGGTACGGCGGCTTCGGGCCGGGCAGGCCGACGGGCGCCGCGAGGGTCGTCAACGCGGAGGTCGGCACGGGCGCCTCGGGGAGCGCGGGGCTCGACCACAGCAGGCGGATCGACGCCTCGATGTCCGCCTCGAAGTACTCGACGACGATGGGCGTCGCGACCCCGCCGACGAGCTCGATCGTCGCCTCGTTGCGGGTGACGTAGTGCGGGACCCAGTCGTCGATCACGAGCGTGTCGCCGACGCGCACGCGGATGCCGTCGTCGGCCTCGGTGACGAGGGTGTAGGACGCGGTCGCGGGCGCGGTGATCCAACCCGAGTAGCGGATCGAGAACCGGTCGATCCCGAGGCTGGCGTCGGGCGCATCGAGGCCCCACACCGCGTCGATGCCGGGCTCGACGCGGGCGAGCACGGCGTCGTGGTAGTCGTCGAAGTACTCCGCGAACAGGCCGGGGACCGGCTCGGGCGGTGGTTCGGGGGGCGGACCGGTGTCGTCGGTGGTCTCGGCGCTCGCGTCCGCGGCGGCGGTCGTGTCGGGATCGCCGGAGGAACCGGAGTCGGCGGCGGTGGCGTCGACGGACGTCGGCGTCCCGGAGCTGTCGTCGCCATCCAACTCGGGCGCGGCGCCACAGCCGGCGACGAGGACCACGATCACGCGCGTCGCTGCAGGTCCCGGCATCCCTCGGACGTTGGGCCACGCGCGTGCGGCCGGCAATCCGCAATTCGCTGCACGGAGCCGGGCTATAGCCCCGAGTCCTCGCACACCGCCTGCAGCACCCCGAGCAGGTCGGCGATCTGCGGCACGAGCTCTTCGGTCGGGCTGCAGATGTTGCCCGCGTGGATGTGATCGACCAGGCCCATGCCGCTGTAGTGCTGCATGAACGTCAGGATCCGCTCGCCGTACTCGGCGCCCTCGCCGTCGGAGAGCCCGGGCGCGGGCATCCACGGGTCGCACGCGTTCTCGGAGTCGGCGAGCAGCGCGAGCACGCCGGTGGCCTCCGGCGGCTTGATCGCGGCCAGCCGATCGAACCACGCCGTCGGCTCGCCCTCGGAGCCGGTGCGGTTCGGTGACTCGCTGGGGTCGTCGCTGTCGTTGTCGTCGTCCTCGTCGGTGAGCAGCAGGACGAGCAGCGCCGCGTCCTCGCGCAGGAACCCCTCGTTGCAGGCGCCCGGCGCCGCGAGTTCGGGGGACAGCGCCGCGAGCACGGTGTCGAGCTGCTTCTCGTCGGTGTCGTAGTCCTGGCCGACCGCGAACAGGCAGCCGATCGCGGCGAGGTCATCGGACTCGTCGAGGTACGGCGGGTGGGCGTCGTCGCCGAAGCACGACGCGCCGCCGAGCAGCGCGCCGCTCTTGGACAGGGCGCCGCGGACCTGACACTCCGGCGTCTGGAAGTCGGGCGCGACCTCCGTCGTCGTCACCCCGATGTGGTAGCTGCACGGCCCCGTCAGCACCGTGTCGAGCAGGTCGGTGAACTGCGCGAGCGCCGGGATGAACGCCCCGAACTCCTCGCTCATGCTCCCCGAGTTGTCGATGAGCACGAGGATGTCGACCTTGTTGCACAGCCCGATCGCCTGCCCGCACGCGAGGCCGGTCGTGGTGGTGTCGGAGGCGGCGCTGGTCGACGACGACGACGACGTCGCGGGATCGACCGTCGTGGTCGTCGTGGGATCCGTGGTCGACGTCGTGCTCGGCGCAGGCGAGGAGGTCGAGGTCTCGGCGGCCCCCGCCGCGCACGTGCCCGCCGCGTCGCAGAACTGCCCCGCGTCGCAGTGCGTGTCGTCGCTGCAGGGCAGACCGAGCGTGCTCGGCACCTTGCACGCGGTGAGCACGAACACGCAGGCGAGGGGCCCGAGGCGCATGGTGGGGATGGTAGCGCAGCGACCGATGCGCCGGGCGCCCGCGGCAGGAATCGAACCTGCGGCCTACGGTTTAGGAAACCGTCGCTCTATCCGACTGAGCTACGCGAGCGAGCCGCCGGAACCTAGCAGACCGACGACCGACGCGACAGCCTCAAGGCTCGGCGCCCCACCACGCGGCGTCGTCGAGCGCTCCGGCCACGAGCACCTCGCCGGGGTTGGCGAGGTGGGCGCGGAACACGAGGACCCAGCGGCGCATGAGGTCGACGTCCTCGCGGACGCGGTACTCGGTGTCGAGGCCGAGGACCAGGGCGTCGGGATCGTGGGGCTGGAGGCGATCGTGGGCGCGCAGGGGCGGGTGGGCGGCCTCCCACGCGGCGAGCTGCTCGCGGCCCAGCGCGGCGGCCTCGTCGATCGCCCGCGCCGCCCAGCCCTCGAGATCGTCGGCCCAGGGATCGACCGCGCCGGTCGCCGGGTCGAGGCGCACGATGGCGTGGCGATGGATCCCGAATTGCCGGCCGAAGATGTCCTCGGCGAAGAGCCAGATCATCGTGGCGTGGCGGTACGGCGCGCGCCACAGCGTCAGCGAGTTCCACTCACCGCAGCCGCGGACCTGCGCGACCGTGACGGAAGGGCGCACGCACAGCGCGCCCCCGAGCGTGCGGAATCCATCGCGCAGGTGGAGCAGCGCCTCGAGCTCCACGACGCGCTCGCGCGTGGCGGTGATCGGCACCTCGCGCAGACGCGAGGGAACTCGCGAGTGGGCCGGGCCGGCCTGGGTCAGCAGCTCTGCGAGCGCACGGCGACGGGCCATCGTGGGCGAGGATACTCCGTCACCGCGCGGTTGCTTCCCCGTGGCGTGAAATCGCGCGGCGCGGTCGACGGATCACGCGGGGCCCGACGCTGATAGGCTCTCGGACATGCTTCGTCGCGTCCTTCCCATTGGTCTGCTCTGTGCGATCGCGCTGCCCGCATCCGCCAGTGATCTGCGCTTCAACGCCACCGCCGCCGGCAACGTGGTCGCGACCGGCAACACGCTCGGCCTCGCCAAGCAGGTCAACGCGAACGGGCCCGGCACCGAGGACTCGATCGGCACCTTCATCACGCTCGACGGCAGCCTCGCCGACACCCACCCGGTCAACCTCGCCAACCCGTGGCCGAGCAACACGACCGAGGACTGGGCGCTCAACGGCTCGACGGCCGACCTCGTGCTGCCGGACGACGCCGAGGTGCTCTACGCCGAGCTGGTGTGGGGCGGCAGCACCTACTACGGCGCCGAGGACGTGCGGCCGTTCCTCGACGACGCGGTGATCTTCGACTTCGGCGGCGACACCGTCTCGGTCAACCCCGACGCCGCCACCGGCCTCGACGTCGACGAGATGTCGGCCCAGGGCTTCTTCGTCCGCTACTACATGCGGACGGCCGACGTCACCGAGTTCGTCGCCGGCCACGGCGCGGGCACGTACTCGCTGGGCGGCGTGCCCGCGACGCAGGACACCAACATCAACTCCCTGAACGCCGCGGGCTGGACGCTGGTCGTCGCCTACCGCGACAGCGCGCAGCCGATCCGCAACCTCACCGTGTTCGTCGGCGGGTCGTTCGTCGACGAGGAGTCGACCGAGGACTATTCGTTCGCCGGGTTCTGCACCCCGCCGATGGGGCCCTTCGACGGATCCGCGGTGATCAGCGCCATCGAGGGCGACGCCGATCTGGTCGGCGACGGCCTCGCGATCGCGCAGACCGACGCCGGCCCGTTCGTCGATCTGAGCGGGCCCAACAACCCCGAGAACAACTTCTTCGCCTCGCAGATCAACGGGACCGACGGCCAGATCGACGCGAGCGGCAGCTTCGGCGACGTGAACCACGACGCCGTCCTCGGCGTGAACACGTCCGGCGGGCGCCAGGGCTGGGACATCACCCATCTGCCGTTGTCCTCGGGCGACGGCCAGCTGGACAACGGCCAGACCGAGGCGGTGCTCCGCACGCAGACCACCGGCGACTCGTACGTGCCCACCGCGGTCGCCTTCGCGATCGGCGTCAACGCGCCGGACTTCTCCGGGCGCAACACGCTGGTGGGCGTCGAGCCCGGCGAGATCACGATCGACGCGACCGCCGACATCTCGATCTCGATGACCAACAGCGGCCTGGTGAACGCGGACGCGGTCACCTTGACCGCGCCGCTGCCCGAGGGCCTCGAGCTCGACGCCTTCACGATCGACGGCGCCGCCGGCGACATCGACGGCAACCCGGTCGCGGCCGCCGATCTGAACACCGGCGTCGCGATCGGCACCGTCGGCCCCGACGAGACCCGCGAGATCATCATCACGGTGCGGGCCGCGGACGCGCCCGCGGACGGCGAGGGCTGGGAGGTTGCGCCGCAGTGGAACTACAGCTACGTCAGCTGCGTCGGGCAGGATCCGCTCGAGGAGCCCTACGTCGCCGTGCCGGTGCAGATCGACTACGTCGAGCCGCCGGCGGACACCAGCGGCGGCGCGGACTCGACGACCGGCGACACCGCGGCCGACACCACCGCGGACGCCGGCGACTCCGACAGCAACTCGGCGAGCGCCAGCGACAGCGACGCGAGCGCGAGCGCCTCGGACACCGACAGCGCCAGCGCGGGCGACAGCAGCGGCAGTGCGGGTGCCACCGGAGGGGCGGGCAGTGACGACGGCTGCGGCTGCACCGAGGGCGGATCGAACGGCGCGCGCGGCTGGCTCGGCCTCGGGCTGCTCGCGTTCCTCGGCCGTCGGCGTCGCCGCTAGTCGGCCGCGGGCCGGGGCTTCTTCTTGTTGCGCCGCGGGCGTCGGATCGGGACGACGCCGCGGACGTAGCGGCCCTGGTGGGGCTCGGCGGCGAGCCCGTGGTCGACGAGGCGGCCCTCGACGAAGCGGAGGAACACCGCGCGGTTCATGTACGCCCGCGCGGTGGCCCGCTGCAGCGTGAACAGCGAGACGTCCTTGCCGGCGGCGACCGGCTCGAGCACACGGCGCACCGCCGTGTAGGTCGTGTGCAGGGGACGCAGGCGCGGGGGGATGGCCTGCTGCAGCGGCGAGAGGCTCACCACCGTGCTCGACAGGAACCCGAACGACGCGACGAGCAACCGGTCGGAGGTCGTCGGGAGGGGCTGCGCGAAGATGTCGTACTTGATCCAGGGCTGGGCCTCGAGCCGGCGGAAGTACTGCTCGTGCTCCTCGGGGGTCAGCGCCCGGCGCTCGTCCCGGCGACCGCGCTGCAGCGCGAGGGTCAGGCCCAGGCGGCGGGCGTCCGCCGGCGGGTGGAGGTCGAGCGCGGTGAACGGCCCGCCGAACAGATCTTCGACGTACGGCGTGCCGAACCCGGCGCCGAGATCGAGGCGCTCGACGTCCTTCGGGATGCGCAGGAACCCGAGGCCCGGGTCGTCGCGGATCCAGTCGTAGATGCCGATGATGGTGTTGGTGTCGCCGCCGTAGTGCTTGAGCGCGTCACCGCGGGCGACGACCGCATCGACCCAGTCCACGAGGCGGCCGCGATCGTCGAAGAGCTGCGGCACCCAGTGGTCGGCCAGGCGCTCGGGCCCGGCCTCGTGGACGCCGAAGATCGCCGCGGCCCCGTTCTGCAGCAGCACCTCGAGGTACGGGACCATGTGCTCGTTGTGCTGCGCGACCGCGTCGAGGTGGTGCATCGTCGCGCGGGTCGAGCCGAAGTCGGCCTCGTAGAGCTCGAAGACCCGCTGGTTGATCCGGTTGATCCGACTGGCGGTCATCCGCATGACCCGCGCTGGCACGCTCGGGTCGTCGATGCGCGCGCGCCAGTGCGAGGCGCCGAGGCACGCCTGCATGAACGAGTACGGCTCCTTGGTCAGCAGCCGGCACACCAGGCGCGTCGCGTGGTCGAGCTCGGAGTCGTCGACGCGCAGGGCGGTCAGCGCGGCGATGAGCTCGGCGTTGGTGCGGCGCGTGCCGACGGACAGCCGGCGAAGGAACGCGACGAGGGGATCCTCGGCCTCGGTCATCCGCCTGCAGTACCACGGCGCGGGGTGCCGGCCTGGGGCTGGGTACCGGGAACGCCGATAAGATAGATTATGTAAAGTAAGGTTGGGGTTTGGACCGGGGGGCGCGGCTGGGCCTTGGGCCTGGGGAAACGGGCACGGGCACGGGCACGGAGTCGCGCGGCTGGCCGCGCGACTACCGAATCGGCAGCCAGAACCGTGCCAGCGGCAGCCAGATGCGCTCGGCTCGGCCCTTCACGTTGCCGCGCGGCACGAACGGCTTGGGGCGATCGGCCTGCGGGTCGATGAAGTTGCTCGGGTCCACGGCCTTCGCGGCGGCGCGGTGCGCCAGCGACAACGCGACCTCGCGGGTCGGACACAGGCCCTTGCGGCACTCGATGCGGACCACCGTCTCGGACTGCGGGACGGCGAAGACGTACTCGAACCCGTCGTCGCGCTCGAGGCCCATCGCGCCCTCGGCGATGCCGTCGTCACGCTGCAGGCCGCCGGGCGTCGCGAGCTCGGCGACCTTGCTCGCCAGACCGCCCTCGGGACGCAGCCAGGCCTCGACGTCGAGCGAGTGCTCCTTGCCACGGACGGTGCCCTCCAGGCGGACGCGATCGAACTCGGTGAGCTCGGGCAGCCCGACCGGCAGCTCCTCGTAGCCCGGGACCTCGCCCGAGGTCAGCAGCACGCGGAGCTTGCGGCGATCCCCGGCGGCCGCCGGGATGCCCTCGGCGACGATCTTGCCCAGGGCCGTGGCCGCCGCGGCGTCCGGGCAGAACGACGCGCCGCACTCGAGCACGACCACCATCTCGCGCGCCGCGTCGGTGAGCACCAGGACCTGCGCGTCGGCCCGGCCAACCCGCAGCGCGTCCTCGCCGAGCTCCGGGACGCGGTCGGCCATGCCCGTCGAGCTGCCGAAGGCCCACAACGCCGCGTCGCGGACGAAGGACACGCCCTCGACCGGCTTGCGGAACGCCCGCAGTCGGACCTTGTCCTTGGGCTTGTCGCCGCCCGGCTTGACCAGCGTGCGCTCGAAGTAGTGCTCGCGGGCGTCGCTGCGCCCCGACCAGTGCGTCGTGTAGCGGACCTGCTTGGGCGCGTCGAGCAGCGTGCGCGCGTCCTGGGCGTGGTTGCGGTGGAACTTGTCGAGGACGTCGGCGACCACCAGGCCGAGCTTCGGGTCGTCCTTGCAGACGCCGGTGCCGCACGACACCCGCATGACGGCGCCGGCCGACTCGAGCAGCAGCACGGCCTGGCGCGCGTCGGCGTCCTTCGCAGTGACGAGGCGATCGATCCCGGCGCCGAGCTCGAGGGCGCGGTCGAGCTCGGGCCCCGCCTTCGCCCCCGTCAGCAGCTCCGCCATCGTGCTCGGCCGACTGCCGGCGATCGCCGCGGATGCCGTGTCGAACACCGCCTGCGTGCCGAGCGTCGGGCTCCGCCAGACCTCGAGGAGCACGTCGTGGCTCTCCGAGCGGTGGCTCGCCAGATACGTGACCTTGTCGTGGCGCCCGTCGTCGATGCCGCCGACGTCGTCGTCGCGGTCCATGTTGAACATGCTGTCGGCGGTGAGGTCGCGGAGATCCTTCAGCGTCAGCAGGCTGTCCGCGCCGACGGCCTCGACCTGCACCGTCCACTCGCGCGAGTCGTGCGACTGGTTGCGGTTGTCGCCCATCACCATCAGGTGGCCCTCGGGCACCTTCCAGGTCCGCGGCTTGGGCAGCATGTCCTCGCGGTCGTCGACCGTCGCCGTGTAGCGCACGACGTAGGTCTTGCCGTCCAAGGTCTCCTCGAACAGCTGGCAGTTGGCGATGTTCTTGACGCCGGCCTCGTCGAGGCAGCGCTCGGTGAGCGGCGTGCGCGGGACCTCCTCGAAGTCCGCGGCCCCTGCCCGCTTGATGGAGAGCGTCCGCCCGACCGCCCGGATCTCGTCCCCCGGCAGCCCCACCACGCGCTTGATGAAGTCCTCGGCCTCGTCGATCGGGTAGCGAAAGACGATGACGTCGCCGCGCTCGATCTGACCGAGGGACTCACCGACGACGGTGGTCGTGAACGGGATCTGGACCCCGTAGATGAACTTGTTGACGAAGATGTGATCGCCCGCGCGCAGCGTCGGCATCATGCTGCCGGACGGGATCTTGAACGGCTCGTAGAAGCACGAGCGCAGGCCGAGCGCCACGAGCACGGCGATGAGGACGTTCTCGAAGGTCTCGCGCAGGGCGCTCTTGCGGGCGAAGCTGGCGTGGTTGTGGAGCAGCTCGTCGAGCCGCTCGGCCTCGTCCTCGAGCGCGGGCCAGTTCTCGGCGATGCGCAGGGTGTCGATCGCCCCGAGGCAGGCGCGGATCTCGTTCGCCGGGCCGGCGGCGATCCTCGCCCCGTTGCGCTGCAGGATTCGGCGGCCCTCCTTCTGCAGCATCGCGGCGGCCGCCCGCACCTGACGCGGGGTCCGGCGCTTGCGCTCGGCGGGCCGGTCCGCGCGCTCTGGAGGCGGAGATTGTCCCGACGCCGGGCGCTCGCCGGACAAGGGCTGGTCGCCGGACACAGGCCGCGGGCCGGGGGTCTCCGGAGCGCTCACCCATCCTCCAGCGTCAGCACGGCGTGGAAGGCTTCCTGTGGGATCTCCACGCTACCGATGGCCTTCATCCGCTTCTTGCCGGCCTTCTGCTTCTCGAGCAGCTTGCGCTTACGGCTGATGTCGCCGCCGTAGCACTTCGCGGTGACGTCCTTGCGCATCGCCTTGACGGTCGTGCGCGCGATCACCCGCGAGCCGATCGCGGCCTGGATCGCGACCTCGAACTGCTGCCGCGGCACGAGGTCCTTCATCTTGTTGCAGAGGTCGCGTCCGCGGTTGTACGCGGTGTCGCGGTGGGTGATGAGCGAGAGCGCGTCGACGTTCTCGCCGTTGACCAGCAGGTCGAGCCGGACCATGTCGCTGGTCCGGTAGCCGGCGGCGTCGTAGTCGATGCTGGCATAGCCCCGCGAGCGGCTCTTCAGGATGTCATAGAACCCGAACACGACCTCGGCCAGCGGCAGCTCGTAGACCAGCTGCACGCGGGTCGGCGTGAGGTACTTGAGGTCCTTCTGGATGCCGCGGCGCTCCTCGCACAGCTTGAGGATCGGCCCGACGTACTCCTGGGGGAGCTGGATCCGGGCCTCGATGACCGGCTCCTCGATCGACTCGGCGTGCCCGAGATCGGGGAATTTCGCCGGGTTGTCGATGATCTGCGTGCTGCCGTCCTTGGTGTGGACGAGGTACTTCACCGACGGCGCCGTGGTGATGAGGTCGAGGTCGTACTCCCGCTCGAGCCGCTCCTGGACGATCTCCATGTGGAGTAGACCCAGGAAACCGAGGCGGAAGCCGAACCCCAGCGCGAGAGAAGTCTCCGGCTCGTAGGAGAAACTGGCGTCGTTGAGCGAGAGCTTGGACAGGGCGTCGCGCAGGGACGGATAGGCCGCGTTGTCGGTCGGGAACACCCCGGCGAACACCATCGGCTGGATCTCCTTGAAGCCCGGCAGCGCGACCGCGGCCTCGTCGTCCGGCTCGGCGACGGTGTCGCCCATCTTGCTGTCGGCGACGTCCTTGATGTTGAAGACGACGAAGCCGACCTCGCCCGCGCACAGCTCGGCCAGCTCGATCATCTCCGGGGCGAACACGCCGGTGTTGATGACCTGGTACGTCTTGCGGGTCGACAGCAGCCGGACCTGCTGGCCGGGGCGCATGCGGCCCTCGAACACGCGGATCATCGAGATGACGCCGCGGTAGCTGTCCCACCAGCTGTCGAGGATGAGCGCGGACAGGCGGCCCTCGCGGTCGCCCTTGGGCGGCGGGATGCGATCGACGATCGCGACCAGCAGCTCCTCGATGCCGATGCCGCTCTTGGCCGAGACCATCAGCGCGTCGCTGCAGTCGAGCCCGACCATCTCCTCGATCTCGCCGCGCACGCGCTCGGGATCGGCGGACGGCAGATCGATCTTGTTGATGACGGGGATGATCGTGAGGTTCTCGTCGAGCGCCATGTAGACGTTCGCCAACGTCTGGGCCTCGACGCCCTGCGCGGCGTCGACGACGAGCAGCGCGCCCTCGCACGCCTTGAGGCTGCGCGAGACCTCGTAGCCGAAGTCGACGTGGCCGGGCGTGTCGATGAGGTTGAGCTCGTAGACCTCACCATCCGGCGCCGTGTACGCCATGCGCACGCTCTGGGCCTTGATGGTGATGCCCCGCTCGCGCTCGATGTCCATGCGGTCGAGGTACTGGGCGCGGGCCTCGCGTTCCCCGACCAGGCCGGTCGCCTCCATGATCCGATCGGCGAGCGTGCTCTTGCCGTGGTCGATGTGCGCGATGATGCAGAAGCTGCGGATTCGGGCGGAGGGCGGCGCGGTGGGAACCGGCGCCTTGACCTGTGGGTCGTTCATGGGGCGGCGTGGGACGGAGTCGTTTCGGGCCCGCGCGAGCCAGCCCGGCGTCCCGGCGGGAGACGTATCATAGATGTCCGTTGCTTGCCGGCGGCGTCGCCGGACCCTAGAGTACCGAGGGTGCAACGACGTGGGTTGAGGTTCGTGGTGGTCGGGGGCGCTGGTTTGGCGTGCCTGGCGGCGTGCGCGGCGAAGCCCAAGGACGCCGAGTCCAAGGCGCCCGATGAGGCCGCCGAGGAGGTCCAGGGCGCGACCGCGCCGGTGAACCCCAACCTGCGCGCCCTCGTGGTCGACACCAGCCGGTGCAACGCGAGCGGAGGGCGGACCGATCAGGTCGACCTCAACCACGATGGTCGCGGCGATCTGGTCGCGATCTACCAGGGCCAGGGGGCGCAGGCCGACCAGCTCGCGTGCAAGCAGGCCGACCTCAACTTCGACGGGCGCCTCGACGCGTACTTCCACTTCGACGACAAGGGCGAGATCGTCCGCGAGCAGTTCGATCTCGACTTCGATGGTCGCATCGATCTCGGCCGCCACTACAAGGGCAAGGACCTCGAGTACGACGAGCAGGATCTCGATCGCGACGGCTTCGTCGACGCGTGGCGCCGCTACGACAAGGGCCGGCTGCTGACGATCCAGGTCGACCGCGACGGCGACGGCAAGCCGGACATGTACACGTACTACCTGTCGGGGCGGATCGATCGCGTCGGCTACGACGTGAACGGCGACGGCCGCGTCGATCAGTGGGATCACGACGCCGCGCGGCGGGCTCGCCTCGCCGAGACGTCGCGCTCCACCAAGCAGACCGAGGCCGCCGAGAAGAAGGGCGGCGACGAGTACGTCGAGGAGCCGGGCAAGGACAAGGGCAAGCCCGCCGAGGAACCGACCAAGACCGACGAGAAGGCCAAGGGCAAGGGCGACAAGGCCAAGCCCGACGAGAAGGGCAAGGCCAAGCCCGACGAGAAGGCCAAGGGCGACAAGGCGAAGCCCGACGCCGGTACGCCCGCGAAGTCCGACACGCCCGCCGCCGGCGCGACCCCCAAGGCGCCGAGCAAGCCGGCCGAGCCGATCAAGCCCGCCGCGCCGAGCAAGCCCGCCGAGCCGATCAAGCCGACCAAGCCGACGACGCAGTCGCCCGCGGGCAGTGGACCCGCGCCGACCCCGGTGAAGCCCAAGGCAGCGGCGCCGAAGTGAACCCCGCGCTCGCGCGGACGGGTTTTGCGGTAGGCTCGCGGCCGTAATGGTCGATCCCGACGCGCCCGAACCCGAGGAAGCCTCGCCGCCCGACGTCACCGACGCGGTGCTGCCCGTCGACGACGAGTCCTCGGACGTGCTCGACGAGGACTCCGACTTCGGCCCACCGTTCTCGGCCAAGTCGTTCGGCGCCTCGTTCGTGTGGGCCCGCGGCGAGCACTACGTCGCGACGGTCCTGCGGGTGAAGGAGGGCGAGAACGTCGTCGTCTCGACGGCCAATCGCCGCGACATGCACGTGATGCTCACCGGCGGCCGCGGCATCCTCGAGGTGCACGACGGCACCGAGCTCGACCGCGTCGAGCTGCTCCCCGCCGCCCCCGTCTTCATCGACCCCGACAAGAACTACCGCCTCCTCGCGATGAGCGAGGTCGAACTCTTCACCGTCTTCTCGCCGGGGTAGCCGTCT
>LNFM01004563.1_pt1 | contig 26393 bp, 19 predicted proteins | sample 596031 | NCBI WGS metagenome assembly LNFM01 (sample SAMN04254537, study PRJNA301005) | activated carbon metagenome | isolation source: dual media filters at the Ann Arbor, Michigan drinking water treatment plant | place: USA: Ann Arbor | reverse complement strand
GAAATCAAGTAATCATGGCAAAAGCAGCTTCAAAGAACGCAAAAGTAAAAGACCTTAAGGCATCAGCCGAAGCAAAGAACTGGACAAAGGTGATCAAGGCTGTACGCAGCCCTAAAACAGGTGCTTACACTTTTAAAGAGCAGATCATTCACAAAGACAAAGTGAAAGACTTCTTAGCTCAAAAGTAATTTTGCGTTAGGTAATTATATTCGAAAGCTATTCGTGACAAAACGGATGGCTTTTGTTGTTTAAATCCAATTGGCTCGCAAAGGCGCAAACTCGTTATTGGCGAATTTGAATTTTGCGGCTAAGCGTCTTTGCGAGAAACAAAATAAAAGCAAATGGGATTCTTCAATAAATTATTCGGCAAAAAAGAAAAGGAAAGCCTGGACCAGGGGTTACAAAAAACCAAGGAAGGATTTCTGGCTAAAATAACCAAGGCCATAGCCGGCAAAAGTACGGTTGATGAAGAAGTGCTTGACAACCTGGAAGAGGCATTGGTAGGTGCGGATGTTGGGATTGAAACAACGGTAAAGATCATTGAACGAATTGAAAAGAGGGTAGCAAAAGACAAGTACATGGGTTCATCCGAACTCAATAAAATGCTACAGGAAGAAATTGAATCAATGTTGGTAGATGCGCCTGAATCAAATAGTTATGCTTTTGATTCTGATTTACCAACAAAGCCTTATATTATATTAGTAGTGGGTGTGAATGGTGTTGGAAAGACAACTACTATCGGCAAACTAGCTTATAATTTTAAAAAGGCTGGAAAGAGTGTTTTGCTGGGTGCGGCCGATACATTTAGAGCCGCCGCTGTTGACCAGTTAACGATCTGGAGTGAAAGAGTTGGTGTGCCGATCGTAAAACAAGATATGGGCAGCGATCCGGCTGCGGTTGCCTTCGACACAGTGCAAAGTGCAGTGGCAAAGCAAAGCGATGTAGTGCTGATAGATACAGCTGGGCGTTTGCATAATAAGGCTCACTTAATGGATGAACTGGGAAAAATTAAACGGGTGATTCAGAAGACAATACCAGATGGACAGAATGCATTGGAGCAAGCAAAGCATTTTACGGCAACAACAGATGTATCAGCATTGGCTATAACCAAGCTGGATGGGACGGCAAAAGGTGGTGTTGTCTTAGCCATCGCCAATCAATTTAAAATACCCGTGAAGTTTATAGGAGTAGGTGAGAAAATGGAAGATTTACTGGTATTCGATAAGCATGAGTTTGTAGACAGTTTGTTTAATTTAGAAAGTAAATAATCTGCCAACTGGTAGATAAATGGGAATGAAAACAAAAACACTAAAAAGAGATAAGGTAAACATCATCACCCTTGGGTGCAGCAAAAACATGGTGGATAGCGAAGTGCTGAGCGGACAGTTGCTGGCTAACGAAATCGATGTGGTGCATGAGAATAAGAAATCGGATCACAACATTGTTGTGGTGAATACTTGCGGCTTTATTGATAAAGCTAAAGAGGAAAGTATCAATACCATTCTTGACCAGGTTGAACTAAAACGAAGAGGTAAGTTGGACAAGGTATATGTCACTGGTTGTTTGAGCGAACGATATAAAAACAACCTGGAAGCAGAAATACCGGAAGTAGATGCGTATTTCGGAACGATGGAATTGCCCCTCATTTTAAAGCAATTTGAGGCCGACTATAAAATGGAATTGATTGGGGAAAGATTGCTGGCTACTCCACAGCATTATGCGTACCTCAAAATTTCAGAAGGTTGTAACCGTACCTGTGCTTTTTGCGCCATTCCATTAATGAGAGGGCAGCATGTAAGCAGACCGATAGAAGAGTTGGTGAAGGAAGCTGAAAGTCTTGTCAGGAAAGGTGTGAAGGAAATAATGCTGATCGCACAAGAACTGACTTATTATGGTCTCGATATTTATAAAAAGAGAATGTTGCCTGACCTGTTGAATAGACTGGCAGATATTGAAGGACTGGTTTGGATCCGGCTTCATTATGCCTATCCTTCTAAATTTCCATTAGAGATATTGGATGTAATGCGGGATAGAGAGAATATCTGTAATTACCTCGACATGCCATTGCAACATGCGGCCAACAATATGTTGAAAGCTATGAAGCGGCAGATTACCCGTGAAGAAATGGAAGATCTTATAGCCGCCATCCGTGAAAAGGTTCCCGGTATTTGTTTACGCACAACATTGATTGCGGGATTTCCGGGAGAGACAGAAGATGATGTAGAGGAGTTAAAAGGATTCTTACAGCGTCAACGCTTTGACCGGATGGGCATCTTCACTTATTCGCATGAAGAAGGTACCAGCGGTTATTCATTAATTGATGATGTGCCGAACGAGGAGAAAGAAAGAAGAGCACAAGAGGTAATGGAAGTGCAGCAGGAAATTTCGCTGGAATTGAACCAGGAAAAAGTAGGCAAAGAATTTAAAGTACTGATCGATAAAAAAGAAGCGGGTCGCTATCTTGGCCGTACCGAGTTTGACTCCGTGGAAGTTGATAATGAAGTGGTCATTCACTCCAAAAGTAAATTACCTATTGGTGAATTTGTGAATGTAAAGATCACCAAAGCTTACGATTACGATTTGGAAGGTGAAGTGATTCTGATCCGGTGACTGCCTGATTCGTTTTCTTTTAAGATTTTTAATAGAATTGGATAGACTCTTTTCTGTATCCATTAATACGCCAAGCACATAATCATAACCAAAAATTTTACCGATACGGTTGAGGGCCTTTACCCGAAAAGAAGGGGAGGGCATATTGCTTTCAGAAAGATTAAGTTTTTGTAAGAAGGCAATTGCATGACCATGTTCAATCTCACTCATCTGCTGAAAATTTCTGATATAGTTTTATCCTCTTCTTTTTCAGCTGATTTTTTATATAAATAGCTTGTGTCAACTTCTGTTTGTATACTTCTTAGATCTGGCATATAATAATTTTAGAATTAAGAAACATGTTTAAAGGTATAAATTATGTTTCTGTGCTTTTCCAACTATATCCTTACTGTTATACAAAATAAAAGAGAGGAACATTCCTCTCTTTTATAATTTGGTTAATCATCATCGTCATTATTATTGTTCTTATTTGTTCCTTCAACATTCTTATTGTTTTCTGCTCCTTCACTCACAGTTGGCGTAGCATTCTGCAACTCACTGTGCCTGATTAAACCGCCTAGATGTGCTGTTTGTGCCATTGTGCCGAAAGAGGCAAAAGAAAGAAAGAGAACACTTACGAAAACTAATTTTGATAGCCCAGCATTTTTCTTAAAAAGTAGCCCAATCAACGCTACAGCACCGCTGATACAAATAACAATTAGGGCAATTTTTGCCATGTCCTCATGCTGTTCTATCATTGCCTCATTGATGCCGGGACTATTTTCTACCATCTCTTCTGTTCCTTCGCCGGTAAGAAAAACAGGGACTGTAAAAATGGCGGCTAATACCAACAGGTATAAGGAGAGTTGCTTGAAAGAATTATTTTTTCTGGTCATTCCAAGTATTAACAGGACTCCACCAAAAGCAGATAGAAATAATGGCGCATGATTTAACGCCAGGTGAATTTGTGCTTCATTCATTGTTATAATATTAAATATTAGAAATGCACAACAGTATTTAAGCTGTTGTGTAATACCTATTAAAACATAATCAACTGAAGCGGGGAGGATGGAAAATAGAAAATGCTTTATGGCAAAGTATGCCTTCGGGATGGTAAGTATTTGCTACAGGAAAATTGTTGTTCGAATCAGAAGACAGGATCAACTTTATTGTAAAATCAGAAATATCAGTATGCGCAATTGTCCCTGTTGACTTAAAAGGAAGCTCCCGGTCCTTACCATCATCATTGTCTTTATGGCCAATATGGTTTGAGTAATGAATTTTGAGAAATGTAAAAAAGTTCAGGGTCGGATCTTTTTTACAATGCTCCTGGTAATGCCGGGATAATAAAGGTAATTTCCACAACTGGTGCAATTCAGTAGTACTGTTTAATAGTAACAGGCTTAAAAATATAAGTATTGCTTTATCCATTTACCTTTTTAATAGCTGCAAGTTATTATTTATGCCTGTCCCTTATACTGACTTTAATCAGGTATAGATCACATTAGGAATTTTCAAATGAAAAGAACTGGATTCTGGCTAAAAATTAACCTTTCAGCCGCTAAAAACAGATTCTGTACAATGATTATAGAAATATTCGCTTAATCCATTATCTTAGTCCATAAACCTTTCCACAGTATGGCAGATGATAATAAGTATGTTTTTTTAAACCGGGATTTAAGCTGGCTTAGTTTTAATAAACGGGTATTGATGGAAGCAGCGGATAAAACGGTGCCCTTGTATAGCCGAATCTCTTTTCTATCCATTTTTTCATCTAACCTGGATGAGTTTTTCAGGGTTCGGATGCCGTCTATTTTTGCCTTTACCAGTATTGATGCAAAAAAAATATCGTTGCGGGATGAATACCCGAAAGAATTGGTGCAGCAGGTGCAGGATGCAGTGCTCAGTCACCAGAAAGAATTTGGCCGCATTTTAAGCCAGGAGATTATCCCGGAATTACAACAAAATAATATCTTCCTTTATTACGGAGAGCCTATACGGCCAGAACATAAAGAAACAATACGGGAATATTTTCTATCTAAAGTATTATCGTTTCTGCAACCCGTATTGCTCCAAAAAGAAAATCAGCCCAATGTTTTTTTGGAGAACAATGCGTTGTATTTTATTGTAGATATAGAACCAGCAGACCAACCCGGTAAACATCAGTATGCGGTATTAAATATTCCCTCTTCTAATTTGCCCCGCTTTTCGGAACTACCTATGCTTGGCAATGACAATTATCTCTTGTTTTTGGATGAGGTCATCCGGGAAAATTTACAAGAAATTTTTCCAGCTGTCCTTATTCACGGAGCATGGAGTATAAAATTGACCCGTGATGCTGAGATGAACCTGGAGGATGAATTTATTGGCGACCTTGCCGAAAAAATAGAAAAACAATTAGAGAAAAGAGAAGTAGGGCATGCTACCCGTTTATTATATGATAGCGCAATGCCTGCAGAGGTAAGAGATTTTGTTCAAAAATATTTTCTTCTTCGTAAAGAAGAAATGGTAGAAGGTGGCCGCTATCATAATCTAAAAGATTTGGGAAGCTTACCAAATCCTGTAAAAGGGAAGCTTACCTATACTAACTGGTCGCCGGTTCTGCACCCGGAGTTTGATACTCATCATTCCATTTTTCAGAGTATTGCTGCGAAAGAAAAAATGCTGCACTTGCCTTATCACTCTTATAACTATATACTCCGGTTTTTTAATGAGGCAGCAATAGATCCGGGGGTAAAAGAAATATATGTTACACTGTACCGGGTAGCTGCGGATTCGCATATTGTAAATGCGCTGATCAGTGCTGCTAAAAATGGTAAAAAAGTGACTGTGTTCGTGGAATTAAAAGCCAGGTTTGATGAGGCCAATAACCTGAAGTGGAGTAAGAAAATGAAAGCAGCGGGCATAAAGATCATCAACAGCATACCGGGTTTAAAAGTGCATGCAAAAGTGGCGCTGGTAAAAAGATGGGAGAACCTGCCTGACCGGCAGGCAGGCAAGCAATGGAAGAATTATTCTTTTATGGCCACTGGTAATTTTAATGAATCAACCGGACGTTTTTATACCGACCATGTTCTTTTTACTACACAGCCTGAATTTGCAGATGAGCTGGAGCAATTGTTTGTGTATCTGCAATCAAGAACACAGCCTGTTTTGTATGGGAAGATTTCATTTAAACATTTGTTGGTTTCACAGTTCAATATGATCAAGCGGTTTAATAAACTGATTGACCGTGAAATTAAGAACGCATCGAAAGGAAGATCCGCACGGATAATTATTAAGTTGAACAACCTGCAGGAAAGAGCCATGATAGAAAAACTATACGAAGCCAGCAGGGCAGGAGTACAGGTAGATCTGTTGGTACGAAGTATTTGTAGTTTGGCGCCAGGTGTAACCGGACAAAGTGAGAATATTAAAGTCCGGCGCATTGTTGACAGGTATCTGGAACATGCAAGGGTATTTGTATTTCATAACGATGGAGAACCTGAATATTATATGGGAAGTGCCGACTGGATGAACCGAAATCTCCATAGTCGTATTGAAGTTGTTTTCCCGATTTATGACAAATCGTTGCAAGCTGAGATTGAACATATACTACAACTGCAATTACAAGATAACCGTAAGGCAGTTTTATTGAGTAACAATCTCGAAAACGAACGGGTAAGTTCCGATGGCTTGCCATTGGCAGCACAGCAAGCTATTTATGATTATGTGAAGGGGTGATTTTTTTTGTTACACTATATAATCCGAGTTTAGCCTGCTTGCCCCGCAAATCCGGGCTATCTACATACTGAAACTGATAGTTACTATTTGTTTTAAGTTTTTCAAATAGCATATCTGAAATCAGCAAATCAGCTTTGTAATGATTACACAAGGCAACCATACGAGCTGTAGCATTTAATACATCGCCGGAGTACACAATATCTTTTTTCACTAATCCAATTTCGCCGGTGGCTACCCGGCCAGCATGTATAGCAGCTTTAAAATCAGGCGTTACGCCATATCGCTTATTGAACTCATCACTTGCAGTTGTAACGGCTTCTTTTATTTTATAAAAACAATTCAGGCCATTGGCTTCGCTTATTGCATCTGCCTCAGTCCATGATACTATTACTTCATCACCTACATATTGGTATATTTCTCCTTTGCTGTTAACTATTGCTTCATTAGCAAGACTGTAAAAAAGTTTTAACATATTAAAATAAGCATCTTCCCCAATTCTTTCTGCAATAGTGGTGGAAGATTTTAAATCAAGAAACATAAATACTCTTACTTCTTTTCGGGCAGTATGGTATTTTCCCAGCAAAGTTTTTCGCAGTATACCCTGTCCATATTTTTCACTTACATCTAAAAGAAAAATAGTAATGATTACGATAAAATACCAATCAAACATTAATCGCATTACCCGTAAATTAATGATTGCAGCATATAGTTTTTCAATAAACTGATTTGTTGTGTTATCATTTAAGGCGGCTATGAAACCAACCGTTGCTACGCAAATAAATACTGCAACAATATAAATAACTGAATGGGTTAACAGCTTCTTACTATAGCTACTGGTTTTTAATTTCTCCCGCAAATAAAAAATGATAAGAGATCCAAATAGTATTCCGCCCATCAAAGGTCCTACAGCAGTAATTAATAAGTGTTCAAGCATTGTTTCGCCAAAATGCGGATAAAAAAAATAATTCCCTGTTTCAGGATTGTAGTTGATCGCATTATGTAATTCCAGTACCACTCCAATAAATACCCACATTAAAGTAATGCGCAGTACTTGCTTGAATTTATAAACTTGTAAGGGTTGCAATTTCATGAAACCTGGCAATTATTTTGCTGACAAAATATTAAAAAAGGCTAAACGTAAAAAATACGTTTAGCCTTCGGAAAATTTTGTTTGAGTGTTATTGAGCGACTACTATTTGTTTGTACGCCAATCGTTTTCCTGTTTTGTCGTGTAATACCACCTGGTACACACCAGCACCATGTCTTCTTATATCTACATCCATTTGCTGGTAAGGGATGCTCAGGTTATATTCTTTTCTATACACTACACTTCCCTTAGCATCAAAAATGGAAACGGTATGTGCAGATGTGTTAGTGGTATAGAATTGAACCTGGAATGCTCCTTTAGATGGATTTGGATATACAAACAACTTAGCACTGATGGAGTCGGCAATTACTACGGCGTTAGATGTGTTAGAACATGGTAAGCCAGTAGTATTTGTTACTGTTACGGTATAAGTGCCAAGGCCATTCAAATCAATATTTGGAATAGAAGCTGTTGTTGCACCCGGTACAGCATTACCGTTTCGTAGCCATGTATAAGTATACGTTCCGGTTGGATTAACAGTAGCAGTAAGGTTTGTTTTTAAACCAGGGAACAATTTAGTATATGGCGCTGCTGCCAGCGTTGCAACCGGGTTAGGGCTTACTGTAACATTGGTAATACCCGAAGTATTAGAACAACCAGCTGCTGTTGTTACCTGTACTGTATAAGCACCGGTAGTAGTAGCGGTGTATGATTGTGTAGTAGCAACTTGTGTTGCTCCATTTCTCCATATCCATGTGCCGCCAGCAGGAGCATTTAAAACAACATTATTGCCATTACAAAATGCTAATGGACCTGCAGCAGTAATTGTAGCTGTTGGTAATGGATTTATGGTAACCGCTGTAGCTGAGGATGATGATACACAACCGCCAGCTTGTGTTACATCTACTGAATAGTTTGTAGTACCAATTGGTCCGGTAAGTGTAATTGATTGTGTAGTGGCTCCATTGCTCCACAAATAGGAGTTGCCTGCATTGGCCTGTAGTGTAACAGTTCCACCCTGACAAACTGTTGTTATACCTCCGGTTGCAGTAATTACGGCAGCCGGATTAGGATTAACAGTAACAGCCGTTACAGCAGATGTAGTACTGCAATTTGATGCATTGGTAACAATTACTGAATAGTTGCCGGAAGTAGTTACAGTGATGGACTGTGTTGTTTCCCCATTGCTCCATAACCAGGATGAACCTGCCGATGCAGTAAGCACTACATTTAACCCCTGGCAGAAGGTAGTTGGGCCACCAGCAGTAATGGCTGCAGTTGGCGTTGGATTTACAGTAACATTTGTTGCAGCTGAAGTATTAACACAAGAGCCTGTAGTTACTTCTACTGTATAGGAACCAGAAGCAGTGGCTGTATAAGCCTGGGTAGTGGCAACTTGTGTTGCCCCATTTCTCCATATATAAGAGGTACCTGCAGTAGCAGTTAATACAACACTACCACCCTGGCAGAATGTAAGAGGCCCTCCGGCAGTTATAGCTGCTCCTGAAACTGCATTTATAGTTAATGTAACCGGTGTTCTTGAAGGACTGATACAACCACTTGCATTATTAGAACTAGAAGCATAATAGGTGACTGTACCCGGGGTGCTTAAAGTTGGACTTGTTACTATAGAACCACCTGTTGCGGCTGTAAACCAAGTTAAAGTATGTCCGGCAGGTACGGTTGCTGTTGCAGTTAATGTTGGTATGGGGGTTGGAGGGCAAATATTACTAGTTTGATCTCCTCCGCTAGCCGGGGGTAGCACTTCGCTGCTGAACGTGACAGGGAAAGTAGATGTACTTGTTTGGCAGGAACCTGCGCTGGCAAATACTGTAACGTTACCACTGCTACTACCAGCAAAAAAGTTTACCAAAATTGTATTAGTTCCTTGTCCGCTGGCGATAGTTGTATTCGGAGGAGAAGTCCAGGTATATAATGTAGCACCTGTAACAGTTGGAACAGAATATTGAACTTGAATATTGCCACAAACACTTGCCTGGCCGGAAACATTTCCAATAGGAGCAAGACCCCCGCCACCAGTTGAAACCGTTCCACTAACTGCATTTGATCGTGGGCTTTGAGCACCAGTGGTATTATTTTTTGCAACCAGCGCAGCCCATATTGTTGCTCCGGGAGTAAGGCCTGTAATTGTATGTGCGGTGCCTATTATATTAGAAGCCATCATTACAAAATCTCCGGTAGCCTGGTCAAGTCTGTATATATCATAATGTGTGGCACCAGTTACTGCAGGCCAGGTGTAACTGATTTCGCCTGGAAGACATGCTGCAGCACTTACAAATTGTAAAACCGGTTGTCCCATGATACTAAAGTTAGCATCGCTTACATCAGATACAGCACCACTGATTACTCTGACTAGTGCAGTAGCAGTGCTTACTGAAGGAATAGGATTCCAGGCTAATCTTGTAACATTAGCAGCAACACTTCCAATAGTAGTCCAGTTGGCTCCATTATCAGTAGAGTATTCAACTGTTTGTGTGCCTGTAATTCCTGCATTATTCCATGTTATGTATTGAATGTTCGAGCCGGTTGCAGTACCTGGAATAAAGTTCTCACCGCCATTGGGAAAAAGTACCTCGATGTGCTGTTGTTCTATAATCCATGTTAGAGCATATTGCTGGTTAGGCCCAGTTGTTACGTTGGTACCATTTACATTTAATCTGTAAGTGCCGGCAGCAGGATTAGTAATAGTAACCTGTTCTATATTACTGTAATTGTCTACACCTCTGGTAGCAAGTGCTGCAGGGTTACTTTTGTCCATTATCCAAGGGAGGGTTGTAGTAGCTCCGTTAACAACAGTTAGGTCAAGATCATTTACCAAAGCCGGGTTTGCATTTGCTGCACCCGCCGGATCATTCCATGTTAACATAGCTTTCAATAGCACTGTACCCGCCGGTACAGTAACATCAATAAAGTTAGTAGCACCATTAGTAATGGTGTTTACGGAATAGCGGTTCTCTTCCAGAATTTCTACAGCTGATAAGGCATCAATACGACCAAAACCGAAAGTATAGTCAGGTCCGGCATTACCTATATCTAAAGCTCCGTTACAAATAACATTTTTAATAAGCGATGATATAGGGTTTGCATTTCCGTTTAATTGTTTATATCGCTGGTACAATAAAGCTGAAGTTCCGGATACACCCGGTGTAGACATTGATGTTCCTGAAATAGTAGCATAAGTGCTATTAGGAATCCAGGTAGAAAAAACGTTGGTTCCCATTGCACTTATTTCTGGTTTTATTCTGCCATCTTGTACCGGGCCGCGGCTGCTGGAGCCGGAAATTGCTTCTGTTGTGGTAACATTTGAAACCACGAGGTTGTTCTTAGCTGATTTTCCACTTCCGGTTATTGTCATAAATCCACCTGCACATACACCGCCTGAATTACCGGCAGAATGAACATGCAGATGTGTTGTGTTGTTATTTAGATTTACGTCTGTATTTCTTGAAGTAGTGCTATAAACTCCTAAAGGATCATTCAACGAACAGCTTGGTGTTCCCGAGGAACCATAAGAGTGGCTGCTTACTAAAAGATTACGATTAGGCACTTCGGTTGCCATTTCGGTTTGAATGTTTGTATTAAAATCCCAGGAGAATAATGTTGCATTTGGCGCCATACCACGGGCTACAGGATTTACAATTCCTTTTCCCGTAATAGTACCTGCCACATGCGTCGCATGATCGGATACTCCGCCTGCTCTTACTATTGTAACTCTGCCTGCAGGTGAAAAGTCAAGATGATTAAGATTGACCTGGCCACCATCCCAAATGCCAATATTAATTCCATCGCCTTTTAAATTTCTAACACCATCATTTAAAATATTAACCCGGTGAAGTGATCTGCCCGGGGCATTTTCTAACACATTCGGCGGGTCAATAGGCTCTGTCCATTGAATAAAGGGTAAAGCTGCCAATGCATTTACGTTTGCAATCGGAACCCGGATATCATAATTTTTAAAAATTTGATTGTCTGCGATAATAGCTGCTCCAACCGCATTTAATGCTGCAGCAATTTTATCCGCACTAATTTTTTCATACGTTGTAACCACCACATCAGCATAACCAGCTTGTTTTATTGCATGTGCAGGTACTATACCTTTAAAAAAAGATGCCGGCATTTTTTGTTCGGTAGAAAACTGCAGAAGGCTTCTTATGGGTAGTCCTTGTATAGCCGCAAGATCAAAATTCTCTTTTACTATTGCTGTATAAGCATAGTTGGGTATGTAGTCTATCAATTCAATACCCGCCGAGCTTAACCTGCTCCTGGTAGCCTGGTCCGGGGTTGCATAAAATTGAATAGTTACATAATGCTTCCCACTAAAAAGACTTTGCTGAAAAACATCAGATTGCTTACTAACAGTATTTCTGTTTTCTTCCGGTAAATATTTTCCAGAAGTAAGTTGAAGTGAATAATCTTTTACCTGAGCAAAAAGAAAACCAGGTAAAAGAATAAGGAACAATAATTTTGTTAGCCGGGTAGAAAATAGTCTCATTGACGGTTTATTTAATGTGAAGGCAATAATAAATTTTGAAGTTGAAAATTAATGATTATTTCCCGTACAAAAGCACCCTTTGTAATATCAGGCAACCGTTTGTTATGCCTTGTGGATAAACGGGTATGAAGCCTTACCTTTAAGCCTCTTTTTGTTTTGCATTTTCGGGTAATAATCTTTAAATGGTCAAACATTCCTATCAAATTAAAAATCAATGAATATGTCATTTCAATGGGAGGGTGTAATGCCTGCACTTACGACAAAATTTACGGCCAACGACGAATTGGATCTACCCTTATTTAAAAAAAACCTGGATGCTCAATTAGCGGCGGGTGTAACGGGTATTATACTGGGTGGCACCTTAGGTGAAGCCAGCGTATTAACCACAGACGAAAAGGAAAAACTGGTAAAATTTGCCGTAGCAGAAGTAGCTGGTAAAGTGCCGGTAATAATTAATATAGCTGAAGGATCTACCAAAGAAGCCATCCGCCAGGCCGAACTGGCAAAAGCATGGGGTGCCGCCGGATTAATGATATTGCCACCGATGCGTTACAAAAGCGATCATAGAGAAACTGTTACCTACTTCAGAACAATAGCAGCTACTACTGATTTGCCGATTATGATCTACAACAATCCGGTAGATTATAAAATAGATGTAACACCTGATATGTTTGATGAATTACAATCCAGTAAAAATATTACGGCGATAAAAGAAAGTACAAGAGATGTTACGAATGTTACAAGATTGATCAACCGTTTTGGAGACCGCTATAAAATTCTATGCGGTGTAGATACTTTAGCCATGGAAGAATTGGTGTTAGGAGCAGATGGATTAGTAGCAGGATTAGTTTGTGCATTTCCTGCAGAAACCGTTGCCATTTATAATTTAGTAAAAGCCGGTAAAATAGCAGAAGCAACAAAGATCTACCGTTGGTTTATGCCATTGCTTGAACTGGATATTCATCCAAAATTAGTACAGTATATTAAATTGGCTGAAACGCAAGCCGGAATTGGTAGCGAAAATGTAAGAGCTCCACGTTTAGTAATTGAAGGAGAAGAACGGGAAAGAGTGCTGAAAATAATTAATGATGGTATTGCTACACGTCCGAACCTATAATCAATAATCAGTAATCACTAATAAAAATAATTACGATCAATGTTCCAAGACGCAACAGCACAAGAAATAGAAGAAGTAATGCAACAGGCATGGAAAGCTTTTTATGTTTACCGTAAATTATCATTGAAGCAAAGGGCCGATTTCATGCGGGCCATTGCCAAAGAATTAGAAGCCTGCGGCGATGAGTTATTACAGGTTGCAGGTGAAGAAACTAATTTACCAGAAGCAAGATTACGGGGCGAAAGAGGTCGTACAATTTTTCAATTGAATCAATATGCAGATGCATGTGAAAAAGGAGAGTGGCTGGAAGCAAGAATAGATACTGCAATTCCTGATAAAACACCACCAAAACCCGACATTAGAAAAATGCTGATTCCATTGGGGCCAGTGGTTGTTTTTGGCGCAAGCAATTTTCCATTTGCTTATTCTACTGCCGGTGGTGATACTGCTTGTGCTTTTGCTGCGGGATGTCCCGTTGTTGTAAAAGCACATCCTGCACATGCACAAACAAGTGAGATGGTGGCGAAAGCAATATTAAAAGCCGCTGCTGACTGCAATATGCCTGATGGGGTTTTTACCCATGTACATGGTGCAAGTATTGAAGTTGGTAAAGCATTGGTAACACATGCTTATACAAAAGCAGTTGGTTTTACCGGATCATATGCTGGGGGCAAACAATTATTTGATTGGGGCAATCAACGTAAAGAACCTATTCCGGTGTTTGCAGAGATGGGAAGTGTCAATCCTGTCTTTTTACTGCCAGAGAAAATGAAAACTGATGCAAAGGCAATTGCTAAAATGTATGCGGGATCAATCACATTGGGTGTAGGACAGTTTTGTACCAATCCCGGTATCATCATTGGACTTGATGGTAAAGAGTTAAATACTTTTATAGAAGAGTTAGGAAAAGAAATTACTAAGATAGCTCCGGGTACTATGTTGCATCCCGGCATTTTTAAAAATTACCGGAAGAAAAAAGATCATGCCCTTTCACAAAAAGGAGTAGATACTGTTGCTTTTAGCGAAACAAAACCAGATTTGAACCAGGGAAGCCCAACTATTGCCTCTACAAATGGACAAACTTTTTTAAGCAATCCCGTGTTGCACCAGGAAGTATTTGGACCTTATTCATTAGTAGTTCGCTGTAAGGATATGAAAGAGATGTTGCAAGTTGCTAATAAATTGGAAGGACAACTAACCGTTACATTAATGGCAACCGATAGTGATATGCAGATTCATGAAAAAATAGTGGATGCTGCAAAAAATATTTGTGGTCGGTTAATTTTAAACAGTGTGCCTACGGGTGTAGAAGTTTGTTTAAGTATGCACCACGGCGGTCCTTTCCCTTCAACAACAGATGCGAGATTTACTTCTGTTGGCGCAGATGGCATAAAACGTTTTGCAAGACCCATTGCTTTTCAAAATTGGGGCAATGAATTATTGCCTGATGAATTGAAGAATGAAAACCCTTTGGGAATCTGGCGTACTGTAAATAGTGAAATAACAAAAGATAGTGTGAAGTAATTGTTTTGAAACACAAAGTCACGGAGACACCAAGGCACAAAGTTTTTTCTCTGTGTCTCATTGACTTGGTGTCTTTGTGTTTCAAAATATTCCTCATATTAAACACAAGTTTTACAATTACATTCGCCGCAATAAAAATAAGTATGAAGCAAGAAGATCTATTGATACAACGTAGCGGCAACAAATGTGAATTGTGTGAGGCCACAGAAAATTTGAAAGTATATGAAGTGCCTCCTGCCACCGGCAATATGGATGATGCAATTTTGGTTTGCCCCAAGTGCCTGGCCCAAATTGAAAAGAAAGAAGAATTAGACAATACTCACTGGCAATGTCTTACTACCAGCATGTGGAGTGAAGTACCTGCAGTGCAAGTAATGGCCTGGCGAATGCTGAACCGTTTACGCAATGAAAGCTGGGCTGCAGAAAGTATTGACTTGTTGTACCTCGATGATGAACGCCTTGCCTGGGCCAAAGCCAGCGGCGATCATGAAAACGATAGTGCAGTTGATCTACACAAAGATTGCTATGGTGCTATTCTGCAGAATGGGGATGCGGTGGTGCTCACCAAATCATTAGATGTAAAAGGTTCTACCATCAATGCAAAAGTTGGAACAGTAGTACGCAACATTCGATTAGTACCGGATAACACCGAGCAAATTGAAGGAAGAGTAGAGGGGCAACAAATTGTGATACTTACAAAATATTTGCGTAAGCAAGGATGATTAGTAAGTTGCATTTTTTAGCGACTGGCTAGTCCCGTGTACTGCTTACTGATCTTATCCATGATGTATCCGCTTATCCAACCTACATAAGCATATCTTGGAAAAATAAGCTTCTTGGAAGCATTCATTGAGTTGACATGCTTAATTACTTCATCTAACCAGATAGTACCAGATAGCAATGCTTTTTGATCGTAGGTTTTTACCACCCGTTTTATATTTTCCAGTGATGCTCTTGCATCATCCTCATTCAGGCGATTACTTAGATCAGGATTAATGAGATTATCATAATCACTATAAACGAGTTTACGAAAATTGGCAATATCCTCCTGGTTCAGTTCTACATGGTTTTGCTTTATCAGTTCCGGGTGCATTAACGATGCAATGGCCCATACCACACCGCCGGATACATAAATAATATCTCTTGATTTAAAATCTGGTTTGTCCCTGAACTGGTAAACGATCATTCTGCCTAGACTATCAATCATAACTTTTTCCGCAGCCTTCAGGTAGTCATCAATTTTTGCATTGCCCGGCATTTTTTCTTCCAGCAAACGTTGAAAAGATTTGGTGCCCAATGGAAAAGTGACTGGAATAAAACTCCGCCTGCTGTTAATATATCCACCCTTGGTATTTCCACTTCCAACATCGAGCTGGTTGGCCGACAGACGGTTGACTGAAGGAACAATTCCTTTAAAGCTTAATTCTGCTTCTTGTTCAACGGTTATATAATTGATTTTTATTTTCGGGTCGAGGTCTTTGGGTCGCACCACATTCGCAAAATATTCTACCTTATTGTATTTATCCAGTTCTTGTTTTAATCCACTGCTGATAACGATATGAATTTTGGAAGCCGGAATTTCATATTTCTCCCGGATGATATTGTAAAAAATAGTTACGGCATCAAAGGTTTCTTTTTCACTTTGGTAAGATAAAGCTGCGGCATCTGTATTGATGGCACTATCCAGTTTTAACGTATAATCATTTTCACCGTTCTTATCGATCTTAACTTCAATGATGCTGAGTTTAATTCCCTTAGCACCAATTTCAACACCGGCATAGAGATCTCCAAAGCCAAGCAAGCCCCGTAATTGATTATTCACCACATCAGCGATCACCGTCATGTTGAGTGATTTGTAAAACTTCACTGCTTTCTGGTATGCTGCTATAGCCTGTGTTTGCTGGTTTGTTTTATTATAAATATTTCCTAAGCCTTCATATGCCTGTGCCTGGTGATAAGGATTCTTTGTTGCAATAGCTTTCGTAAGGGCAGTGTTATAGTATTCTTCTGCTGCTTCCAATTGCTGGGCTTGTAAAAGAGTGCTGGCCGTTTTTAGCAACTGTGCTGTTGTTTGTGTTTTTATTGGCTGCGCCGTTGCATTCACCACAACAAATAAAAATAGAATCGGAAATAGCTTTCTGAGTGTCATACTTGGAGATTGAATTAACACAATAAAACGAAGTGTTGAAACTTACAGACAAAAGTAGAATATTCGCCTGCTGGCATGGGTATTAGCGGAGGGCAATTGTAAACAGGTTTTCAACAATTGTAAGTTGCAAACAGTGCTTATTAACAAGAGCTATAATAGGTGAAGCAAAACTTCTACTATGCTGAATAGAGATCAGAACGTACAAGAGTGCGACGCAATTAGGCTGATAGTAGTAATAAGGCGGTAAAAAAAGTACTAAGCAATTACCATTGAATCTTCCTTTTTATGCTTTAGTACAAACCATCCTGCCACCAAAATGGACAAAATAAAATAAGCTTCGAAAATATAGTGTACAGAAGAAAGCCATTGGCCGGCACCGAACCAATCATTCTGTGTATATAAAAAATAAAGTCCCAAACCGCTGCGTAGTACTTCGGGAATAATTGCATACTGGTTTCTATCCATCAGATCAGTAAGTGCATACACACTTACAAAAAGAAAGGCTCCATACCAGATAATATAGGATTTATCCAAACTGTTTAGCAATGCAATATTGCCAAACAAATAGCTGGTAAATAAAAGCAGCATTAATAATTGCACCCAGCACCAGGTATTAAATGCCGGTGAAGTGCGGGTATCATATTTATCAAAATGATAAACATCTTCAATTTTATACACCGGGTATTTGGCTGCTACATCAGCAGGGCGGTAGCCGGTTGGTTTAAACCATAATAAGAATTTGTCTTTCCAGTTGTTGGTGCGCCACGCATCTTTTATCAGTAACCATACATGCTGAAAATTTATTTTGATCGGATTCCAGGTGCGAACCGGTCTTGTAATTCCATATACTGGCGGTACATTCGGAAGCTCTTCCTGAAAAGTGCCAAACCATCTATCCCAAAAAATAAATATCTGCCCGTAGTTTTTATCAATATACTCCGGGTTAATGGCATGGTGTACTCTATGATGAGAAGGGGTTACAATTATTTTTTCTAAAAATCCCATGCGATTGATATGCTGGGTGTGATACCAGAACTGTGCAAACAAATGCAACGGGGCAACAACGCCAATCACTTCTGCCGGAACACCGAGTAATGCAGCTGGCAATAAAAAAACAGCAAATATTTTTACAATCGATGAAATACTTTGGCGCAACGCACAGGCCAAATTAAATTCTTCGCTACTGTGATGCACAATATGGCCGTTCCAGAAAAAATTGTTTACATGTTGAAGGCGATGTACCCAATAGCCGGCAAAATCCAATGCAAAAAAAGCAATAATATAAACCGGTATCGTAGCCTGGATGCTTGTAACAGCTATATTGTTTAGAAAAAATGGGTAGGACAGAATGACCAGGTACAAGCCAATCACATCTTTGGTAACATTGGTAACGCCGCTGCTGAGGCTGCTCACCATGTCCATATTCCGCACCGTGTCTTTTCCTTTGCGCCAGCCATACCATTTTTCAAAAAGTACAAGCAGCAAAAAGGCTGGCATTGCGATGAGTAGTATCTTTCCGTAAGTTTCCATTTGCAAGCAATATATAACGAATTTACAAAAATTGAATGAAGCACCTCTTTAATTGCATTGATGCACATACCTGTGGTAATCCTGTTCGGTTAGTAAAAGAAGGCGGACCGATATTGGAAGGTAAAAACATGAGTGAAAAGCGACAGCATTTTCTCCGGGAGTACGATTGGATAAGAACAGGGCTGATGTTTGAACCGAGGGGGCATGATATGATGAGTGGCAGTATTCTCTATCTACCGCATGATCCACAAAATGATGTGGCTGTTTTATTTATTGAAACCAGTGGTTGCCTGCCTATGTGCGGTCATGGAACTATCGGTACCATCACCATTGCCATTGAAGAAGGATTGATACAACCAAAAATTCCGGGAGTGGTGAGGATGGAAGCTCCGGCCGGATTGGTGATGATCAACTACGAAATGCAAAATTCAAAAGTAAAAAGTGTAAAGCTTACGAATGTCCCGGCGTATTTACATTCTACAGAATTGCCGGTTGAGTGTCCGGACCTAGGAGAGTTGGTAATAGATGTTTCGTATGGCGGAAATTTTTATGCGATAGTTGATGTGCAGAAAAATTTTAGAGGACTGGAACATTACCCGGCTGATAAATTAATTGCATGGGCAAGGCAGTTGCGGAAAAATATTAATGCCAAATATGAATTTGTACATCCGGACGATGCAACAATAAATGGCTGCTCACATATTCTGTGGACTGGTGCAGTGCTGGATGAAAATTCGACTGCAAGAAATGCAGTTTTCTATGGTGATAAAGCGATTGATCGTTCACCCTGCGGTACGGGAACATCAGCGAGAATGGCACAATGGTATGCCAAAGGAAAGTTGAAGATGGGAGATGAGTTTATCCATGAAAGTATTATCGGCAGTAAATTCATTGGGCGGATCGAAGAAGAGCTAACAGTTGCCGGCAAACCTGCCATTCGGCCATCGGTAGAAGGCTGGGCAAAAATTTATGGACACAATACTATTTCGATAGATACGGATGACGACCCTTATGCGTATGGGTTCCAGGTGATTTAGTGAATGGTGAAATGTGAATGGTTTCCTGAGATGTAATATTCTCTATTGCAGGGTGAGTTTTCACAATGAAAAATAACATTTATGTTATCAAGAAAAAAATTTCTCTACCAGGCTTCTGCTCTTACTGCAGGTGCATTCCTTGCTTCTGCAATGAACAATGATGTGTTTGCGATTTTCAAAAATAGGATTGCACCATCTGACCAGGTAAATGTAGGTGTGATAGGAGTGAATGGTATGGGTTGGTCGAACCTGCTGGCAATATTAAAAGTACCGGGTGTAAATCTTGTTGCTATTTGTGATATTGACAAAAATGTGATCGATAAAAGATTAGCTGAATTAACAAAGATGAATATTGATGTTTCTAAACTGAAAACATTTAATGATCATCGGGGTTTGTTGGATATGAATGAAGTGGATGCTGTTATCATCGGCACTCCTGACCATTGGCATTGTTTGCAAATGGTGGATGCCTGCCAGGCTGGTAAAGATGTGTATGTAGAAAAACCAGTTGGTAATTCCATTACAGAATGTAATGTGATGATAGCTGCACAAAAGAAATATAACAGGGTAGTGCAGGCAGGGCAATGGCAGCGTAGTCAACAACATTTTGTGGATGCGGTGGATTTTGTTCATTCTGGAAAGTTGGGAAATATTCGTACCGTAAAAGTGTGGTGCTATTTGGGTTGGAAAAAACCAATTCCTTTTGTGGCTGATTCTGCGGTGCCTGCTGGTATTGATTATGACAGATGGTTGGGGCCCGCAGCGAAGAGGGCTTTTAATACGAATCGGTTTCATTTTACTTTCCGCTGGTTTTGGGATTATGCAGGAGGGTTGATGACGGATTGGGGGGTACATTTATTAGATTATGCATTGCTGGGAATGAATGCAACTGTTCCTAAAACAATCAGTGCTATGGGCGGAAATTTTGCTGACCCTAATTCGCCGCAGGAAACACCGGATACATTATGTACCATGTACGAGTTTGATAAGTTCAACCTGGTTTGGGACCATGCATTAGGAATTCAAAATGGATTGTTCAATAGAGAACATGGCATTGCTTTTATTGGCGATAACGGTACATTAGAACTCGACAGAAGCGGATGGGAAGTAGTAGAAGAAGGCCGAAGTACAAATAAAATCAAAGTAGAAAGAAAGCTTCGTATTGATAACGGCCTGGATAAACACATGGAGAACTTTGTGAATGTGATACGTTCAAGAAAGTTAGCAGAGTTAAAATGCCCGATCGAATCGGCTTCGCATATTGCAGTCTTGAGTCAAATGGGAAACATTGCTTTTCGTTCCGGCAAGAAATTAAGCTGGAATAAATCTACGGGCCGTTTTACGGATGAAAAGATCAATAAGAAATATCTTGCAGCGGCATATCATAATGGGTATAAAATTCCTAAACTGTAAAGTGAAATTGTAAGGGGTGGCAGAGAAATGGAAAATGCTGAGTAGAATTCATGCAGTACAAGAGTGCGACGCAACGAAGATGATAGTAGCAATGCAGTTGGCAAAAAAAATATTAAGAGTAAACAAATGAAAGTTACAATTATTGGCGGCGGAATTATTGGGTTAAGTGCTGCATTTTATTTACAAAGATCAGGTTGGGAAGCAACAGTAGTTGACAAAGGCGATTTTAGTGATAATTGTTCCTATGGTAATTGTGGGTATATCTGCCCCAGTCATTTTATTCCGCTGGCAACACCGGGAATAGTAAAGCAGGGTTTTAAATGGATGTGGAATTCAAAAAGTCCTTTCTATGTGCAGCCGCGTATGGATTGGAATTTGATCAACTGGGGGCTGAAATTTGTTCGCAGTGCAACAAAGAATCATGTGGAAACTGCTGCGGTACCGTTGAGAGATATTGCCATACTTAGTAAGAGAGAATATGAATCGTGGCTATCAATTCCTGCATTTGATTTTTCGTATGAACGTAAAGGCTTGTTAGAAATTTTTCAAACAGAAGCTGGTGGAGAACATGCAAGACATGCCGTAGAGAAAGCACATGCATTGGGATTAACTGATACAAAATTGTTGACGAAAGATGAGTTGCAGGCACTGGAACCGCAAACAAGAATAAATGGAGAAGGAGCAATTTTATTTAATTGTGATGCACATTGTTTTCCTAACAAATTAATGAAAAGCCTGCTTACGTATTTGAAACAGCAAGGAGTGAAGCTGATTGCGAATGAAGAAGTAGTTGGATTTGAAAAGCAAGGAAGGAAAGTAAATAAAGTAATTACAGCGAATAGTGTAAATGGAAATAAAAATTCATTTGATACGGATGAAGTGGTGATAGCGACTGGTTCATGGGGAAGACAAACTGCAAAACTGCTGGATGTAAAAATTCCATTGATGCCGGGAAGAGGTTATTCTGTTACATTAGAAAATTCTCCCTACAAAGTAAATTATCCTGCAGTGATGATTGAAGGAAGAGCTGCAATAACTCCGATGGACGGTAATAAAATTCGCTTTGGCGGAACGATGGAAATTACTTCTCATAAAACACCACCACGGATGAACCGTGTGCAGGGAATATTGGATGCGGTGAAACGGTTTTATCCAGATTTCGATGTGCCTTTACCAGCAAAAGAAAATATTTGGTATGGCTATCGTCCATGCTCAGCTGATGGGTTGCCTTATATCGGACGTATTAAAAAGTATGAGAACCTGACGGTGGCAACAGGTCACTCCATGTTGGGATTGAGTTTGGGTGCCGGAACAGGTAAATTGGTGGATGAAATACTCAATGCAAAAAACACATCGATGGGAATGAGTCCATTTAATCCTGAAAGGTTTTCATGAGATGTGTAACTTTATGTCCGATTAAACTTGTTATATGAAGCATTTCTTTATAATTCTTTGTCTTGCTGCTGGTTTTACTGCTACTGCACAAAAACATGAGCTGGTAAAAAGATGGGAAACAGATTCTGTATTTAAAGTGCCGGAGTCTGTTTTATACGACCCCGATCACCAGGTGTTATATGTATCAAATATTGAAGGTACCGATCCATGGGGAAAAGATGGGCTTGGTTCAATTGGTAAGATGGGAGTTGATGGTAAAGTGATAAATGCAGAATGGATCACAGGTTTTAATGCACCAAAAGGAATGGGATTGTATCATCATACCTTATTTGTGGCGGATATGGATAAGGTAGTGGTCGTTGATCTTCACCAGGGAAGAATAATTTCAACTATTGAAGTGCCGGGTGCTGTGGGATTAAACGATATTTCTATTAATGGTAGCGGAGTGATTTATGTTTCCGATTCAAAAGCTAAAAAATTGTATCGCATTCAGAACGGTATTGCTGCTGTTCATCTGGAAAACCTGAAAGGTCCTAATGGAGTGTTGTTTCATAAAGATGTTTTATATGTGTTGGATGCTGGCGGCTTATACAAAGTAAATGCTGATAAATCCTTAACCATGATCGTAGATGGAATGGAAGGAGGAACAGATGGTATAGAAAATATTGGCGGGGATGATTTTATTGTATCTACCTGGGGTGGCGTAGTATATCATGTAAATGCTGCTGAGGGATCTAAACAAATACTGTTGGATGGAAGAGCTGCTAAAATAAATTCAGCCGATATTGGATACAACCCAGCTACAAAAACACTATATGTGCCTACCTTTTGGAAAAATACAGTTGTAGCGTATGAAGTAAAGTAACGTTAATTTTAAGAACAGTATCAGATCGCTGGCAAACAAATTTTATTTTTACGGGATATTATGGACTGTACAACTACCCGCTTACCTTACCGCCAAACAGGAGCTTTCTCAAAGATTGCAGCAGATTATATTGACCATGCGGTAGCACTAGAACCTTTTTTTGGACAACCACCAACCAGGCAGGGAATTAAAAAAGCAATTGAAGAAAGAAAGCATTTTACTGTAAATCGCAAAGTGCTGGTAGAAGAATTGAAGAAGCAATATGCAGCTGTGACAATTTCTGATAAAACAAAAACTAATATCGAGCTTTTATTATCGGAGAATACATTCACTATTACTACTGCCCATCAAAATAATATTTTTACTGGCCCCCTATATTTCATTTACAAAATTCTTCATGCTATTAAATTAGCGGAGCAGTTATCTGCATCACTGCCAGAAAATAATTTTGTACCGGTATTTTATATTGGTTCTGAAGATGCTGATCTGGATGAGCTGAATCATATATGGTTGGGCGGAGAAAAATTAGCCTGGGTAACCAAGCAAACCGGTGCTGTTGGCAGAATGAAGATCGATAAGCAACTGGTAAAATTGATTGATGCAATAGAAGGGCAGGTGACCGTACACTCTTCAGGGAATGAAATTGTTGAATTACTTCGTCAGCATTATAAAGAAGGATCTACCATACAGGATGCAACATTCAGTTTTGTGAATGCTTTATTTGCGGAGTATGGATTAATTGTATTGCTTCCCGACAATGCAAATTTGAAAAAACTGACAGCAAAAATATTTGAAGATGATTTGTTGCACCAAACTGCATCGGGCATCGTAGAGCAAACCGCAGCTGGTCTAACGGAGGCCGGATACAAGGTTCAGGCAAATCCAAGAGAGATCAATTTGTTTTATTTGAAGGATAATAGAAGAGACAGGATAGAGAAAGAAAATGGAGAGTGGAAAATGGTAAATGGGGAAGAGAGTTTTTCTGAAACAGGAATTCTTACCGAATTAAAAGAGCACCCTGAACGGTTTAGTCCGAATGTGATTTTAAGAGGCTTATACCAGGAAACGATCTTGCCGAATATTGCTTTTATTGGGGGCGGTGGTGAAACGGCTTACTGGCTGCAATTAAAAAGTTTGTTTCAACATTATAAAGTGCCTTTCCCGGTATTAGTATTACGCAACTCCTTTTTAATAGTAGAAAAAAAATGGCAACAGGCTATCAGTAAACTTGGGTTCACAACAGAAGATTTCTTTTTGTCTGAGCAGGAGTTGATAAACCGGTTAGTAGCAAGGGAGTCTGATAATAAATTAAAACTGAATGGCACTTTCTCGGCAGCAGAACAATTATACGTCAGCATTAAACAGCAGGCGGTTGCTATTGATGTAACATTGGAAAAACATGTGGAGGCATTAAAAATACAAACTCTTTATCGCCTGCAAGAGTTAGAAAAGAAAATGCTGCGGGCAGAAAAAAGAAAGTTCGCCGACAGGCAGCGACAAATACATACTATAAAAGAACAATTATTTCCCGGTAATGGATTACAGGAACGCAGGGAAAATCTTTCTTACTATTATGCAAAATGGGGCAGGGAGTTTATTCAAAAATTATATGATAACTCATTGGGATTGGAGCAGGAGTTTGTGGTGATGAGTGAGCAATAAAAAATTAAAAAAGGGTGTCCTGAAGAAATTCAAGTCACCCTTTTTTGTTAGTTGAAATCTTACCTTCCTCTCAAATAAATACTAAACGTAATTCCTCTTTTCTTCAACGATGAAATGGTACGACTGAATTCTCCGTTGCCATCTCCTTTTAAATTATTAAACCCTTGTGTGTACCTTAATTCAGGAGAGATCATCAATCTGCTCTTGCCAAGACCGATATCAACACCAAAAGCCGCATCTCCCAGTAGCACTGATTTTTTAACAGGAACTATTGTTGATGTTTCTTCCTCCTGGCTGATCATATAAGTAAAGGATGGTCCCAAAGAAATATAAGGTGCAATCTTCTTGCTGGATAAATGTATTATCACCGGAAGTGAAACTGTTACGGATGTGTTTTTCAGCGATACTGTATCTCTGAAAACTTGCCCACCGGTAGGAGGTCTTCTTTCATAGATCAGCTCACCGCCTTCCATTGAAACAACTGTTGACGGACGAATTGATATGTTTGAGCTTAGGCCTATTTGATAAATTATACCGAGATCAGCTTTAAAAATATCTCTCGGATTAACACCCGTAATGGTTGATTGACCATCAGCCGAAAAAGTGGGTGTTAACTGGCTAAGGCCTGCTCCGGTCACACCGCCGAAGCTACTTTTTCTCACAGGCTTTTTGCTTTGTGGTTTATTATTATTTTCATTGGGCTGGTTGGCAGCATTTCTAACCAGTGCTAATGTTGTTAATGCACAAGCCCAGTTAGGAGCAGTTTTAACTGCTTTGTTTGCATAGTATAAAGCACTGTCATTGTTTTTATTGGAAAGATGCAGTTGTGCCAGCTTATGTTGAATATAAGCACCGTTGGGGTCTATCGCCAAAGCCCCGTAAGCACTGCGCAAAGAAGTTTGAACATCTACATTGTTACCACCAGCTCTTAATAGATACATTCTTCCTAATAACGAGTTAGCAAAATCAGCATCATCTTCCCTCACCATAGCAATGGCTTTTTCAAGATGGTCGGCTGCGGCTGTATTTTCTCTTTTAATTCTATCCGATGCATCATCGCCACAAATAAGGTAGCGATCAACTCTTGCCTGTGCTTCGTTTATATATTCAACTGCTAAAGTTGATTTAGCATCCAATGTATAAGGATTGCCCGGAAACTTTGTATTCAGTTGTTGAAAAAACTCTTCTGCAGAAGAGTTACCGGTTATATTTTTATTTTCTACGGCCCGGTTAAAACGTTCATAGGTTTCTGTCAGCAATGTATCTGCTTCAAACAAACGGAATTGCTTATCTGTAAATCCGGTGAATGAATTACCACCACCACGTCTTGTTTCCTGTTTTTTCTTTTGCAGCCATTTTCTAAGATAAGCAGTATCCACATTACTGATAATTTTATCGCTATTCTCAGTGCAACAGAAATAGGGGTCTTGCTTTCTGCGAAAACGTTGCTGCGCAATGGAGGGGACATTTTTATTTACATGATTTTGTATTTCTGCAAATGATATTTTCCCATCTGGATTTCTATCAGAGTCCGCAACACCATTTAATCCATCTACTAAATAATAAGTAAACAAACCTTGTCCAGTTCCAATAGAAGCATCTTCCAATGATTCTTGCCCGGCCGCTGTTGCCAGCATAATTATTTCGCCGGCTTTCTTTTCAGAAATAGCAGAGTTTAAAAAATTTTGACCACTTGCGCCTCCGGGTAATTCATTAGAACGGCAGGCATCCATAATGAAAAATACTTCTACTCCTTTAGTAGTTTCATTGGCAATTTTTTTCTTCAGGT
>LNFM01004319.1_pt1 | contig 26397 bp, 22 predicted proteins | sample 596031 | NCBI WGS metagenome assembly LNFM01 (sample SAMN04254537, study PRJNA301005) | activated carbon metagenome | isolation source: dual media filters at the Ann Arbor, Michigan drinking water treatment plant | place: USA: Ann Arbor | reverse complement strand
CGCGGTGCCTTGCGCCGGATGTTGAAGTTGCCGAAGCCCGAGAGCTTGACGTCCTGGCCGGTCACCAGGGTGCCGTGCACGATCTCGAAGAAGGCCTCGACCATGTCCTTGCTTTCGCGCTTGTTCAGGCCCAGGCGGTCGAACAGCAACTCGGCCAGCTCGGCCTTGGTCAGCGTGGGCGTGTCCAGCGACGGCAGGATCAGCTTCTCATCGGGCGCGTCTTCGGTGTTCATCGGTCCCTCTGCTTCTGGTCTCTCAAGCACGCAGCCGGGCGCCAAACGCCGCCTGCGCGCGGGACACGGCTGCATTGACCGTGGCCTCGATGCGATCTTCGGTGAGTGTGCTGTCGAAGTCGAGCAATTCCAGCCGCACCGCCAGGCTGCGTTCGCCCGCCGCAACGCCGGCAACCGGCGTGGCCGGCTTGTAGATGTCGAACAGCGTGGCGCTGCGCACCAGACCGGTGGGATCGGCCCGCAGGCAGTCCATCAGCGGGTCGTGGGCGACGTCATCGCGCAGCACCAGCGCCAGGTCGCGCCACACCGCCTGCTGGCGTGGCACGGGCCTGAACATCGGCAGCGGCAGGCCCAGCACGGCGTCCAGTTCCAGCTCGAACAGCAGCGGCGCCTGCGGCAGCTCGTAGGCCTGGCGCCAGCGCGGGTGCAGTTCGCCCACGTGGCCGATGGCGCGGCCGGCCAGTTCGATGCGCGCGCTGCGGCCCGGGTGCAACGCGGGGTGCTCGGCGGCGACGAAGCGCAGCTCGTGCGGCGCCAGCAGCGACTGCACGTCACCCTTGACGTCGAAGAAGTCCACCGCCTGCTCGCGCCGGCCCCATTGCACGGCGTCGGCCGGGCCGTAGGCCAGGCCGCCCACGCGCATGGGCTGGTGCACGCCGGCCACGCTCAGCGGCCCGTCAACGACGCTGGCGTCGCGCATGAAGACGCGGCCCACTTCGAACAGGCGCACGCGCGTGCAGCGGCGCTGCAGGTTGTGGCGCAGCGCCTGCACCAGGCTGCCCATCAGGCTGGAGCGCATCACGGCCAGCGGCGCGGCGATGGGGTTGAGCACCTTGATCGGGTCGGCGTTGCCGGCCAGTTCACGTTCCCAGCGCTCTTCGACAAAGCTGAAGGAGATGGTCTCCTGGTAGTCCTGCGCGGCCAGCTGGCGGCGCACGGCGTGCGCGCTGCGGCGCGCCTCGCGGCGCACGCGCGGGGCTACGGGCGCCAGCGGCGGCGTGGCCGGCAGCTTGTCGTAGCCGATGACGCGCACCACCTCTTCGATCAGGTCTTCCTCGATGTGCAGGTCGAAGCGCCAGCTGGGCGGCGTGACGGTCAGCACGCCGGGTGACTGCTCGCAGCGCAGGCCCAGGCGCGCAAAGACCTCGGCGCACTGCGCCTGGCTGACCGGCATGCCGATGACGCGCGCCGCGCGCTCAACGCGCAGCGTCACGGGCGAGGCCTCGGGCAGGTGCAGCACCTGGTCGTCGAGCGGGCCGCACACCGCCTCGGGGCCGCCGCAGATGTCCAGGATCAGCTGCGTGATGCGCTCGATGTGCTCGGCCGTGAGCGCCGGATCGACGCCGCGCTCGAAACGGTGGCCGGCGTCGGTGTTGAAGTTGAAGCGGCGCGAGCGCCCCTGCACCGCGGCGGGCCACCAGAACGCGGCCTCGACGTAGATGTTGCGCGTGTCGTCGCTCACCGCCGTGGCGTCGCCACCCATGATGCCGGCCAGCGACTCGACGCCCTGCGCGTCGGCGATCACGCCCACCTGATCATCGAGGGCTATGGTGTTGCCATTGAGCAGCTTGAGCGTCTCGCCCGCCTGACCCCAGCGCACCACCAGCTTGTCGTGGATCTTGTCCAGATCGAAGATGTGCGTGGGCCGGCCGTACTCGAACATCACGTAGTTGGAGATGTCCACCAGCGCGCTCACGCTGCGCTGGCCGCAACGCGCCAGCCGATCGATCATCCACTGCGGCGTGCGCGCCCGCGTGTCCACGCCGCGCACCACGCGGCCCGAGAAGCGGCCGCACAGATCGGGTGCCAGCACTTCCACGGGCAGGCGCTGCGCGTGGCGCGGGGGCACCGGCGCGATGACCGGCGTGAGCAGCGGCGCGCCGGTCAGCGCCGAGACCTCGCGCGCGATGCCGTAGACGCTCAGGCCGTGCGCCAGGTTGGGCGTGAGCTTGAGCGTGAAGACGCTGTCGTCGAGCTTGAGCCACTGGCGGATGTCGGTGCCCACGGGCGCATCGGCGGCCAGTTCGAGCAGGCCGCCGGCGTCGTCGGCGATCTTGAGTTCGCGCGCCGAGCACAGCATGCCGCTGCTTTCAATGCTGCGCAGCTTGCCCACGCCGATCTTGAAAGGCTTGCCATCGTCACCGGGAGGCAGTTCGGCGCCCACCGTGGCCAGCGGCACCTTGATGCCCACGCGCGCATTGGGCGCGCCGCAGACGATCTGCAGCGGGCCGTCCTTCGAATAGGCGCCGGCGGCCACGGTGCACACGCGCAGGCGGTCGGCCTGCGGGTGCTGGTCGGCCGTCAGGATCTCGGCCACGACCACGCCGCTGAAGGGCGGCGCCACCGGGCGCAGGTCTTCGACCTCCATGCCCGACATGGTCAGCAAGTCGGCCAGGGCTTGGGTGCTCAGCGGCGGGTTGCAGAACTCGCGCAGCCAGGATTCGGGGAATTGCATGTCGGGAAGTCTCGGCAGTCTCGGGGCGGCGTCAGTTGAACTGCGACAGGAAGCGCAGGTCGCCGTCGAACATCAGGCGCAGGTCGTCGATGCCGTAGCGCAGCATCGCGAAGCGGTCGGCGCCGATGCCGAAGGCGAAGCCGATGTTCGTCTCGGGGTCGAGGCCGTAGTTGCGCACGACGTTCGGGTGCACCTGGCCCGAGCCGGCCACTTCCAGCCAGCGGCCCGCCAGCGGCCCGCTGCCGAAGCGGATGTCGATCTCGGCGCTGGGCTCGGTGAAGGGGAAGAAGCTGGGCCTGAAACGCACGTCGAAGTCGTCGGTCTCGAAGAACTCGCGCACGAAGTCGGCGAAGACGACCTTCAGGTCCTTGAAGCTGACGTTGGCACCCAGCCAGAGGCCCTCGACCTGGTGGAACATCGGCGAATGCGTGGCGTCGCTGTCGACGCGGTACACCCTTCCCGGCGCGATGACACGGATCTCGGGCGTCGGCTTGCCGGCCGCGATGTCCTGCGCATGGCGCGCCGCGTGCGCCTGGGCATATCGCACCTGCATCGGGCTCGTGTGCGGTCGCAGGCACAGCCAGCGACCGCCGGCGTCCTTCACGTCGACGTAGAAGGTGTCCTGCATCGAACGCGCCGGGTGGTTCTCGGGGTTGTTGAGCGCGGTGAAGCTCATCCAGTCGGTCTCGATCTCGGGGCCTTCGGCCACGTCGAAACCCATGCTGGCAAAGATGGCCTCGACGCGCTCTATCGTGCGGCTTACCGGGTGCAGGCCGCCCGTGCCGCGGCGGCGGCCGGGCAGCGTGACGTCCAGCGCTTCGGCGCGCAGTTGCGCTGCCAGCTCGGCATCGGCCAGGCGCTCGCGCGCGGCCTGCAGCGCGGCTTCGATCGCAGCCTTGGCGCGGTTGATCTCGGCGCCGCGCGTCTTCTTTTCATCGGGCGGCAGCGCGCCCAGGCCCTTGAGCAGATCGGTCAGGCGGCCGCTCTTGCCCAGGTAGCGCGCCTTGGCGTTTTCGAGCTCAGCCCCCTGGTGGGTGGCGTCGAAGTCGGCCCGGGCGGCCTGTACGAGGGTGTCGAGGTCGTTCATGGAGCGCGTTGGGATCGCAAAGAAAAAAGGCCGCCCACGGGTGACGGCCTTCGAACGCTTGGAAGTTGCGCGCGAGCCCGGCTTGGGGCCCCCGCGCAAGGGATCAAGCCAACTGAGCCTTCACCTTGTCGACGATGCTGCTGAAGGCAGCCGGGTCGTGGATGGCCATGTCCGACAGCACCTTGCGGTCGATGTCGATGTTGGCCTTCTTGAGGCCGGCCATGAACTTGCTGTAGGTCAGCCCCAGGCCCCGGCTGGCGGCGTTGATGCGCGCGATCCAGAGCTGGCGGAACACCCGCTTGCGGGTGCGGCGGTCACGGTAGGCGTATTGGCCCGCCTTCATCACCGCCTGTTTGGCGATGCGGAAGACGTTCTTGCGGCGGCCGCGGAAGCCCTTGGCCAGGGCGAGGATCTTCTTGTGGCGGGCGTGTGCGGTGACACCACGTTTGACGCGAGGCATATGTGCTCCTGTTGCGTTGTGGGTGGATTACAGGCCGGCGAAAGGCAACATCTGGGCCATGTGGCCCATGTTGGTTTCGTGCACGTTGACCGCCCCGCGCAGGTGGCGCTTGTTCTTGGTGGTCTTCTTGGTCAGGATGTGACGCTTGAAGGCCTGACCGCGCTTGACGGTACCGCCCGGGCGCACGCGAAAGCGCTTCTTGGCGCTGCTCTTGGTCTTCATCTTGGGCATGACTGCTCCTTGCTATGTGTGCTGCTGCAGGCGACACCGGGGTGCCGGTGTGCTTGTCGGCCTGCAGCCGCTTCTACCTGCCGCCACGGTGACCAGACCGCGGCAGCGAGATTCTTCGAAACCGATCTACTTGCGCTTGGGCGCCAGCACCATGATCATCTGGCGACCCTCGAGCTTGGGCATGTGCTCGACCATGGCGACATCGGCCAGTTCATCGCGGATGCGCTCGAGCATGCGCATGCCGATGTCCTGGTGGGTGATCTCGCGGCCGCGGAAGCGCAGCGTGACCTTGCCCTTGTCGCCGTCTTCGGCAATGAAGCGACGAAGGTTGCGCATCTTGATGTGGTAGTCGCCGTCGTCCGTGCCCGGACGGAACTTGACTTCCTTGATCTCGATGACCTTCTGCTTGCTCTTGGCCTCGGCCGCCTTCTTCTGCTCTTGGTACTTGAACTTGCCGTAGTCCATCAACCGGCACACCGGGGGATCTGCCGTGGCCGCGATCTCGACCAGATCGACGTCCAACTCCCCTGCCATGCGCAACGCGTCCAGGATGCTGACGATGCCCAGGGGCTCGTTCTCTACACCGTTCAAGCGCACTTGCGGCGCCATGATTTCCCGGTTCAACCTGTGCTTGCGCTCCGCGTTGGGTACGCGGCGGTCCATGAAAGTAGCGATGGTTCCAGCTCCTGTGGCAACCCGAAGGCAGACGGGCCACGAAAAAAGACAAAGCGCGCCGAGGAGGCCTAGACCTTGTTGGCGATGTCGCTGGTGAGCTTCTGGATGAAGTCTGCCAGCGGCATGACACCGAGATCCTGGTTGCCCCGGGCGCGCACGGCTACGGCCCCGTTTGCCTTCTCCTTGTCGCCAACGACCAGGATGAACGGAACCTTCTGCAACGAATGCTCGCGGATTTTATAGCTGATCTTCTCGTTGCGCAAATCAAGAGAGATTCTAACTCCTTGTTTTTGCAACGCTTTCGCCACGCTGCCCGCATAGTCGGCCTGCTGGTCGGTGATCGCGGTCACCACCACCTGCTGCGGCGCCAGCCAGGCCGGCAGTGCGCCGGCGTGCTGCTCGATCAGGATGCCGATGAAGCGCTCCAGGCTGCCCACGATGGCCCGGTGCAGCATCACCGGGTGGCGGCGCTCGCCGCTTTCGGCCACGTACACCGCGTCCAGGCGCTCGGCCATCGAAAAATCGACCTGGATCGTGCCGCACTGCCACTGGCGGCCGATGGCGTCTTTCAGCGTGTACTCGATCTTGGGGCCGTAGAAGGCGCCTTCGCCGGGCGAGAGCACATAGTCGCAGCCGCTGCGCTTCAGGCTTTCGATCAGCGCGTGCTCGGCCTTGTCCCAGCTCTCGTCGCTGCCGATGCGCGCGTCGGGCCGCGTGGCCACCTTGTAGATGATCTGCGTGAAGCCGAAGTCCTGGTAGACCTTCTGCAGCAGCGCGGTGTAGGCCACGCACTCGTCCAGGATCATGTCCTCGGTGCAGAAGATGTGGCCGTCGTCCTGCGTGAAGGCGCGCACGCGCATGATGCCGTGCAGGCCGCCCGTGGGCTCATTGCGGTGGCAGTTGCCGAACTCGCCATAGCGCAGCGGCAGGTCGCGGTAGCTCTTGATGCCCTGCTTGAAGATCAGGATGTGGCCCGGGCAGTTCATCGGCTTGAGCGCGTAGTTGCGCTTCTCGCTCTCGGTCGTGAACATGTTTTCGCGGTACTTGTCCCAGTGGCCGGTCTTCTCCCACAGGCCCTGGTCCAGGATCTGCGGGCCCTTGACCTCCAGGTAGCCGTTGTCGCGATAAACACGCCGCATGTACTGCTCGACCTCTTGCCACACGGTCCAGCCGCGCGCGTGCCAGAACACCGTGCCGGGGCTGTGCTCGTCCAGGTGGAACAGGTCCAGCTCGCGCCCCAGGCGGCGGTGGTCGCGCTTCTCGGCCTCTTCCAGCATGGTCAGGTACTGCTGCAGGTCGTCCTTGCTGGCCCAGGCCGTGCCGTAGACGCGCTGCAGCTGTTCGTTGGCCTGGTCGCCGCGCCAGTAGGCGCCGGCCACCTTCATCAGCTTGAAGTGCTTCAGCCGCCCGGTGCTGGGCACGTGCGGGCCTCGGCACAGGTCTTCGAAGCTGCCTTCGCGGTACAGGCTCACGTCCTGGTCGGCGGGGATGCTGGCGATGATCTCGGCCTTGTAGTGCTCGCCCTGCGCCTTGAAATGTTCGATGGCCTCGTCGCGCGGCAGCACGCGGCGCACGATGGGTTCGTTCTTTGCGGCCAGCTCGACCATGCGCTTCTCGATGGCCTGCAGGTCCTCGGGCGTGAAGGGGCGCTTGTAGGCAAAGTCGTAGTAGAAGCCGTTCTCGACCACCGGGCCGATGGTCACCTGGGCCTCGGGGAAGAGCTGCTTCACGGCATAGGCCAGCAGGTGGGCCGTGCTGTGGCGGATGAGCTCCAGCCCGTCGGCATCCTTGTCGGTGACGATGGCCAGCTGCGCGTCGGCTTCGATGCGGTGGCTGGTGTCGACCAGCCGCCCGTCCACCTTGCCGGCCAGCGCCGCCTTGGCCAGGCCAGCGCCGATGGACGCGGCAACCTCGGCCACCGTGGGGGCCTGCTCGAACTCTCGCCGGGAACCGTCCGGCAGGGTGATAGCGATCATTCAGGGTGCTCCAGATGCAAAAAAGCGCGGGGGGTGCCGCGCTTTGTCTTTGGGAAAGGGATGACGTGACAGCGCAGCCGACTAGCTTTCGGTGAAGAACCGGGTAGTCCGCGGTGTCATAACCATGCTGCCTTTCCTGCCCTTGTTGCGTTGCTCGGAGGCAGAAGTGTAGCCGCAGTCACGGCAGCGCCAAGGCCTGGACAGGGCGCCCGGAGTGCACCAGTTCTGCAAATTCGTCGGCCAGGCGCTGGCTCTCGACCAGCGCGCGGCGCCAGACGCGCTCGCGCGACGCGTGGTCGTCGCCGTAGGCCTTGAAGTCCTGGCGGTCGGGCAGCTTGCCGCCGGGCAGCGATGCCAGCCACTCGGGTGTGGGCGCCAGCAGTACCAGGTTGGACAGGAAGCCGGTGGCGCGGTGGCGCCGCTTCCAGGCCTTGTCCAGCCAGCCGGGCACCACGCGGCTGTGGAAATGCGGGTACAGCACCAGACCATGGTCCATGGACGCGTAGTCCAGGTGCAGGTGGTAGTCGGTGATGCCACCGTCCCAGTAGCTGCCGGGCGGGGCGCCGGGTGGGTCTTGCACCGGTTCCAGCGCAAAGGGGATGGTGCAGCTGGCCAGCACCGCCGGCGCCAGGTTGTTCGCGTCCAGCGCCGCGTGGCGGGTGCGGAAGTCGTGCAGCGCCAAGGGCAGCGCGTCGCGCGCATCGCTGAAGACCACGCGCTCCATCCAGCCGCCCAGGGCGCGCCGGCTGATGGCGTTGGTGCCATAGGCGCCCAGGTAGCCGGCAGCCGCACGCAGCGGCCCGGCGCGGTGCAGCAGGTGGCGGCCGCGGCTGGCAAACACGTGCAGCCGGCGCTGCGGATGCGCCAGCACCTGCGCCGCGCGCACGCCCAGGCGCTGCTGCAGCCGCGCGCCGAAAGCTTGCGTGACCACGCGCGGGCTGGGCAGCTTGCCGGGGGCGTGTTCGTAGCGCTGCGTCAGGTAGTCCTCGGCCAGCTGGGCCAGGGCCGCATCGGCGTCGGGCAGGCAGGCGCAGGCCATGCGCCAGGCGCCGATGGACGCGCCCAGCAGGTGCAGGGTCTGCGTCGACGGGGCCAGCCAGTGGCCGAAGAGGTAGCGGTCCAGCGGCAGCAGCGCCAGGCCCTTGGGGCCGCCGGCCGCCGCGGGGATGACGCGCACGTCCTGCGGCAGCAGGCCGCGCTCGCGCAGCTGGGCCTGGGCGCGCGGGCCGGCCAGCACCTGCAGTGCACGCATCCCGCGCCCCGCCTAGCGCCGACTCTGCAGCTTGCTGAAGGCCGCGGCCAGCGCGCCCTGGGCCGCGGGCTCGGCCGCGCGGCCACGCTGCTCACCGCGCGCCCGCTCACCCGGCGCGGCCGGGCGGTAGCGGTTGTCGGCGCCTTCGCGCGCCGCGGGCAGGGGCGCGTCCAGCTTCATGGTCAACGAGATGCGCTTGCGCGCCAGGTCGACCTCGAGCACCTTCACCTTCACCACCTGCCCGGTCTTCACCACCTCGCGCGCGTCGTTCACGAACTTGTTGGACAGCTGGCTGACGTGCACCAGCCCGTCCTGGTGCACGCCCAGGTCGACGAAGGCGCCGAACTGCGCCACGTTGCTGACCGTGCCTTCCAGCGTCATGCCCGGCTGCAGGTCCTTGATGTCGTCCACGCCGTCGTTGAAGCGCGCCACCTTGAAGTCGGGGCGCGGGTCGCGGCCGGGCTTTTCCAGCTCGACCAGGATGTCCTTGACGGTGATGGCGCCGAACTTCGAGTCGGCAAAGACCTCGGGCTGCAGCTTGCGCAGCACCTCGGCACGGCCCATCAGCTCGGCCACGGGGCGGCCGGTGGCGTCCAGCATCTTCTGCACCACCGGGTAGGTCTCGGGGTGCACGCCGGTCATGTCCAGGGGGTTGTCGCCGCCGCGGATGCGCAGAAAGCCTGCTGCCAGCTCGAAGGTCTTGGGCCCCAAGCCGGCCACGTCCAGCAGTTGCGCGCGGGTGCGGAACGCGCCGTGGCTGTCGCGCCAGCGCACGACGGCCGCCGCCACCGTGCCCGACAGCCCCGACACCCGCGCCAGCAGCGGCGCCGAGGCGGTGTTCAGGTTCACGCCCACGGCGTTGACGCAGTCCTCGACCACCGCTTCCAGGCTGCGCGCCAGGCCGCTCTGGTTGACGTCGTGCTGGTACTGGCCCACGCCGATGCTCTTGGGGTCGATCTTCACCAGTTCGGCCAGCGGGTCCTGCAGCCGGCGCGCGATGCTCACGGCGCCGCGCAGGCTCACGTCCAGATCGGGCAGTTCCTTGCTGGCGAATTCGCTGGCGCTGTAGACCGAGGCGCCGGCCTCGCTGACCACCACCTTGTCGAGCTTGGCCTCGGGGGCGATGGCCGCCACACGCTTGATCAGGTCAGCCGCCAGCTTGTCGGTCTCGCGGCTGGCCGTGCCGTTGCCGATGGCGATCAGGCTCACGCCGTGCGTGGCCACCAGACGGCCCAGGGCGTGCAGCGAGCCTTCCCAGTCGCAGCGCGGCTCGTGCGGGTAGACGGTGTGGGTGTCCAGCACCTTGCCGGTGTCGCTGACCACAGCCACCTTGACGCCGGTGCGTATGCCCGGGTCCAGGCCCATGACCACGCGCTTGCCGGCGGGCGCGGCCAGCAGCAGGTCACGCAGGTTGTCGGCAAACACCTTGATGGCCACGGCCTCGGCCTGCTCGCGCAGGCGGCCGAAGAGGTCGCGCTCCAGGCTCAGGCTGAGCTTGACCTTCCAGGTCCAGGCAATCGTCTTTCGGATCAGCTCATCGGCCGGGCGCTTGGCGTGGCTCCAGCCCAGGTGGATGGCGATGCGGCCCTCCGCCACGGACACCGAAGGGGTCCCTGACGGGACCGTGGGCTGGCCGGGCACCAGTTCTTCATCCAGCACCAGCTTGGCATCCAGCCACTCCAGCGTGCGCCCGCGGAACACCGCCAGCGCGCGGTGGCTGGGCACGGTGCGAATGGGCTCGGCGTAGTCGAAGTAGTCGCGGAACTTGGCGGCGTCGGGGTGGTTGCCGTCCTTGCCATCGACCAGCTTGCTCTGCAGCCGGGCTTCGGCCCACAGCCATTCGCGCAGGCCGCGCACCAGGGCCGCGTCCTCGGCCCAGCGTTCGCTCAGCAGGTCGCGCACGCCGTCCAGCACCGCGTGGGCGTCGGCGAAGCCGGCCTCGGACAGGGCCGCGGCGCCGCCGGGGTAGGCGGCGATGAAGGCCGCAGCCTCGGCCAGCGGCTCCAATGTCGGGTCGGCGAACAGCCGGTCGGCCAGCGGCTCCAGCCCGGCTTCGCGGGCGATCATGCCCTTGGTGCGGCGGCGCGGCTTGTAGGGCAGGTACAGGTCTTCCAGTTCCTGCTTGGTGGGAGCGGCCTCGATGGCGGCGCGCAAAGCGGGCGTGAGCTTGCCCTGCTCTTCGATGCTCTTCAGCACCGCGGCGCGGCGGTCCTCCAGCTCGCGCAGGTAGGACAGGCGGGCTTCCAGTTCGCGCAACTGGATGTCGTCCAGGCCGTCGGTGGCTTCCTTGCGGTAGCGGGCGATGAAGGGAACGGTGGAGCCGGCGTCGAGCAGCTCGACGGCGGCCAGCACCTGCGCCGGCCGGGCCTTGAGCTCGGCGGCAATCTGCAGAACGATCTTGTCCAAATCGGGGGGCCCCGGGCGGGGCGCTTCGCAAAGCGGCCGAGTTTACCCAGCGCCCCAGGCGGCAGCGCCCTGCCCCGCCCTGCGGCCGCTGGCAAAGCAGGCGGTGAGCAGGTAGCCGCCGGTGGGCGCTTCCCAGTCCAGCATCTCGCCGGCGCAGAACACACCCGGCAGCGCGTGCAGCATCAGCCGTTCGTCCAACCCTTCGAAGCGCACGCCGCCGGCGGTGCTGATGGCCTCGGCCACGGGCCGCGGCGCGGTCACGCGGATGGGCAGCGCCTTGATCAGCGCGGCAAAGCGCGCCGGGTCGGCCTGGGCCTCGCGCGGCACGATCTCCCACAGCAGCGCGGCCTTGGCGCCCGACAGGTGCAGCCTCGTCTTCAGGTGCGTGGCCAGCGAACGCGGGCCGCGCGGGTGGGCCAGCTCTTGTTGCACCCAATCCAGGCTGCGGTCGGGCAGCAGATCGAGCTGGAACACGGCCTCGCCACCGGCCGCCAGGCGGTCGCGCAGCAGGGCCGAGACGGCGTAGACCAGGCTGCCCTCCACGCCCCCGGCGGTGAGCACGAATTCGCCGCGCTGGCGCCAGCCCTCGAAGGCGATGGCCACCGACTTGATGGGCTCGCCGGCAAAGCGCTGGCGCAGGTGATCGGTCCAGCCCACGTCGAAGCCGCAGTTGGACGGTTGAAGCGGCGCCAGGTCCACACCGCGCGCCTGCAACCAGGGCCACCAGGCGCCGTTGGATCCCAGCTGCGGCCAGCTGGCGCCGCCCAGGGCCAGCACGGTGGCCGCCGGGCGGCAGATCACATCCCCGGTGGGTGATTCGAAGCGCAGCGCGCCGGATTCGTCCCACCCGGCCCAGCGGTGGCGCATGTGGAAGCGCACGCCCTGCTCTCGTAGCCGGTGCAGCCAGGCGCGCAGCAGCGGCGCCGCCTTCAGGTCCACCGGAAAGACGCGGCGCGAAGTGCCGACGAAGGTCTCCACACCCAGCCCCGCCGCCCAGGCGCGCAGCTGCTCCGCGCCGAAGTCCTGCAGCAGCGGCCGCAGCAGGCCGCTTCGCGCGCCATAGCGGCCGACGAAATCATCGAAAGGCTCGGCGTGCGTGAGGTTGAGCCCGCCCTTGCCGGCCAGCAGAAACTTGCGCCCCACCGAGGGCATGGCGTCGAAGACATCGACGCTGCGGCCGGCCGCGGCCAGCTGCTCGGCCGCCATCAGGCCGGCCGGGCCACCACCGATGACGGCCACGGCGTCGGGCGCTAAGGCAAGAGGAGTCATGCGCCGAATGTAAGCGGTGGCCCGTAAGGTCCTCCCGTGGCGCGCGACCCAGCCTCGACACCCAGCCGGAGACGCCCTGCCATGAACACCGCCGCCATCGCCCTTGCTGCACTTGGCTGCCTTGCGTCCGCCACGGCCACGGTTGCCGCGTCGACCTGCCGCGCCGAGAGCGGTGCGCGTGCGCCGCAAGTCGTGGAGCTGTACACCTCCGAGGGCTGCAGTTCCTGCCCGCCGGCCGATCAGTGGCTTTCCAGCCTGAAGGGCCGTGCCGACCTGCTGCCGCTGGCCTTCCACGTCAACTACTGGGACCGACTGGGCTGGACCGACCGCTTTGCCTCGCCCGAGGCCACGGCGCGCCAGGCCGCGCTGGCGCGGCTGGATCGCAGCGGCGTCTACACACCGCAGGTGCGCGTGGACGGCCGCGACTGGCGCACCTGGCCCACGCTGCCGCCGATGGCGTCCGCAACAGCGCCGCCAGCGCCGCCCGCGCTGACGCTGGTGCGCGAGGCCGACACCGTCAGCGTCCAGGTGGCCGCCGCGCCGGGCCGGCAGCTGGCGGGCTACTGGGCGGTGCTGGAAGACGGCCACGCCAGCGCCGTGAAGGCCGGCGAGAACAGCGGCACCACCCTGCGCCACGACCACGTGGTGCGCCTGCTGCAACCCGTGCCGGCCTGGGCCGGCGGCGACGGGTTGCGCGCGCAGCTGGCGGTGTCGCGCGGCGTGCCGGAGCACCCGCGCCGTGTCGTCTTCGTCGTCAGCGACGCGCCCACGCAGCGCCCGTTGCAGGCGCTGGCGCTGGGCTGCTGATGGCACTTTGTGCGACGCGCTTGAAGTGCTGCCCGCCATCTAATCTAATGAGGGCAAGGGCGGCATCACCAAAGATTCGAGTCACGCAGTCGGCACAAGCGGGCACTGGTCGACGGCACTCCGAGGCAAGTTCCCGCAGAAGAATGCCTGAGCAGCAGGCAACCCCTCGCATGCACCAGCGCAGCGTGTTCAGGCGCGCGGGCCCGAGACGGCCTGATCCGCAGCCGACTCAGCGGCGGCGAACAGATCGTTCACCTGGTCCGCGCACATCGGACGCGACAGAAGATAGCCCTGCCCCTCGTGAACGCCGAGTTCACACAGCATTGCCAGCTGATCCTCCGTCTCGACGCCCTCGGCGATCACCTTGTGCCCCAGCGTCCGACCCAGCGTCAGCATCGCGCGCACGATCTCCAGGTTCTGCCTGCTCTCGTGCATGGCCATCACGAACGAGCGGTCGATCTTCAGGCTGTCGATCGGCAGCCGCCCCAGGTACGACAGTGACGAGTAGCCGGTGCCGAAGTCGTCGATCGAGAACCTCACCCCGCTGCCCCTCAGGCTGGCCATGGTGCGCAGGGCGACATCCAGCCGACCCATCAGCATGGTCTCGGTCAACTCCAGCGTCAGGCTTCCGGGCGTGGCGTGGTGGCGCTGCAGCACCTGATCGACATGGGGCCCCAGGGTGACGCGGGCGAGGTCGCGGCCGCAGATGTTGACGTGCATGCACAGGTGCTGCCTGCCCGGACTGTCCCTCTTCCAGCGCGCCAGCTGAGCCATCGCGTGGTCGATGATCCAGTCGGTCAGCGCCTCGATATGGCCCGATTCCTCGGCCAGCGCGATGAACACGCCCGGGCTGATGTCACCGCGCTGCGGATGCACCCAGCGTGCCAGGGCCTCGAAACCGCTGAGCCGGTAGGGCTCGAGCTGGTAGATCGGCTGGAAGTGCACGCTCAGCTGACCATCGCCGATGGCGCGCCGCAGGTCGGTTTCGAGCGAGAGCTTCTCGGCCACCTTGCGGTGCATGGAGCTGTCGAAGCGCACGACGCGGCCGCGGCCTGCCGCCTTGGCCTCGTACATCGCCAGATCGGCGTCACGCATGATCTCGTCGGCTGTGCGTTGGCCGACATCGCTGAAGGTGATGCCGACGCTCACGCCCGGAATGACCTCGGTGCCCAGAAGGTAGGTCGGAAGGCTCAGTTCGTCGAGCAGACGTTCAGCCAGCTGCAGGGCGCTGTCCGGGTCACTCACCGTCTGGACCAGGGCAGCGAACTCGTCGCCGCCCAGGCGCGCCACCAGGTTGAAGGGCCCCACACTGGCACGCAACCTGGCCGCGACTTCACGCAGCAACTCGTTGCCGGCGCCATGACCGAGGCTGTCATTGACCAGCTTGAAGCGGTCGAGGTCCAGGTACAGCACTGCGAACCGCTGCGCGGGGTCGAGCCGGGCTCTCTCCACCGCCGCCTCCAGCACTTCATGGAAACAGTGGCGGTTGGCCAGGCCGGTCAGGTCGTCGTGGTAGGCGATGTGGTTGAGGCGGCTCTCCGCAACGTGGCGCGACGTGATGTCGTGCAACTGGTAGATCAGGCAGTGCCCGCCGCCGTGCGGGTCCTCGTACTGGCTGCAGTGAACGGCCACCCAGAGCTCCTGGCCATCGCAGCGCCTGACCTGCAACTCCATCGAGAAGGCATCGTCGCTCGATTCCTGTGCGGCCTGGGCGCGGCGCCGCATCAGGGGCGCGTCGGCGGCGTCCAGCAGGGTTTCGAAGGGCAGGCCGAGCACTGCGCCAGGCTCCAGCTTCAGCAGTGCGTACAGCGCGTCATTGGCCTGCAGCATGCTGCCGTCCGGCTTGACGATGACCATGCCGATGGCCGCATGGCTGAACGCCGCGGCAAAGCGCTGGTGGCTGAGCGTGGCCTCGTGCTGCGCCTGGGCCAACTGGGACTCCTGGCGCTGGCGTTCGGCTTCCTGCCGCTGCACGGCCATGCGCAGCAGCAGCAAGATGACGATCGCCGACAAGGCCGAGACCACCAGCGGGGTTGCGCCAAAGCGCTGCGCCTGCAGATGCACCAGTCCGGCAATCAGCGCCGACGCCACGTAGATGGCCGCCATCCAGCTCGAATCGGCCAGCCACCGCAGGGGCGCCTGTGGTTGGCCGTACCTGAGCGCCGTCATGCTCATCAGCGGCAGCAGCGACAGCGCGAAGGGCAGCAGCGCCACCAGGGCCAGCGCCGCCATGGTCGACGACTCCGTGCCGAATCCGTACCGGGCCAGCGCGGCCTTGGCGGCCTCGAAGGCCCCCGCGCAGACCGCCATGGCAGCCAGCGCCGCCGCCGTGGTGGCCAGGCGGGTGCTCAATCGCTTGTTGTAGCGCACGGTGCCGGTCAGAGCGTCGATGCCGGAGGCGAGCACGGCTGCCGCCGGCCCGAGGGTGGCCAGCACCCCGAACACGAACACGTCGCCGATGCTCAGCGAGTACTCCGAGCGCGGCAGCTTGATCGACAGACTCGAGGCCAGCGCTACCAGTACCAGCGCCAGCCCCAACGGCCAGACAGCCGTCTTGGGCATCGAGAACAGGCTCCATGACGCCCAACCCAGCGCAACGGCGCCGGCAACGGTGATGGCCAGCCAGGCTGCCCGCGCCCGCGGCGGATAGTCGAACAGGACTCGGCGCGCGAAAGCCTGCCACGGCGACGCGGCGCGCGCGTCGACATCCTGTGGCACGAGCGTCATGGGTGCATCCGGGTGCTGGCGCAGGCAATGCCGCGCGCTAGAGCGCGGCATGCACCATCTTGAAGGAATCAACCATTCGGGCCATGACTTGAGCGTCGCGCACTCCCGGGTTCGAGCCGGCCAGGACTTTTGACTGCACTCCGGGGGTCAGCGGTCGGCGTCGGCGCGCGCCTGATGCCGCATGGGTCAGTGTAGGGCTGTCCGCACGCCCAGCCGGGTCTGCAGCGGCGTCAACTGCCTCTGTCCCGGTGATGAAGGTCTCGACATGTTGCTGCATCGAGCGGTGGTGGGTGGTCTGCTCCGGCCGGTGTCTTGCACACGAGGCGCCCGAGCTTGTGACCTCGGCCGGACTCGGGCCGCCCGCTTCGCTCGACAGCAAGAATGCGCAGAGCGGGGCACCCCACCAGCCCAGGTCGGCCGTCCCCCGTGGGGATCGAGGAAAGTGGCCATCCCGGATTTCCTCGAGATTCGCCTTCAGCCGCGCAACGCGCCGCGCAACTGCTGCCCGATGTCGGGCCGCTCCTTGAAGGGATCGGTGGGGTTGCGCTGCTGCATGCGGTCTTCCATCAGCGTCTGCACGCCGCCCAGGGCGCGCGGGTGGCTGTAGATGTAGAAGCGGCACTCGTCCATGGCGTCGAATACGAACTGCGCCACCTGTGCCGCCGTCAGCTTGCCGCTGCTCACCGCCTTCTCGCTCATCGCGCGCGCGATGAGCTGGCTGCGCGTGGGCGCGGCCGGGGCCAGGCCGGCGGGGCGGTTGCGTTCGCTGAGGTGGATGCCGGTGGGCACGAAGTAGGGGCACAGCAGGTGGGCGTGCACCTGCTCGGTGACCAGGGCCAGGTCCTGGTACAGGGTTTCGCTGATGCTCACCACCGCGGCCTTGCTGGCGTTGTAGACGCCCATGTTGGGCGCGTTCAGCAGCCCGGCCATGCTGGCGGTGTTGACGATGTGGCCTTGCCAGGCGGGGTCGGCCGCGGCGGCGGCCAGCATCAGCGGCGTGAACACGCGCACGCCGTGCGCCACGCCCAGCAGGTTGACGCCCAGCACCCAGTCCCAGTCGGCAGCGCTGTTCTCCCAGATCAACCCGCCGCTGCCCACACCGGCATTGTTGAAGACGAAGTGCGGCGCACCGAAGCGCTGCAGCGTGGCCGCGGCCAGGGCCTCGACCTCGGTGGCCTTCGACACGTCCAGCCTGAAGGGCAGCACCTGCGCGCCCAAGCCGCGGATCTCGGCTGCCGACAGCTCCAGCGCCTGCGGCTGCACGTCGGCCATGACCACGTGCATGCCGCGGCGCGCGGCGATGCGGCAGGCCTCGAGCCCGAAACCCGAGGCCGCCCCGGTGATGACCGCAGTGCGGCCCTGCCATGCGCTGCTCATGCCTGCTTCTCCTGCTTGATCTGGAACCCGGCGCGGGGGAAATGCACCTGGACGCGGCCGGCGCGCGGGTCGCTGCGTGCCAGCACCACTTCGGCGCCCGACAGGCCCACCAGCGTGCCGGACACCGGGTCCATGCCGTAGTCGGTGGGTGTGACGGTGAGCGCCTGGCCGGACTCGAAACCCAGGCCCGGCTGCACCGCCACCGGCGCCAGCACCGCGGCACCGGCAGCCACGGCCAGCGCCTCGGTGCTGCTCATGGCCGTGGCCCTGCCATGGCCGAAGGCCAGCATGCAGCCCAGCATCAGCCGTGCCTTCTCGGCAAAGGGCGAGCCGGCGTAGGGGAGCAGGATCAGGTCGTTCATGCGGGGTCCTCGACGGGCAGGGCGCGATGGATGAGGGCGGCCAGGTCGACGCCGGGCGGCAACAGGCCGAAGACATCGGCGGCCTGCGCCAGGCGCGAGGCGCAGAAGGCCTGGAACACCGCAGTCGGCGCCTGCCGGCACAGCAGCGCCGCCTGCAGCACCAGCGCCAGATCGCGCGCCAGGCGGCGCGCCTGCGGCGGCTCGACGCCGGCATCCAGTTGCGCCAGCACGGCAGCAGCGGCGCGGTCGAAGGCCGGGTGCGCGCCGCGCGCGGCGGCGAACTCGCGCTGCAGCGCCGGCGCCACGTCGGCGCCGCGCAGCGCGCGCAGCAGGTCCAGCGCCATGATGTTGCCGGCGCCTTCCCAGATGCTGTTGACCGGCATCTCGCGGTAGATGCGCGCCATCACGCCCTCGCCTTCGGCTTCGACGTAGCCGTTGCCGCCCAGGCATTCCATGGCCTCCTGCGCGAACAGGCTGCCGCGCTTGCAGATCCAGAACTTGGCCACCGGCGTGAGCAGGCGACGCATGACCTGCTCGTGCGCGTCGCCGTCGTCGTGCTCGCTGCGGTCCACCGCTGCCGCCAGACGCAAGGCCAGCGCGGTGGCGGCCTCGCTTTCCAGCGCCAGGTCGGCCAGCACGTTGCGCATCAGCGGCTGCTCGATCAGCGGCCTGCCGAAGGCGCTGCGCTGCGCACAGTGCTGCAGCGCCAGCGACAGCGCCTGGCGCATCAGCCCGGCGCTGCCCAGCGCGCAGTCCAGCCTTGTCAGCGCGCCCATGGCCAGGATCTGCGCCACGCCGCGGCCTTCGTCGCCCACCAGCCAGGCGCTGGCGCGCTCGAACTCGACCTCGGAACTGGCATTGGCCTGGTTGCCCAGCTTGTGCTTGAGGCGCTGGATGAACAGCGCGTTCGGGCTGCCGTCGCGCCGCCAGCGCGGCAGGAAGAAGCAGCTCAGGCCGCCGGCGGACTGCGCCAGCACCAGAAAGGCGTCGCACATCGGCGCCGAGAGGAACCACTTGTGGCCGGTGATGGCGTAGCGGCGACCCCAGTCGTCGCTGCCGTCGAACTCGGCGCGCGTGGTGTTGGCGCGCACGTCAGAGCCGCCCTGCTTCTCGGTCATGCCCATGCCCATCGTCACCGCGGTCTTGCCGGCGGCGGGCATGAAGCGCGGGTCGTAGGCGGTGGCCGCGAGCAGCGGGCCCCACTGCGCCTGCAGCGCGGCGTTGGCGCGCAGCGCCGGCGCCACCGCGTAGCTCATCGACACGGGGCACAGCACCGCGGGCTCGGCCTCGGTGAAGAGCATGAAGCCGGCGGCGCGCAGCAGGTGCGCGCCAGGCCCCGCCGCCCAGGGCGTGCCGTGCAGGCCGTGGCGCAGCGCGGCGGCCATCAGCGCGTGGTAGCTGGGGTGGAACTCGACTTCGTCGCGGCGCCGGCCGCTGCGGTCGTGTGTCTGCAGCACCGGGCCGTGCTGGTTGGCCAGGCGGGCATGCTGCTGCATCGCGGCCGAGCCCATCTCGGCGCCCAGCGCGTCCAGCCCGGCCGTGGCCAGCCCCGGCGCCAACAGCGCCAGCGCGTCGCGCAGCGGGCGGTTGATGCGCCACAGGTTGACGTCGGCCAGCGGCTGGCTCTGGTTGAAGATCTCGTGCGTGGTGCTCATGCCGGCCTGAGCATCTCGAGGTGCGGAATGCCGTCCTCGAGGTAGGGCTCGCCCACGCGCGCGAAGCCGAAGTCGCCGTAGAAGCGCTCCAGCTGCGCCTGCGCGCTGATGCGGATTCCCAGCCCCGGCCAGGCATCCACGCAGCGCGCCACGCCTTCGATCATCAGCCGCCGGCCGGCGCCGCTGCCGCGCACCTGGGGCGCGGTGATGACGCGGCCGATCGACGGCTCGGCGTACTTGACGCCGGGGTCGACCACGCGCAGATAGGCTTGCAGCGCACCGCCCGCATCGCGGCCCAGCAGGTGCCAGGCCTGCTGGTCCAGGCCGTCGGGGTCGAGGTAGGGGCCTTGCTCCAGCACGAACACCCGGCAGCGCAGCGCCAGCGCGTCGTACAGGTTGTCCACGCCCAGATCGGGGAAGCGCAGCCAGGTGAAGTTCAAGCCAGGGCCACCAGCTGCTTGCCGAAGTTCCTCCCCTTGAGCAGCCCCAGGAAGGCCGCCGGCGCGGCTTCCAGCCCCGGGGCCACGCTCTCACGGTACTTGAGCTGGCCGGTTGCCACGCGCTCGCCCAGTTCGGCCAGCGCCTGCGGCCACAGCGCCATGTGCTCGCTGACGATGAAGCCCTGCAGCTTGATACGCTGCGTCAGCAGCAGGCGCGGTTCGGCCAGCGGGATGGCCGCGCCGTCGTAGCCGGAGATCATGCCGCACAGCGCGATGCGGCCGAAGGCGTTCATGCGCGACAGCACCACGTCCAGGATCAGGCCGCCGACGTTCTCGAACAGGCCGTCCACGCCGGCCGGCGCCGCGGCGTCCAGCGCCGCCGCCAGCGAGGCGAAGTTGCGGTGCTGCTTGTAGTCGATGCAGGCATCGAAGCCGAGTTCGCGCAGCACGTGCTGGCACTTGTCGGCGCCGCCGGCCAGGCCCACGACGCGGCAGCCGCGCGCCTTGGCCAGTTGGCCCACGGCGCTGCCGACGGCGCCGCTGGCGGCGTCCACCACGAGGGTCTCGCCGGCCTTGGGCTCGATGATCAGCTGCAGCCCCACCCAGGCGGTGACGCCGGGCATGCCCACCGCACCCAGGTAGGCCGACAGCGGCACGCGGCCGGCGTCCACCTTGCGCAGCGCGCCGGTTGCGCCGCCGTCGAAGACGCTAAAGGCTTGCCAGCCGCCCATGCCGACCACGGCGTCGCCGGGGCTGAAGCGCGGGCTGCGCGATTCGAGCACGCGGCCCGCGGTGCCGCCGATCATGGGCTCGCCCAGGGCCTGCGGCGCGGCGTAGCTCTTGACGTCGTTCATGCGCATGCGCATGTACGGGTCCAGGCTCAGGAACTCGTTGCGCACCAGCACCTGGCCGTCCTGCAGCTCGGGCAGCGCCACCTCTTCGAGGCGGAAGTTGTCCAGCGTGGCCTCGGCCCGCGGGCGCGATGCCAGGACGATGCGGCGGTTCTTCATGGGGTTTCTCCTGGGCCGGGCGACGCGGCCGGCCGCAACGGCTTGGCATGGCGGGCCGAGGTAGGCAGCCCGCGCAGGTACTTGAAGGTGCCGGTGGCCTGCGCGCACAGGCGACCGGATTCGTCGAACACGCTGCCTTCGGTGAAGGCCATGGTCACGGTGCGGTGCAGCAGCCGGCCCTCGGCGCGCAGCTTGCCTTCGGCGGGGCGCATGAAGCTGGTCTTCATCTCGATCGTCGCCACGCCGGGGAAGTTCTCGGGCGTGTGCCGGTGGATGCTGCGCGCGGCATGCGCCATGGCCACGTCCAGCAGCGTCATCAGCACGCCGCCGTGGGCCACGTCCCAGCTGTTCAGGTGCCAGCGTTCGAGGTCGACGCGCAGCTCGGACTTGCCGTCGGCAAAGGCCCAGAGTTCGAAGCCGAGCTGCTCGACAAACGGGATGTGCGACGGAAAGGCCAGCGGCGTCATGCCGTCACCCGCCGTGCACCGCGCTGACGCCGCCGTCCACGGCCAGGATCTGCCCGGTGATGTGCTTGCCGGCAGCGCTGGCGAACAGCAGCACCGCGCCCTTGAGGTCGTCGTCATCGCCCAGGCGCTTGAGCGGCGCGGCCTTGGCCAGGTTCTCGGCGCCATAGGCCTTGAGCACGCCGGCCGTCATCTTGCTGGGGAAGAAGCCCGGCGCCAGCGCGTTGACGGTGATGCCGTGGGCGCCCCACTCACCGGCCAGCGTGCGCGTGAAGTTGACCACCGCGCCCTTGCTGGTGCCGTAGGCGATGAACTTGACGTCCATGCTGCCGCCCAGGCCGGCGATGCTGGCCACGTTGATGATGCGGCCGCCCTTGTTGGGGATCATCCAGGCCTTGCCCACCGCCTGCGCAAAGAGGAACAGGCTGCGGATGTTGAGGTTCATGACCTTGTCCCAGGCCTCCAGCGGGTAGTCCTCGGCCGGTGCGCCCCAGGTGGCGCCGGCGTTGTTGACCAGGATGTCGATGCGCCCCAAGCGCTGCATGGTTTCGCTGACCACGCGCTGCACCTCGGCCGGCTGGCTGGCGTCGGCCGCGATCCAGCGCGCGTCGATGCCGCGGGCGGCCAGGTCGGCGATGGCCTCTTCCAGGTCGGCCGCCTTGCGCGAGGTCAGCATGATCTTGGCGCCGGCTTCACCCAGAGCCTCGGCCATCTGCAGACCCAGGCCGCGCGAGCCGCCGGTGACCAGCGCGACCTGGCCACTCAGGTCGAAGAGTTTGTGGACAGGGGTTCCCATGGGCAGGTCCTTTGCGTGTCTAGACAGGGGATGACATCAATCGGGTGGCCGGCGCGAGCGCACCCAGACCAGCGCCGCGCCCAGCACCGCCAGCACCAGGCCGGCAGAGATGAAGGTGGCGCCCAGGCCGGAAGAGGCCCGCCGCATGAACAGGCCCAGTGCGGCCAGCAGCAGGCCGCCGTAGATCAGCACCCAGATCAGCCGGTCGAGCGCGGCGTTGCGCATGGATTGGAGCGCTCAGAACCAGTCGTCCTGCATCTCGCGCACCAGCGGTTCGCGGCGCGCCACCGGGCCCAGCCAGGCGGCTATGCGCGGCAGTTCGTAGGCGTAGAAGTAGCGCATGGCGGCGATCTTGCCGGATTGCAGCGGGGCCTGGCTGGCGGCGGCGTCCATCCCTTTCTGTGCGGCCAGCGCCACATCCAACCAGATCCAGGCCAGCACCACATGGCCGAAGGCCTGCAGGTAGGGCGTGGCATTGGCCAGCGCTTCTTCGGGCACGCCGGTGGACCAGGCGGCCTTGGTGGCCGCGCCCAGCCTCTGCAGCGCCGCGGCCAGGGCGCTGGCGGGCTCGGCCAGGCCGGGCACCTGGCCGGCGCGGGCAATGCTGTCGTTCACGCGGGTGGCCAGCAGCTTCAGGCCGGCGCCGCCGTGCATGACAACCTTACGCCCCAGCAGGTCCAGCGCCTGGATGCCGTGCGTGCCCTCGTGGATCATGTTCAGGCGGTTGTCGCGCCAGTACTGCTCGACCATGAAGTCGCGCGTGTAGCCGTAGCCGCCCAGCACCTGGATAGCCAGGCTGTTGGCTTCCAGGCACCATTCGCTGGGCCAGCTCTTGGCGATGGGCGTCAGTACCTCCAGCAGCGGGCCGGCCTCTGCTGCTGCCGCGGCGTCGCCGGTGTGCAACTCGTCCACCAGCCGCGCGCAGTACAGCGCCAGCGCCAGGCCGCCTTCGACATAGGCCTTCTGCGCCAGCAGCATGCGGCGCACGTCGGCGTGCCGCACGATGGGCACCTGCGGCTGCGTGGCGTCCTTGCCGCCGCCGGTGACGGCGCCCGCAGGGGCCTTTGCCTGCAAGTGCCGGCCCTGCGGCCGCTGGCGGGCGTAGTCCAGGCTGACCTCGTAGCCGGCATAGCCCAGCATCACCGCGCCCAGGCCCACGCCGATGCGCGCCTCGTTCATCATGTGGAACATGCAGCGCAGGCCCTCGCCGGGCTGGCCGACCCGGTAGCCCACGGCTCCGGGCGCGCCGCGCACGGGGAACCTGCCCTCGCCGAAGTTGAGCAAGGTGTTGGTGGTGCCGCGGTAGCCCAGCTTGTGGTTCAGGCCGGCCAGCGCCACGTCATTGCGCTCAGCGCTCAGCTGCCCTTGCGCATCCACCAGGTGCTTGGGCACGATGAACAGCGAAATGCCCTTCACGCCCGGCGGCAGGGCGCCGTCGGGCCCGGGGATCTTGGCCAGCACCAGGTGCACGATGTTCTCGGTGAGCTCGTGCTCGCCGCCCGAGATCCACATCTTGTTGCCGCGCAGCCGGTAGCGCGGGCCCAGCGCATCGGCTTCGAAGTCGTCACCATCCGGCACGGCGCGCGTGGCCACGTCGGACAACGAAGAGCCGGCCTGCGGCTCGCTCAGGCACATGGTGCCGAACCAGCGGCCCGACAGCTGGTTGCGCGCAAACACCTCGCGCTGCGCCGGCGTGCCGTGCGCCAGCAGCAGGCTGGCGTTGCCGCTGGTGAGCATGGCGTAGCCGCCCAGGGCCACGCTGGCCTTGCTGAAGAAGGCGTTGGCGGCCATCTCGATGACGCAGGGCAACTGCATGCCGCCCAGATCGAAGTCCTGCGCCGCGGCCAGCATGCCGGACTCGACATAGGCGGCCAGCGCCTCGTGCGTGGCGCGCGGCAGGTGCACGCGCTCGCCGTCGAAACGGGGCTCTTCGGTATCCACCAGGCGGTTGACGGGCGCGAACTTCTCGCGCGCGATGCGCTCGCAGGTGTCCAGCACCTGGGCAAAGGTCTCGCTCGAATGCTCGGCAAAGCGTGGCCGCTGCAGCAGCGTGGACACGCTTAGCCAGTCGTGCAGCAGGAAGTCGAGCGTCGCGCGCATCGTGGGTCAGTCCTTGGCAGCTACCAAGGCCATGGTGGCCGAAGCCTTCATCACCAGCGTGCGGCCGGCCGGGCCCTCGCTGTAGACCTCGGCCTCGGTGAAGCTGATGCTGCGGCCGCGCCGCAGCACGTGGGCCTCGCACACCAGGCGCTCGCCCACGGCCGGGCGCAGCAGGCTGGTCTTGAGCTCGGCGCTCAGCACCCAGAAGCCGGGGTCGGCCAGGGTCTGCGCCGCTGCGCCCATGCTGTGGTCGGCCAGCGTGGCCAACACACCGGCATGCACCTGGCCCGTGTACTGCAGCAGGCGGGGCTGGATCACCAGCACCGTGCTCATGCGGCCGGGCGACACCGCCACCGGTTCCACGCCCAGGTCGACCATGAAGGGCGAGGATCGAAAGAATGCGCGCGCGCCTGCCAGGTCGAGTTCCACGGGATCAGAGGCTGAGAGTTTTTCGGCCGTGCACTCTCAGCCTCTCAAAGCACCTCGAACACGCCGGCTGCGCCCATGCCGCCGCCAATGCACATGGTCACCACCACGCGCTTGGCGCCACGGCGCCGGCCCTCGATGAGTGCGTGGCCGGTGAGGCGCTGGCCGCTCACGCCATAGGGATGGCCCACGGCGATGGCGCCGCCGTTGACGTTGAGCCGGTCCATGGGGATGCCCAAGGTGTCGGCGCAGTACAGCACCTGCACGGCGAAGGCTTCGTTCAGTTCCCACAGGTCGATGTCGGCCACGGTCAGGCCCAGGCGCTTCAACACCTTGGGTACGGCGAAGACCGGGCCTATGCCCATCTCGTCTGGCTCGCAGCCGGCCACGGCAAAGCCCAGGAAGCGGCCCAGCGGCTGCAGGCCCTTGCGTTGGGCTACTCCCTCCTCCATCACCACGCAGGCGCCGGCGCCGTCGCTGAACTGGCTGGCGTTGCCGGCGCTGATCAGTCCGCCCGGCAGCGCCGAGCGCAGGTTGCAGATGCCCTCATACGTGGTCTCGGCGCGTATGCCCTCGTCGTTGCTGACGGTGACCTGCTTGCTGCGCAGCCCCAGCACCGGGTCGGCCACGCCGGCGGTCACGGTGATGGGCGCGATCTCGTCCTTGAACAGGCCCGCAGCCAGCGCCGCGCCGGCCTTCTGCTGGCTGGCGGCGCCGTAGCGGTCCATGCGCTCGCGGCCGATGGCGTAGCGCTTGGCCACCTGCTCGGCGGTCTGCAGCATGTTCCAGTAGATCTCGGGCTTGTGCTGCACCAGCCAGGGGTCGGCCAGCATGTGCTTGTTCATCTCTTGCTGCACGCAGGAGATGCTTTCCACGCCCCCGGCCACGAAGATGTCGCCCTCACCCGCGACGATGCGCTGCGCCGCCAGCGCGATGGTCTGCAGGCCGCTGCTGCAGAAGCGGTTGACGGTCATGCCGCTGGTGGTGATGGGCAGGCCGGCGCGCAGAGCAATCTGACGCGCGATGTTGGCGCCGGTGGCGCCCTCGGGATTGGCGCAGCCCATGATCACGTCGTCGACCTCGGCCGGCGCGATGCCGGCGCGTTCGACCGCGGCCTGGACCGCGTGGCCGCCCAGCGTGGCGCCATGGGTCATGTTGAAGGCGCCCTTCCAGCTCTTGCACAGGGGGGTGCGGGCGGTGGAGACGATGACGGCTCGGGTCATGGTGTTGGTTCCTTCAACGCATTCAGGTAAACGACTTGCCTTCGGCCGCCAGCCGCGCCAGCAGCGGCGCCGGCTGCCAGAACGCGGCGTCGTCCAGCGGGTTGGCGGCGAACTTCTTCATCGTCTGCACCACGTTGTACAGGCCCTGGCTGTCGGCATAGCACATGGGCCCGCCGCGGTGCAGCGGGAAGCCGTAGCCGGTGAGGTAGACCATGTCGATGTCGCTGGCCTTGCTGGCGATGCCTTCTTCCAGGATCTTGGCGGCCTCGTTGACCAGCGCGTACACCAGCCGGTGCACGATCTCGTCGTCGCTGATCCTGCGCGGCTGGATGCCCAGTTCCGCGCGGTGCTTCTCGATCATCTCGACCACCAGCGGCGACGGGATGGCGTCGCGCTTGCCCGCCTGGTAGTCGTACCAGCCGGCGCCGGTCTTCTGGCCGTAGCGGCCCATCTCGCACAGCAGGTCGGCGGTCTTGCTGTAGCGCATGCCAGGCTTCTCAACGTAACGGCGCTTGCGGATAGCCCAGCCGATGTCGTTGCCGGCCAGATCGCCCATGCGGAACGGGCCCATCGCGAAGCCGAACTTCTCGGCCGCCTTGTCCACCTGCGCCGGGGTGCAGCCCTCTTCCAGCAGGAAGCCGCCCTGGCGGCCGTACTGCTCGACCATGCGGTTGCCGATGAAGCCGTCGCACACGCCCGACACCACCGCCGTCTTGCGGATCTTCTTGGCCAGCGTCATCACCGTGGCCAGCACGTCCTTGGCCGTGGCCGCGCCGCGCACTACTTCCAGCAGCTTCATCACGTTGGCCGGGCTGAAGAAATGCATGCCCACCACGTCCTGCGGGCGCTTGGTGAACGAGGCGATCTGGTTCACGTCCAGCGTGCTGGTGTTGCTGGCCAGGATGGCGCCGGGCTTCATCACCTCGTCCAGCGTCTTGAAGACCTTTTCCTTGACGCCCATCTCCT
>LNFM01004317.1_pt1 | contig 26399 bp, 23 predicted proteins | sample 596031 | NCBI WGS metagenome assembly LNFM01 (sample SAMN04254537, study PRJNA301005) | activated carbon metagenome | isolation source: dual media filters at the Ann Arbor, Michigan drinking water treatment plant | place: USA: Ann Arbor | reverse complement strand
CATTGATGCCAATTCGAAGGGCGAGACCGAATACGACGGCGGCGGCGCCATCTGGGCGCGTGGTGGTCGTCTGCGCATCGTGCACTCGCGCTTCTTCAACAACGTGTGCGCGGACACCGGCCCCGACGTCGGGGGCGCGGCCGTGCGGGCCTTCAGTCAGTTCGACGGCCAGCCCGTCTACGTCGTCGACTCGACCTTCGGCGGCGGCGAGGGCTACGGCAACACGTGCAGCAATGGCGGCGGCATCAGCAGCATCGGCGTCTCGTGGAACGTGCTGAACAGCGTCTTCTCCCACAACCACGCCATCGGCAACGGCGGCAATCCAGCGATGGGCGGCACCCCGGGTGGGGGCAGTGGCGGCGCGATCTACAACGACGGCAACGAGATGACGCTCTCGCTCTGCGGCACGCTCGTCACCGACAACGAGGTCGTCCAGCACGGCAGCGCCATCTTCTTCGTCTCGAACAACCACACCGGCGACGTGCACATCGATCGCTCCACGATCACGCGCAACACGGGTGGGTCCTGGTACACGCAGTACCCGATGATCTCGGCGCACGACGACACGCCGATCGTCGTGGTCGATTCGACCATCGAGTAATGGCCTCGCTCTCCCTCTGGGGCGAAGAGGTCATGGGCGGCCTGCCGTGCCGCGTGTTGCTCCCTCGGCCGTACGAGCCCTCCATCCGGCGTTACCCGCTCGTCGTGAGCCTGCACGGCAGCGGCGAACGCGGCACCGACAACCACGCGCAGCTCCGCAACGGCCTCGAGATGTTCGAGCACCGCCGCGAGGCCATCGTCGTCGCCCCGCAGCTGCCCGCAGGGGCCACCTGGGGCGGCAGCTGGTACGGCGGAGCTACGGCGGGCCAGCACGCGCTCGTCACCCTCGTCCGTGAGCTGCGCGGTCGGAGCTCCGTCGATCCGCTCCGCATCTACGGCGTCGGCTTCTCGATGGGCGCGATCGGCCTCTGGGACCTGCTCGTCCGGCACCCGGAGCTGTTCACCGCGGCGGTCCTGATCGCCGGCGACCTCGATCTCGAGACGGCCGCCGCCCTCGTCGACACCCCGCTGTGGGCCATCGTCGGGGGCCGCGACGAGCACGTGCCGCCCGACAACGTGCGTACGTTCGGCCGGCTCGTCGACGAGCGCGGCGGCATCGCCAAGGTCACCGAGATCGCGACCGCGGGCCACGACGTGTGGAAGCAGGCCTTCGCGCACGCGCCGCTGTGGGACTGGCTCTTCGCGCAGACGTCACAGCGCTAGCTCGGGCAGCTTCGCCGCAGCGATGGGCAGCGGCTGAAACGAGTCGAGCGTGGCCGTGACGGTCTCGACGAGCGTCACGTCGCCTTCGAAGTGCGCACAGTAGCAGTAGCGATCATCGCCGAGCGTGGTGGCGAGGCGCGTGACGGCGTGACCCTCGCGCGTGCCGGCCACGGTGCGGAGCGGACCTTCGAGGCCGTGCGGCGTGCGCAGCGTCGCGACGCTTCCATCGTCGGTCGCGGTGAAGCCGGGCGGCATCGCGAGCGAGAGGCACTGCTCGAAGGTCTCGGCATCGCCACCGAGGAACGGGCGCGCGTCGAAGATGTGCAAGACGCCGGGCACGCGCGGATGCTCGGGCGCGAGGTAGACGGTGACGCCGTGACGGCGCAGGCCGTACCAGCCGGCGGGCGGCGAGTAGCGGAACCAGCGGCGCCGCGCGGGGCCGAGGCCGGTGCCGAGCTCGTCGACGAGGGCGGTGACGCGGGCGAGGGTCTCGCCGGGCGCGCCGGTGGCGTCGATCACGAGAGCAGGGTTCGCGCCGACGATGGCGACGGCGTGCTCGCGATCGCTGGTCGTCGCCGAGCCGATGATGGCGAGCTCGCCTTCGTGCGTGGAGAGCTCGCGCGCCGTGGCGTCGCGGCCGAGGAGGTCGCGCAGCGGCACGAGGGTGGTCACGCGCGGTCGAACCGTCACATCCATCGGTGCAGCTCCGTGCGGGCCGGCGCGGCGCTCGAGGGGCTGGGCGGGAGCTCGATGGAGCGTGCGAGGTCGTGCAGGACGGCGAGCTGACGCGCGGTGCCCGCGCGCAGGCCGATGCGGATACACCACTGCGCCGTGCCGAGCTCGGCGGTGGCGTAGTGGCGATCGGCCTGGGTCCAGGTCGCGACCGTGGCGAGCAGCGCGGTGCCGTCGAGGACCGTGCGCTTTGCACCGGTGGGAGGATCGAGCGGCCACAGGAGGGCGTGCGTGCGTTCGGCAGGACCGCGTGGCACCGCATCTCCGACGACGAGCGTGGCGGAGTCCCGCGGCGCATCGGGAGGCAACCAGATCGTCGCGAGCTCGCGGCGCACGCCGAACCAGCCGACCGGCGGGCGATACGGGACCATGCGAATGCGATCGGCCGCGCCCATCCACGCGCATTCGATGGCGAGGTCGCGCACGAGCGGCACGATGTTCGGCGAGGCCGCGGTCCCCTCGATACACAGCATCTGCTCGTCCCCGATCACGCAGGCGGTGGCGCGATGCGTGGGCTGGTCGGCGTGGGACACCTGTTCGACATACAGCATCCCGTACTCGCCACTCTGCGTGACGAACCGCTCAGCCCTGTCCGAACAGCGGACGAGTGGCACCCCACGACGGATCCGGAGCTGTGCGTGACGCTCGCGGGCGAAGCCAGGATGCACCGGCGGAGCGGTGAGCACGATCGTGCCGTCGGGCAGGGCGTCCCGGATCCAGCCCGTGACGTCGATGGGTCTCACGTGGGGGACCAGAGCTGCGCGAGCGCCACGACCTCGCGCGGGGCCCGATCGAGGTCGCCGGCGAGGAGATACGCGTGGGCGCGCGCGCGGTCACCGCTCACTTCCACGACCACTCCCCGGTCGAAGAGCTCGTAGAAGCCCCAGAGGCTCGGTCCGGCTTCGACGATAGATAGGGGCCACCCGCTGGGCGTGGCGACCGTCGCTGCCATCTCGTGGCCCGTGATCGCGCGTCTCCAGCCGACCCGGTCCGTCGGAATTGGTTCGGATTCGCGCACAGTTACGCGCAGACCGGAACAGTCGAGATCTGGGGGAAAGGCCAGCCTCATGCTTCGTATAATGCGCCGCAATGGGCAGCTGGATCGACCAAGACAAGGCCATTGAGGGCTTTCACGACCAGAACATGGCGGGGCAGGGGACCGGATCGTCACTCGCGGGCCAGCACGCCGTGACGCAGCCGGAACGCGATGACCTGAACCACGACCGCTCCACGTATCAGTACAACATCGCCCGCATCCTCCAGGCGAACGGCGGGACCCGTACGGCGTCGACGGAGATGGTCGACGCGTTCCGGATCGGCCAGGCCTCGCACCCGGCGCACTTCAAGCCCGAGGACAAGGAGGCCTACCTCCAAGCCGCACAGAAGGCGCCACTCGGCGACGTGAACGATCCGGCGGCGCGCATGAAGGCCATGTCGTTCATCTCGCAGGATGTTGCCGGCCAGGCGGGCGACAAGGACATGGACGGCGGCGTCGACAAGAGCACCTGCGCGGGCGCCTCGATCGTGGGCGCGGCCTTCCTCGCGGAGGGGCCCGAGGGGCTCAAGGCCGTGATGAAGGCGATCGAGAAGCAGGACCCGCAGGGTCTGCACACGGGCGCGAAGAACAGCCCCGAGTACAAGGCGCTCAAGGAGAAGCTCGCGAAGGACCCGCAGTCGCTGACCGTGTCAGACATCCAGCTCCTGCAGCAGACCACCTATCACGTGCTCGAGTCGAAGCAGGCGCGCGGCATGGGCCTTGGCCAGAACGACGAGAAGCCGTCGGGGATCAAGGACAGCGAGATGGACGACTTCATGAAGAAGTCACCCGAGCTCGCGAGCATGTTCAAGAAGAACGGGATGGAGATCCAGTTCATCGACAACGACGGCAACATCGACCCCAATCACATCGGCGACCCGGAGAAGGAGACTGCCGCCGAGCACTATGTCGTTCGCATGACGGGCAAGGACGGCAAGCAGGCCATCTACGACCCGAATGCCCGCCGCGGCGGCCAGATCATCGACTTCGACGACGGCGTGAAGGCTTATAACGGCGTCACGAAGGACACGATCGGCGACGACGTGAAGCCGTACCTGAACCGCTGACCGGATCGAAGCGCGGGGTGCGTGCGTGACCCCGGCGCGTGACGACGACTACTCGTTCGCGGTCGCCGGCGTCTTGGCGCCCGGCTTGGCCGGCGTGGTGCCCGGAGCGGCCGCGGGCTGGTTCGCGTTGATGAGGCGGTAGTTCTTGTACTTCGGGTCCTTCGGGTCGAACGCGAACAGCTTCGCGTCGACCGCCTTCACGAAGTCCGGCTTGTAGAAGCGGAACTGATTCATGTTGTCTGACGAGTCGATGATGATCGACTGCGTGACGCGGTAGTTATCCGGGCTCACGACGAGGTAGAGGGCCTTGTACTGCGCCGACGGGGTCTTCGGCGTGAGCTTCACGACAACGTCGGTGTTCGCACCGTACGTGCCGCTCTTGTCGATCTCGGGCGTGAACTCCTTCTTGAGGTCACCCTTGCCGTAGAGGAACGTGACCGCCACCGGCATGAGGTCGGTGCTGAGGTTCTTCTGCATGATCTGGAGGTTGTCGAGCTCGACGACGTACAGCGTGGTGCCGTCGGAGATGAAGCTCTTCTCGAGCGAAGACTTCTTCTTCTTCGTGACCATGTAGTCCCAGCGCATCTTGCCGGGCTTGGACAGGTAGACCTTCCCGTCGCTGACCTTCTCCGTGCCGAACGTCGCGTTCTTCACCGTCTGGCGGAACGTCGCGGTGACGTTGTTGATGCCGGCGTAGAACTTCTGGACCTCGTCGACGACCTCGCTGGCGGTCAACGTCTTCTTCGCGGCGGGCGTCGTCGTGGCCGGCTTTGCAGGCGCGGCGGGCGTCGACGGCGCAGCGGCCGTGGTGGCACCGGCGGCGAAGAGGATCTTGGCAATGAGGGCAGCGATGTCAGTCATAAGTGGTTCTCCAACCTAGTGCTCTCTCAGACGCACGAGAGGCCGCTTCGATTCAGGGGCGGGTCTATCACCTAACCGGCCGCGCTGCCTGCCCATTCCGGCTGTCAGAGATTCGACGGCTGGGGCATCATGTAGGTCCCATGGCTGATGAGCGTCAGTTCGGGCGCTACGCCGTCGAACGGCCCCTGGGGCGGGGCGGCATGGGGACCGTGTATCTGGGCCGCGTCTCCGGTGCGCACGGGTTCTCGCGGCCGGTCGTCATCAAGACCATCCGCACCGACCTGGGGCCGGATCCGCGCGCGGCGATGATGTTCGTGGACGAGGCGCGCATCGCGGCCACGCTCCACCATCGCAACATCTGCCAGATCCTCGACTTCGATGTCGTGGATGGCGGCGCGTTCCTCGTGTCCGAGTACGTCGATGGCTGCGACCTGCGCATGCTGCTGAAGCACGTCGCGACGCCGCTTCCGTACAACGTCGTGGTCGCGCTGTTCGCGGAGCTCGGCACCGGGCTGCATGCGGCGCACGAGGCGCGCGGTGAGGACGGCACGCCGCTCGAGATCGTCCATCGCGACGTGAGCCTCGGCAACGTCTTGCTCGGCAAGGCGGGCGAGGTGAAGCTCGCCGACTTCGGGATCGCACGCGCGCGGGCTCGCAGCTACCACACGGTCAGCGGCTCGGTGCGCGGCAAGCCGGGCTACATGGCCCCCGAGCAGATCCTCGGCGAGACCCTCGACCGCCGCTGCGACATCTTCTCGCTGGGCATCCTCCTCTTCGAGATCGCGACGCGCACGCGCCTCTACTCGGCGGCCTCCGACCAGACGGCCATGCGCATGATCCTCGAGGGCGTGGTGCCCGATCCGTGCGAGCGACGCGCCGATCTCCCCGGGCCGCTGGCGGCGATCATTCGCCGAGCCCTCGCGCGCGATCGCGACGCTCGATATGCGACGGCAGCCGCGCTCGTCGCGGATCTCGACGCGCTCGCGATCGAGCGAGGCATGACGCTCACCACCGGGCCGCTCGGGGCGCTCGCCACGCTCGTGCAGACCCGCCTGCATCAGGAAGCGGCATGACGCGCCTGACGCCACCGCTGTTGGGATCGGCCCGCGATCGGGTCGGGCCGTACCACGTGGTGCGCGCGCTCGGTGCTGGTGGCTCGGCGCGCGTGGATCTGGCGCGCATCGACCGCGCCTATGGGTTCCAGCGCCTCGTCGTGCTCAAGCGTCCGCTCGAGCATCTTCGCGCCCAGCCCGCCGCCCGCGAGTCGTTGCGACGCGAGGCGAGCCTCGGCGGCCAGCTCCGCCATCCCCACCTGATCGGCGTCCTCGATGCCGGCGAGCACGATGGTTACGACTACCTCGCGCTCGAGTACGTCGACGGCGCCTCGCTCCGCGACCTCACGGCCTCGGGGGCAGGGCGGGTGCGCGACGTGCCCCGCGGGTTCGCCCTGGCCGTGGTTCACGACGCTGCGCTTGGCCTGCATCACGCGCACGAGCTTCGCGACGACCAGGGCGACCTCCTCGGCCTCGTCCACCGCGATGTCGCGCCGGGCAACATCCTCATCGGCCTCGACGGCGGCGTGAAGCTCGCCGACTTCGGCGTGGCCAAGGCGACCCACGTGAACACGCTGTCGGGCTCGATGCACGGCACGGTGACGTACATGGCCCCCGAGGTCGCGCGCGGTCATGCCTACGATCGACGCGCCGACGTGTTCTCGCTCGGCGTCATCCTCTACGAGCTCGCGACCGGCGTACGGCCGTTCTACGCCGACCACGACGTCGCCTCGCTGCACAAGATTCTCGCCGGTACGTTCGCGCGTCCGCGCAGCGTGAAGGCGATCGCCGCCTCCCTCGAGGCCGTGATCCTGACGGCGATGGCGCCGTCGCCGCAGGACCGGTTCCCGACCGCACGCGCCCTGGCCGATGCCCTCGTCGCCTGCGCCAGCGAGGCGCGTGTCGTGCTCGCAGCGCGCCACATCGCGCCCGTCGTCGCGGAGATCCTCCAGGCGGCTCCTGTCGTCGAGGACGCCCGCTTCGTCGACGAGGACACCACGCTCACGCACACGCAGATCCTCGCCGATACCGAGACCTCGCTCATCGAGGTGATCGAAGCGTTGCCCGACGACCCGGTGCCCGTGCCCGCGTTCGGCAGCGGCCCCGAGCTGATCGATCTCGGCTCCGAGCCCCTCTTCGGCAACGCGACCGCCCGGCCGGTAGTGCCACGTGCGCCCGGTCGGCGCCCGTGGGTGGTGATGCTCGTGATCGTGTGCCTCCTGGTGCCCGTCGGCGTGGTGGCCGGCATCCTGCTCGCGCGTCGGGACCCGACCGTGCCGCCGCCGGTGGCGGAGCCGTCCGTGCCAGCGGTCGTCCCCGTCGATGCCGTGGAGCTCGATGCCATGGAGCTCGATGCCATGGAGATCGAGGCCGTGGAGATCAATGTGGTGGAGGCGGATGCGGCGGAGAGCGGCGAGCTCGATGCCGGGGGCACCGCGGAGTCGGACGATCCTGACCGTCCGCGCACCCGCCCCTCGCGGGGACGTCCCAGCACGACGCCGGATGCGGCCCCGCTGGACGCCAGCGTGCCGCCCCCGATCGACGCGCCAAAGAAACCTGTACAGTGGGATCCGACGATGCTGCTCCCGACCGACGAGCGCGCATCGAAGCCATGACCCGGTCCCTCGCCCTCGCCCTCGTGCTCGTGACGGTGCGCGTGGCCGAGGCGCAAACCGTCGACGAGCACCTCGCGCGGGCGCGCGCGGCGCAGCAGGCGAACGATCTCGAGGGAGCGAAGCGCGAGCTGCTCGCCGCCTACGCGATCGAGGCGCGGCCGGAGCTGCTCTTCGCCTTGGGGCAGGTCGAGCTGAACCTCGGGCACTACGAAGCCGCCGTCGACTACTACGAGCAGTTCATCGCGACGGATCCCGCGGCCGATCAGGTCTCCCTCGCGCAGCAGGCCATCGGCGCCGCCCGCCTGCGCATGTCCGAGCCGCCGCCCGCGAAGCCCGCACCTCCTCCTCCGCCGCCGCCGCGCATGCGGTACGGCCCCCGCTGGGATCTCGGCGAGACCATCATCGCGAGCCTGGGCGTCGTCGTCGGCGTGAGCGGCGCACTCGTGCTGCGCCACGGGCGCTTGCTCGACTACGACGAGACCGGCACGCAGAGCGAATACGAGGACCGGCAGTCGCGCTCGCTCCTCGAGCAGTACGCGGGCGGGATCGCGATCGGGATAGGGGCGGCCGCGGTCCTCGGGGCCTTCGTGCACTGGCGCCTCGAGGACGACGAGCTCGGCTTCGAACCGGTCATCGAGCCGAACGCCGCGGGCGTCGTGATGAGTGGCCGATGGTGAAGCTCGCGTTTCTCGTCGTGCTCGTCGCGGGGTGCGTGCGCGGCGACTATCGCTGCGAGACCGATGCCGACTGCGACGTCGGAACCAAGGGGCGGTGCGAGACGAATCACCGCTGCACCGTCGCCGATCCCGAATGCCCGCTCGAGCGCCGCTACGCCGAGCTCACGGGCTCGCTCGCGAACCAGTGCTACGACGACGCGCGCGAACCGTTGAACATCTGCGCGGCGGGACAGCCGCCAGCGCCGCGCACGGGCTGTTTCGCCACCGTATGCGACCGCCTCGCCACCTGTTGCGACACGGGCTGGTCGGAACCGTGCGTCGAGCTCGCGCAGCTCCATTGCGAGGCGGACTGCGGGCTCGCGATGGCGGTCAACGTCGAGAGCACGGTCGGCTTCACGCCGACGCTCGTGCAGCTTCGCGGCGACGAGTGGCGCGTCGAGCCCATCGCGGCGAAGCGCTTCCTCGAATATCTGCCGCCGGTCGCGGGGGACACCCGGCCGCGACTCGCGCATCTCGCCGACAACGAGCTCGATGTCGTGATCGATGGAGTCACCATCCCGATGAGCGCGATCGAGCCGCCCGGCGCACCTACCGACGGCGTGAACTATCGCAGCGTGACCATGGTCGATCACGACCGCACGGGCCGCAATCGCGTCCTGCTCTCGCGTCAGGAGGCCGCGCGCACGATGGTCGAGCTGGATCTCGACGTCGACGGCCAGTTGCTCCGCGCGCAGGATCTCGGCGATGGGCTCGACTTCGTGGCGGGCGGCGATTTGAACGGCGATCCATACCCGGACTTCGGGGCCTGGGTCGGCAACAGCTACCGCACGCTCGTGGTGAATCCGACCGATCCCGTATCGATCCGCGAGGAGCTCGTGCTGCCACTCTCGAGCGACACGCTGACCCCCGCGCTGCGCATGGCGCGCCCCACGGTGTGGGTGGATCTGAACGACGATGGCCGGCTCGACCTCGTGGCCGCGGGCTCTCAGCTTCGCGTGTTTCTCGCCGGCGCCCTCGGGATCCCGCGCGATCCACTGCCCCCGCTGGACTGTCTCGATCTCGCGCCCGGCTACGAGCAGACGCCGAACGCGACAGCCGACAATCCCGTCGTCGTTCCGTGCACGACGACCTTCTTCGTCGCCGCCGCCATGCCCCGGCGCGACGGTCCCACGGAGCTCGTGGTGGGGACCTACGTTCCCGCCGGAGCGCGCTCGACGCCCACGCTCGCGCGCATGCGGCTCACGGCCGAGGGGCGGCTGGAGCTCGTCCAGACGATCGATCTCGCGGGCTGTCCGCTCTGCAGCGGCATCCTCGCTCTCCTCACGCGCGACCTCGATGGCGACCGCGAGCTCGATATCGTCGCGATCGACGCGAAGCTGCGCCTGATCGTCGCGAAGAGCAGCGAGAGCTACCTCGCCCGGGACATCGACCCGAGCCCGCTCCCCTACGTGCTCGATTCGCGGCTCCGGGACGTACGCATCTCGCCGACGGGACTCACCAGTCCCTAGAGGTCATCGCCCCTAGGCCTTGAGGCCGTGGCGGTGCAAGAGGTCGATCAGGTGCGAGCGATCCATCTTCGCGATGCGTGACGCCTGCGAGACGTTGCCGCCAGCGGCCGCGAGCAAGCGGCGCAGATAGTCGACCTCGAAGCTCGCGACCACCGATGCGCGCGCATCCTTGTACGACGGCACGGAGGCTGGCTCCGACGGCGGCGGACCGATCACCAGCGCCGCCTCGACGGCGTTGCGAAGCTCGCGCACGTTGCCCGGCCACGGATGCTGCTCCCAGTGCGTCAGGAGCGGCAGCGGGAACAAGGTCTCCATCGGCTCCGCGGCCCCGAGCTCGCGCGCGAAGTACGCGACGAGCGGCAGGATGTCCTCCGGGCGTTCGCGCAGCGCCGGCAGGCGGACGGTCACCACCGCGAGGCGATGATAGAGGTCGGCGCGGAACCGGCCCGCATTCACCTCGGAGCGAAGGTCGCGGTTCGTCGCCGCGATCACGCGCGCCGCGACCTCGATCTCCTTCGTGCCGCCCACGCGCCGGAAGCGCCGTCGCTCGAGGACGCCGAGGAGCGCCGCCTGATCGGCCGCCGGCAGCTCGCCGAGCTCGTCGAGGAACACCGTGCCCGCGCCCGCGCGCTCGAAGGCGCCGGCATGCATGCGGTCCGCGCCCGTGAAGGCGCCCCGCTCGTGGCCGAATAGTTCGCTCGCGATCAGCATCGACGCGAGCGCCCCGCAATCGATCGTCACCAGCGGCTGCGCCTGGCGCCCCGAGCGTGCGTGGAGGGCGGCCGCGACCCGCTCCTTGCCCGTGCCGCTCTCGCCGACGATCAGGACCGAGGCGTTCGAGGCCGCGACGCGCTCGACATCCTCGAACAGCTTCAGCATCGCGGGGGCGCGCGCGATCATCCCCTCGTAGCCCTGCGCGCTATGCGGAGCGGGCACGGAGCGGCGCCCCGCATCGCGGAACTGCACCGTCGTGCCGCCGAACGTCACCGGCGCGCCGAGCGGGACGACGGCCTGCTGGATCCGCACCGAGCCAACGAACGTCCCGTTGGTCGAGCCGAGGTCGCGGACCGCCACGCCGCCGGCCACGATCGCGGCCTCGAGGTGGAAGCGCGACACGGTGAAGTCGGCGAGCGCGAGCGCGTTGCCGGGCGCGGTCCCGATCGACACCGTCTCGCCCGTCGCCTGCTTGCCGAGGTCGGGGCCCGCGACCACGTCCACGCCCAGCGTCGTGACCGCACTGACGGGCGGCCGGCGCTGCAGTCGGGTCTCGGCGTCCGTCGGCATGTTGCAGGGTGTCCCCGACAACACCGCGAGGAGGCCCAGGTCGTCAACCGCCCAAGTGTTCGAAACTCCTGCGAACGGCCTTGGAACTGGCCTTGCTCTTGTGAGCCGCCATGTCCCGCCATTCCTGGTTGGCCCTGGCCCTCACCCTCGGCGCCTGTACGGACGCCAGCACGCCCGCGACGCCCGACGCAGGCCCCCTGCCAGATGGACCTCCTCCTCCCGTCACCACCCGCGTGTACCTGACCCCGACCCAGCACCTCGCGCGCGCCTCGCTCGCCCTGCGTGGCGTGCGGCCGTCGGTGGAAGAGCTGGAGGCGGTCGCGGCGGATCCGGAGGCGTTGCCGGGGCTGATCGACGGCTTCCTGAACGACGAGCGCTTCGCGCGCACGATCGAGGATCTCCACAACGAGTCCCTGCTCGTGCGCGCCGAGGTCGCGAACTACGTGCCCGCCGCCAAGGCCCCCTTCGACCCGGCGACGGTGACCGCGCGGGACATGAGCAAGTCGATCCTCGAGGAGCCGCTGCGCCTCATCTCGCACGTCGTGATGGCCGACCGGCCGTACACGGAGATCGTGACCGCGAACTACACGATGGCCGATCAGACGGTCGCCACGGTGTGGGGACTCCCGCACGTGGGAGCACCCGACGTGTGGGAGGAGACGCCCATCCCCGACGCCCGCGGCGCGGCCGGGATCCTGTCGACGGCGCAGTTCTACAACCGGTGGCGGAGCGCCGGCGCGAACTACAACCGTGGCCGCGCGAATGCCATCTCGCGCTCGCTGCTCTGCTTCGACTTCCTCGATTCGGACATTCACCTCGACACGTCGATCGATCTCTCCGACACCGAGGCCGTGTCGCAAGCCGTCGTCGAGAATGTTTCGTGTGCTGGCTGCCACCAGGCGCTCGATCCTCTCGCGAGCTACGTGAACGGGTTCCGGAACTCGCTCAGCAGCAACATCATCGAGGCGTATCCACTCCAGCCGTGGTTGCCGAACCTCGTCAACCGCTGGATGGTGACGACCAAGCGTCCGCCCGGGTACTTCGGCCAGGCGCCCGAGGGGCTCGCGGGGCTCGGCCAGGCGATCGCCGAGGATCCGCGGTTCGCGAAGTGCGCGGCCACCCACTTCGCCTCGTACCTCTCGGAGGTCCCGGCGTCGGATCTACCTCGCGACTGGGTGGCCCGCCTGCAGCAGGACTTCGTCGCCACGAACTTCAACGCCAAGCAGCTCGCGAAGGCCGTCGTGCTCTCCGACGAGTTCCGCGTGGCCCACGACACCGATGCGCTCGTCGCCGAGACGGTCGTCGGTCTCCTGAAGCTGCGCCCCGAGCAGCTCGACTCGAGCCTCGCGGACCTCACCGGTATCGACTGGCACTTCGACGATGGCACCACGCGGCTCGCGGGCATGAAGTACGGCGACTCGAAGCTGATGCGTGGCGACATCATCGGCTACCGCGTGCTCGCCGGTGGCATCGACTCGTTCTTCGTCACGGAACCCAGCCACACGATGAACGCGACGGCGCGCCTCGTGACGCGACGGGCGGCCGAAGCCGCGGCCGGCTGGGTCGTCGTGCAGGACGAGCGTGCGCCCGACGCCGCGAGCCGCCGGCTGTTCAAGTACGCCACGCCCGCCGACGCTGACGAGACGCTGGTGCGCGCCGAGCTCGCCTACCTCCACGCGCGCATCTACAGCGAGCTGGTCGCGCCCGACTCCACCGAAGTCGACGAGCTCTACGCCCTGTTCAGCGCCGTGGCGACCGCGACGAATCCGCGCCGCGCCTGGCTGCTCACCTTGACCGCGATGTTCTCCGACTCCCGCCACCTCTTCTACTAGGAGCCCCACCATGAACCGCCGCCAACTTCTCGGACTCTTCGGCGCCGCCGGTGCGGCTGCGCTCCTCCCGTCGGGCTCGCGTCGCAAGGTCGCGCGTGCCGCTGCCCCCGCCTCGCCCAAGAAGCTCGTGCTCGTGTTCGCGAGTGGGGGCTGGGATACGACCATCGCGCTCGATCCCAAGGTGCAGTCGGCGAAGGTCGACGTCGCCGAGGGCGTGACGAGGAACTTCGGCAACATCAACATTCACACCAACGCGGCGGGCTGGCCCGCGGTCACCGACTTCTTCACGCGCTACGGCGCCATCACGAGCGTCGTGCGTGGCATCAGCGTCTCGAGCATCGCCCACCGCGAGTGCCAGATCCGCATGAGCACCGGCACGCGCGAGGCGTCCAACGGCGACATGGGCGCGATCGTCGCCACCCAGCACGGCGCGGCGATGCCGCTGCCGTACCTCGTGCTCGGCGACATCGCCTACACCGGCCCGTACGCGGTCAATGCCGGCCGCGTCGGCCAGTCGAACCAGATCGTCACGCTGCTCGATCCCGACGAGGCGTACGCGACGGGGCCGCGCTTCACGCCCAACGCGAACGAAGAGCAACTCGTCGCCGCGTACGCGAACGCGTCCGCCCTACGCCAGCGCGCGACGCGGGGGGCAGCCGGCTACAACGCCAAGGTCCTCTCCGACTATCAGACCTCGATCGAGAAGGCGAAGCTCCTGCGCACCGTGCGCGATGGCTTCGGCGAGCGCGGCCGTACGCTGACGCTGGACAGCCAGGTCGATCTCGCCGTCACCGCGCTCCAGCAGGGCGTCTCGCAGACGGTGATGCTGAACACGCGCCTCGGCTGGGACACGCACGACCGGAACGACGTCGACCAGGCCCGCCTGCACCAGACCGCCTTCACCGGCGTCGCCCGGCTCGCCGATCAGCTCGCGGCGGCGAACCTGCTCGACGACACCGTCGTGTGCGTCTACTCGGAGTTCAGTCGCACGCCGCGCCGCAATGCCGACGCGGGCAAGGACCACTGGCCGGTCACGAGCGCGGTCGTCTTCGGCGGCGGCATCAAGGGCAACCAGGTCGTGGGCGCCACGACCGCCGCCGTCGAGCCCCGCAAGATCGATCTCGACACCGGCGCCCCCTCGGCCTCGGGGGTCACGCTCACCTCGTCGATGTTCGTCGGCGGCGTGCTCTCGGCGTGCGGCGTCGATCCCAGCTCCTTCATCGAGTCCCCGGAGGTCCTGAATGCGCTGGTGGCTTAGCGCGCTCCTCGTCGTAGGCGCGTGCGGCAACGACGCGCGCGAGCTGGAGGACCTGCCGCCCGACGCCCCGCTCGTCGAGCCCGACGCGGATCCGTGCGCGGACTCGACGCTCGACTACCAAACCTTCGGCGCGCCCTTCATGCGCAACTGGTGCACGGGCTGCCACGGCAGCGGTCTGCCGACGGACATGCGTCAGGACGCCCCCGAGGACATCAACTTCGACCATGTCGAGGACGTGCGCCGGATGGCGATGCAGGTGAAGGCCAAGGCCACGGGCGCGACGCCGACCATGCCGCCCGCCGGCGGACCCTCGGCGGAAGAGCGCGCGCTGCTCGAGGAGTGGCTGCGCTGCGGCGCTAGATGAACATGGGGGGTGTCGCAGGGGTCGGACCCCTGCGACAGCATGAGTGTCAGATCGCAAACGTGGACTGCACGAGGGGGTTGCCGTAGTCCTCGACGCCGGCGGGCCAGCCACCGGTACGGACCTCGAGGTTCGGCGCCGCCTGGAACGTGCCGAGCCCGTGGCTGTGTCCGCAGATGACGGTGATGCGCTGGTCGGGATGCGTGCGCGCGTACTCGAGGAGGATCTCGCCGGTCGCGATACACGTGAACCACGGGAGCCACGTCGCATCCGACTGCGAGCCGCCATACACGCACGCCTCGGGGAAGGGCGGCACGTGCGTCATCACGAGCAGGGAGGGGGAGGGCGGGGCCTGTCCCAGGAGCTCGCGGAGCGCCCGCGCTTCGTTCGCGCCGAGGCGCTGCAGGAGCTCGATGCGGGCCGTCGGCTCGGTGCTCTTCTTGAAATCGTCGATGAGCTTCCAGTCGGAGAGCTTCACCGTGCTCGCGAGATCACCGCAGCGGGCATCGCCCCAGCCGTCGACGCCGAGGAGGACGGTCTCGTCGGTGAGGCGCACCGGCCCCTGCGCCGGCAACCACTTCGCCGCGCCGCGCAGCCCGCGCACCTGATCGCGGACGGTCTTGATACTCGAGCGGTAGTAGTCGTGGTTCCCGAGGACGAAGTAGACGGGGGCCTGGGCCGCCGCGGCGAGCCCGTCCACGAAGCCGATGACGTTCGGGGCCTCGCCGATGTCTCCGCTCGCGAGGATCACGTCGGGCTGCTCCGCCGCGACGCGATCGTAGAACGCCTGCAGGGCCAGGGGCCGCAGGAAGTTCAAGTGGATGTCAGTGAGCCAGGTGGCCCGCACCACCCGATTCTACGATAGCCCTACGCGTCCCCCACGAGCACTTCACGCTTGTTCGTGTGGTCGGGCGGGGACACGACGCCCTGCTTCTCCATCTCCTCCACGAGCCGCGCGGCGCGGTTGTAGCCGATGCGGAGCTGGCGCTGGACCCACGAGATCGACGCGTTGCGCGTGGTCGTCACGACGTGCACGGCCTTGTCGTACATATCGTCGTCGGACTTGCCGCCGCCACCGGGCATCGACATGTCGCCGCCGCCCTCGCCCTCTTCGTCGCGCGGCTTGAGGATGTCGAGGTTGTAGACGGGGCGGCCCTGCGTCTTCAGATACGCGACGACGCGGTGAATCTCTTCCTCGTCGACATACGCCCCGTGCAGACGCTGCGGGGCCGCGCCGCGATCGGAGAAGAGCATGTCACCGGCGCCGAGCAGCGCCTCGGCCCCCGTCTGGTCGAGGATCGTGCGCGAGTCGATCTTCGACGCGACGCTGAACGCGATGCGCGACGGGAAGTTCGCCTTGATGAGACCGGTGATGACGTCGACCGACGGACGCTGCGTCGCGAGGATGAGGTGGATGCCGCAGGCGCGCGCCTTCTGCGCGATCCGCGCGACGGAGGTCTCCACTTCCTTCGGGGCGCACATCATGAGGTCGGCGAACTCGTCGATGACGACGACGATGAAGGGCAGGCGGTGCGGCGGCGCCGTCACGAGCTTCTCGCGGTTGTCCGCTTCCTCGGGCGAGTCGGCGGCCATCGCCTTGCCGATGTCGTCCTCGAGCGCTCGCGTCGCGGCCTCGGCGGCGGCGCGCAGCTTGTCGGCCTCGAGCTTCGCGAGCTGCTTGCCAACCTTGTCGTTGAAGCCGCCGATGTCACGCACGCCCGCCTGGGCGAGCATGTCGTAGCGGCGCTCCATCTCCTCGACGGCCCAGCGGAGCGCGAGGTTCGCCTTCTTCGGATCCGTGACGACGGGGAGCAGGAGGTGCGGGATCCCCTCGTAGATCGAGAGCTCCAGCATCTTCGGGTCCACCATGATCATGCGGACGTCTTCGGGCGAGCAGTGATAGAGGAGGCTCGTGATGAAGGCGTTGACGGCAACGGACTTACCCGAGCCCGTCGTACCGGCCACGAGCAAGTGCGGCATGCGCGCCAGGTCGAGGATCGCCGGGGCGCCCTCGATGTCCTTGCCGATCGCCATGGGCAGCTTGGCGCGGCCCTTCACGAACACGTCGTCGGACACGATCTCCTTGAGGAAGACCTTCTCGCGCGACTTGTTCGGGACCTCGATGCCGACGGCCGCCTTGCCGGGGATCGGCGCGACGATACGCACGCGGAGCGCCTCGAGGGCGAGCGCGAGGTCATCGGACAGGTTCACGATCTTGTTCACGCGCACGCCCGGCGCCGGCGCGAACTCGTACATGGTGACGACCGGACCGGGGCGAATCGCGACGACGTCGCCCTTCACGCCATAGTTCTCGAGGGTCTGCGTGAGCTTCGCCGACAGCTCGAGCATCGCCGTCTTGTCGATCGTGTTCTGCGCCGCCGCGTCGTAGTTGAGCAGCTGGATCGAGGGGAGCTTGTACTCGCCCTCGCCGAGCTTGATGAACGTCTGGCGCTCGGCCTCGGCGGCCTTCTCCTTCGCCGCCATCTCCGCCTTGTCGGCGTGCTTGAAGCGCGACTCGACGATCATCGGAACGGCCGTCCCCGCACCCCCACTCGTCGGAGCGACCGGGGCCGGGACCGGCTTCTCCTTCTCGACGGGCTTCGCCTCGATCACATCCTCGTCGTCGACGTCGGCGGGATCCGGGGCGATGGTGCCAGCGGCCATGCGGGCCCGGCGCGGCTTCGGGAGCTCGACCTTCGGCTTCGCCGCCTCGGCCACGAGATCGATCACGGTGTCCTGCGTCTCGAGATCCTCGACGGGCGCCTTCTTCTCGCGCTTCTTCTTCGGCGCCGCCTCGACGGGCGAGCTGCGATCGAAGATCACTGGATCCGAGACCTTGTCGTCCTTGGTTAGCTCGAGAACATCCTCGTCCTCTTCTTCTTCCTGGTCGTCCGCATCCTCGTCGTCCTCGCGCGAGCCGGGCAGCATGGCGCGGAAGACATCGCCCCAGAACCGCGCGAACGCGAACAGGCCCGCCTTCAGCCCCTTACCCACCGTCGCGAGCGCGCGGCCGATGATGCGCAGCACGTCCCCCATGCGCAGGGGCGTCGCGACGACCACGGCGATCACGATGCCCACGAGCGCGAGCAACGCCGTGCCCGCCGTGCTGATCACGGAGCGCAGCACCTCACCGAGGCTCTCGCCGATCGCTCCGCCCGGGCCGTGCCCGGCCACGCGGTAGCCCGCACCCGCGAGATGCGCGATCACCGCCAGCGACACCACGCCGATGATCACGCCGGCCGTGATCGCCATCGGCATGACGGGCGTGCGCTGCAGCAGGGTGCGAATCGCGGCGGTCATCGCGAGCGCGATGAGCACGTAGCCGCACACGCCCGCGAGGCCGTAGACAAGGGATGCGCTGTACTTGCCGAACGGGCCCATGATGAGTTTCCCGCCCTGAAGCGAGATCATGGCGACGGTCAGAAACAGGCCCGCCCCCAGCCCGACAACCCCCATCACCTCGGCTCGCCGATCCGTGCTGCTGGCCGAGCTAGCTGAAATCTTTCGGTTCTTGGACATGGTCATGGTCCCGCCCTGGGAGCACTTTATCCTACATGGCCCCACCCAGCGTCCCAAGTTTTCATGTCAGACCCATGCGCTAGGCGCGGCTCGCGACGCGGCGCGCAATGTACTGCGACTGGCGCCGCCTGCCGCATTAACGAGACATGACGAAGCACTGTCTCCTCGCCTTTGCCCTCCTCACCGCCTGCAGCAAGGACAAGCCCAACGATCCCTCGCCCGGCAATGCGAAGCCGACCGAAGGCGCCGCCGCAACCCCGACCGCCAAGGGCGCCACGAAGCTGCCCGCCGTGGGCCTCGAGGCCGACATCCCCGGTAGCGACGTGATGGTGTCCGATGGCCTCGGCCCGAAGTCGCAGATGGTGAACACCGTCGAGATGGGGGGCCTCATGGTCGAGGTCATCGAGGAGGCGCAGACCCTCGAGCAGGTGACAGCCGACTTCGAGATGATGACGCCCAAGGATCTGAAGACGGAGACGCTGCCGGACGGCTTCGTGATCACGTTCCAGAACAGCGGCAGCATGGGCACGAACCACTGGGTCGAGGTGCGCCGCACGATCGCGGGCCGCACGATCAAGTGCTCGACGATGAGCGACAGCGCGGCCAAGGCGACGGCCGTCGTCGCCGCGTGCAAGTCGCTGCGCTAGCGCTACATGCCGCCGATGAGGCCGTCGACCCATCGGACGGCTTCGAACCAGGCGGTCTGCACCTTCTGCTGCGGCAGCCCCGTCGCGGCGACGGCGTTGAAGTCTCCGCGGTCCTGATTGCGCGCGGCCTCGACGATGCGTGACGACATGCTGCCGGAGCCGGCGAGCAGGGCGTCGCGGATCAGGGGCGTGACGTGGAGCTGCGGGAGGATCTCGGCGAACGGGCGATCGAGCAGCGCGTCGAGGAGTGATAGCAAGCCCGCCGTGAAGAGCTGCTCGGGCGGCGCGTTCGTGCCGTAGGCGAGGGCCTCGCACATGCGGGCGCGCACGAGCGCCTGGCGGGTGAGCTCGAAGGGCTTGTCGTCGAAGCCGGCGGCGAGCACGACGAGCGCGAGGGCCGCGACTTGTTCCACCCCGAGGCGGACGACGGCTTGGTTCATCGTCCCGATCGGGACTCCGCGGGCCATCGCGACCGAGCCCGCGAGCCGGAGCACGCGCACCGACAGACCGATGTCGGCGGAGATCGTCGTCTCGATCGAGCGCAGATCGAGGCGGGGCTCGTAGAGCTTGCCGAGGAGCTGGAGGAGGGCGGCGCGGTTGTGCGGGAGCCGGCGCGAGCGAGCGATGAGCGGCAGCTCCAGGAAGTGACCCTGGTAGTAGTCGAAGCCGAGCTCCTTCAGGAACGTGACCTCCTCGTGCGTCGAGATCTTCTCGGCGACGAGCGGCACGCCGAGCGGACGCAGCTCGCGGAACTGCCGTTCGACCTCCTCGCGGGGCACGTTCAGGATGTCGACCTTGATGTAGTGCGCCAGGTCGACGAGCGGTCGCGTTTGCTCGGTCAGGATGAAGTCGTCGAGGGCGATCTTGTAGCCTTCGCGGCGGAACTGGCGCAGCGACTCGATGAGCGCGGGCGTCACGGGCACGTCCTCGAGGACCTCGAGCACCGTGCGATCGGGCGGCATCGGCAACGGGAACTTCCTGAGCAGGAAGTCCTCGGGCAGGTTCACCCAGACGGGAGCCTTGCCGACCATGGTGTCGAGGCCGATCTCCACGACCGAGTTGAAGATGGTCGCGGCCGTGGCCTGGTTCGCATCGGAGAAGCGCGCCCGGTTCTCGTCGCTGTTGCGGTAGAGCAGCTCGTACGCGACCACATTCATCTTCTGATCGAAGATGGCCTGTCGCCCGACGTACGCGTTCAGGTCCGGGATGGGCAGCAGCTGAGTCGTGCGCAAGGAGGCCTGCACCTGCCCAGTGAATCGACCGGTCGCGGCGGCTATGCAGTGGTCCGCGACGTGCTCGATGTGGGTGCGTGAGCCGTACTTCGGGCGTGGGCACTACACGCCCCGCGTGACCGCTCGCTAGACCTCGATGGCGTAGACCACGCCGCTCGTGGCGAACGCGTACAGCTTCCGGCCACAGGACACGAGGTGGGTGACGTGCCACCCCTCGCTGAGACGCTCGTAGTCCCCGGTCTCGGGGTCGATGTCGTACAGCGCGGCGTCGCTGATCAAGTAGAGGTGGCCGTCCCGATGGCCGGTCATCGCCGTCGGCGTCAAGAAGATATCCGCGAGCTGCTGGTAGCCGCCGGTCTGCGGGTCGAGGCGGAACAGGTCGCCATCGTCCTGCGCGAAGTACACGGCCTTGCCCACCGATCCGGCGCATGCCGGATTCCACGAGCCCTCGAGGACGCGCGAGTTGCCCTCGAGGTCCACCTCGTAGAGCAGCGACTCGCCGACCGCGAACGCCTTGTCCTCCGCGCCCACGACGACGCGCAGGTCCTCGAAGGTCAGGTCGAGACCTTGCCAGGCGCCGCTCCGCTCCATGCGGAACAGGGCTCCGCCGCCGTCGAAGCCGAGAAAGGACTCGCCGATCGGCACGAGGCCGCGCAGGGTCCATTCGCCCGGCAGCTGTTCGTACGTATCCGCCTCCGGATCGAGCACGCACAAGAGTCCGTTCGCGGCGATGTAGATGCGGTCCCCGCTCGCCACGGCGACGGACGCGCCCTCCCAGGTTCCGGTGAGCTCGGTGTAGTCGCCTCGGGCCATGACGTGGAGGGTACCAACGGATGGCCGGCGATAGGCGGTCGGTTACACCAGGTCCGCGCCCTCGCTGCCCTCGACGTTCGCGTCGTCGTCGGAGTCGATGCTGGGGTCGTCGAACTCGCTCCGCGCGGCGAAGTAGTCGCGCACCTGCTGCGCGGCCTTCTTGTTCATCCCCGGCGCCTTCGCGAGATCCTCGACGGTGGCGGTGCGGACCCCGCGCACCGACCCGAAGTGCTTGAGCAGGCGCTGCCGCCGCGTCGCACCCACGCCGGGGATGGAGTCGAGCTCGCTCTTCAGCGTGGCCTTGCTGCGCCGATCACGATGGAACGTGTTCGCGAAGCGGTGCGCTTCGTCGCGGATCCGCGCGAGGACGTAGAGCTCGGGGGAGTTGGCCCGGAGCGCGATCGAGTCCTTCTGGTTGCGACGGTAGATGCGATCGGGGGCGCTACCCGCGTCGAGCTCGCGCTCCTTGGCGAGGCCGATCACCTCGATGCCATCCTCGCCGCCGAGCTTGACTCCGAGGTCGGTGAGGGCGGCGACGGCCATGCCGAGCTGGCCCTTGCCACCGTCGATGACGAGCAGATCGGGCGCGCCCCAGGCGCTGTCATTGGTCTGCGCGCGCTTAAAGCGGCGGGTGAGCACCTCGTACATCGACGCGAAGTCGTTGTTCTCGACGGAGCGAATCTTGAACTTGCGGTAGAGGCCCTTCGCGGGCACCCCATCGACGAACGTGACCATCGACGCGACGGTCTCCGAGCCCTGGATGTGCGCGATGTCGAAACACTCGATGCGCCGGGGCGGCTTGCTGAGGCCGAGCCGCGTCGCGACCTTGGCGAGGAGCGCCTCGGCATCGGCGTCCTTGCTGCGCCGGGAGGTCGCGGAGGCCGCCGCATTGCGATCGGCCAGCTCGACGAGCCGGGCCCGCGTGCCGCGCCGGGGCTCGACGATCTTCACCTTCTTGCCGCGTGCGGTGCCGAGCCACTCGGCGATGACGTCGGCGTCCTCGAGCTCCACCCCCACGAGGACCTGATCGGGGATGAACGTCCCGGTGCCGTAGTACTGCTGCAGGTACTCGGCAATGACCTGGCTGTCGGGCAGCTCCTGATCCTTCTGCTGGAAGGCCCGGCGCCCGACGAGCTTGCCCGCGCGGATGAAGAGCACCACCACCTCGACGCTGTCGGCCTCGCGGTAGATGCCCCAGACATCCTGATCGACGAAGTCGTCCTGGACGATGTTCTGCTTCGCGAGCGTGCGCTCGACGGCGGCCAGCGAGTCGCGCAGGACGGCGGCGGTCTCGAAGTCCTCGTCCTGCGCCCGTGCCTCCATGCGCCCCCGCAGGCGGGTCACGAGCTCGGCGTTCTTGTTGCCGAGGAACATCTTCACGTCCTCGATCTGTTCGGCGTACGTCTCGGGTGCGACCTCGATCGCGCACGGACCCGAGCACCGCTTGATCTGGTACTGGAGGCAGGGTCGCCCTCGCGTCTCCAGGACGTGATCGGTGCACGTGCGCAGCTGGAAGTGGCGGTTCAACGTGCGCAACGTCTCGCGCGCCGAGCTCGCGGAGTGATAGGGGCCGAAGTAGTTCGCCTTGTCGTCGCGGATGTGACGCACCACCTCCACGCGCGGAAAGAGCTCGCGCTTGGGGCTCCCGCTGGCGCCGGAGGGTGCGGGTGGATCGACGAGGCGCAGCACGAGGTACTGCTTGTCGTCGCGCAGCTTCACGTTGAACTTCGGCTGGTGCTTCTTGATGAGATGGTTCTCGAGCAGCAGCGCTTCCTTGGCCGAGTTGACGACGATCGTCTCGACATCAGCCACCGCGCGCCCCAGGAACCCCGCCGCCACGAAGAACCGCTCGTCGCCGCCCGGCCGGAAGTACTGCCGCACGCGGGTCCGCAGGCTCTTGGCCTTGCCCACGTACACGACGGTCCCCTTGGCGTCCTTGAAGAGGTAGACGCCGGGCTCCATCGGAATCCGATCGAGGATCTCGCCCGCGAGCACGGCGGCACCTTAGCGTATGGGGCGGCTACTGGGACTTGCACCTCGGAACCGGGATCCCGCAGTCATCCCGCAGGGTAACGGCCGACTCCCGTCGGATAACCTCGGGCTACCCGCGCCGGCGGCGGAGCAAGGCAAGGGCGAGCAGCGCGAGCGGGGAGGCCGAACCGCCGGTCGTGCAGCCACCGGTGATTTCGCCCGGGTTGTTCGAGCCGCCGTCGCCATTGCCATTCCCGTTGCCACCGCCGTCGCCGTCGCCGTCGCCATCGCCATCGCCATCGCCGCCGCCGCCGCCCGCTACGCGCACGGTGACCGCGATCTCGGATGTCTGGCTGTTGGCGCCGTCGGTGGCCTCGATGCGGATCTGGTGGGGGCCGACAGCGAGGCTGGATGGCGTGACGAACGTGAAGGGCGCGGCCGCGAGCGTCTCGATCTCGATGTCATCGATATAGAGAGTCGCGCCGACGACGGCGACGTTGTCGGTGGCCGTCGCGGTGACGCTGAAGCCGGGGGAGACGACCGCGCCGTCGAGGGGCGCCGTGATCGCCACCGTCGGAGCTACCGCGTCGGCGGCGCCCAGGCGCTCGGTCAACAGGGCCACCGAGTTCTGATTCTGGCGACACACGCTGCCGGCGATGCCGCACAGCCGGTTCGAGTACTCGCCGCAGCTCGCCGTCTGGTTCTTGAACGAGCGCTCACCATTGTAGTCGAGGTACGTCATCGGATCCGACGCCAGCATCTCGTGGTCGAGCCCGAAGCTATGCGCGATCTCCTGCGCCTGGATCTCGCACGCGAGGCGCGCGTCCTGCGGGATGACGTTCGTGAACGTGAAGACGATCGAGTTCTCGATGATCGAGCAGTCGAGCGTGAACGGCGACACGCCAGCGACGTTGGTCCCCATCCCGAGCTGCGTGGGCGAGCCGCCGAAGATCGCCTCGATGTGCGGCACGTTGCCCGGGTCGGTCTCGACGACGGTGACGTCGAACGGCGCGAAGATCTCGCGGACGCACGACACGGTGTCGGCCCAGACCGTCGGGTTGACGTTCCACGCCGGAATCTGGGTCGCCTGGTTCGCGATCGTCGACCGGTTCGTGCGCGAGTCGTTCTCGCCCGGATACAGCGTGGCGCCGTTCTTGTTGAGGTAGATGACCCGGCTCTGCGCGACGAGCCCGGCGTCGTTCGTCGCTGGCAGGACCTGACGCGCGAACCGCAGATCCTGAGCATTGCTGTCAGTCGCTACCAGATCGTAGAGCTGCGCGGAGCTCGAGGGCTTGATGCGATCCGCGTGGGCGAGCGCGGGCGTCACGACAACGAGCAGGGCAGGTAGGAGACGAGAACGCATGCGCCGCCACTCATCACGGACCGTGCCTGCGTCGCTACTGACTCGCTCTCAGTAACTTCAGGGCCTACCGTCGCTGACAGTTCCATACCCTGGGAGTCAGAACGGGACGCTTGGCGACCAGAACCCCGCTTCAGTCCCACCCGAGGCGGTTCGCCCCACGGCGTTGCACCGCTCACGCCGAAGCATCGGAAAACTCGCGCGACCGATCGGGCCGCATATAGTGAGGTGGATGTGCCGCATGGTCGGGCTGGTCGCCGCGAGTCCCGTGGGGCTCCGTGGCTACCTGCGCGATGCGCCGCGCAGCCTGTGGGCCCTCTCCAAGGAGCACCCCGACGGCTGGGGTGTCGCCGTCCACGAGCACACGGACTGGGTCGTGCATCGCAACACCAGCTGCGCCCAGCTCTGCACCGAGTTCGAGGCCGTCACGCGCGACACCCAGGCCCGCGTCCTCGTCGCTCACATCCGCCAGAAGACGGTCGGCGAGACCTCGCTCCGCAACACCCATCCCTTCCGCAGCGGCGCCTACGTCTTCGCGCACAACGGCACCGTCACCGCGATCCCCGCGCTCACGGCCGGGACGTCGCCCGCGCGTGCGTCCACGATCACCGGTGACACCGATAGCGAGCGTCTCTTCGCGTTCCTCGCCACCCACGTCGACTCGGCCGGTGACCTCGAGGCGGGCCTCCTCGCCGGCGTCCGCGCGCTCCACGCCCTCGGCGACGTCGGCTCGATCACCTTCCTCTTCTCCTCCGGCGACCGCATCTACGCCCACCGCCTCGGCCGCACGCTGCACCTCCTCGCGCGCAGCGGCGCCGCCCGCACGCCGGCCGTCGCCATCGCCAGCGAACAGCTCACCGACGAGCCCTGGTCCGAGCTCCCCGAGCGTTCGCTGACCGTCCTCGAGACGGTCGATGGCGCCCCGTCCGCCCGCCGCCTGCTCTAGCGTCGCGCGCGTTACAGGACGTTGCAGTCGTTCAGCGTCACGAGAATCATCAGCACGCCGAGCACGAGGATGCCGCCCATGTGGACCATCGCTTCGATCTTCGGATTCGCGCGGCGCCGCGTGACCAGCTCGTAGCCGAGGAACACGAGCCGACCACCGTCGAGCGCCGGGAGCGGGAACAGGTTGAACAGACCCAGGTACACCGAGAGCATCATGAGCAGCTCGATGCCCGTGACCCACGCGTACGAGAACGCCTTCTCGAACTCCGAGAGGATCTGCACCGGGCCCGCGGGATCCGCGCGCTCGACGCCGGTGATGATGTCGCGCAGGCCGCGCAGGATGATCTTCGTCTGCTTGATGGGAAACTCGATGGCGCGCACGGCCGCCGCGCCGATGCCGATATCCACCACGTCGTAGTTGTTCACGATGCCGATGCGATAGACCGGCTTCTCTGCCCACCGGCGCAGCGTCGACAGGACAGCCTCGATGGTCACGGGGTAGGCCCCGTGCCGCTCGAGGAACACGAGCTCGTCGCTGTTATGCCCGTACGTCGCGCGCGGTGGAATGCGCGACGTCACGTACGCCATCATCTCGTCGTTCAGGTTGCGCAGCCGTAGCGTGCCGAGCTCGCTGGCCATGCGGCGCACCTCGACCTCGACGATGTCCTTTCCACGCTGCAGCTTCAGCTTGATGCGATCGGTGGGCGCCTCGTTCACGGCCTTCGACAGCGCCAAGCTGCTCGGCGAGTACATTGGCTTGCCGTTCACCTCGAGGATGCGATCGTTCGGCTGGATCTTCCCGACGGCATCGAACGTCGGCGACGTCTCGGCCACGTGATAGGTCTCGGCGCGTACGCCGTGGCACGTGTACAGCAGGAACGCGAGCACGATGGCCGACAGGTAGTTCGTCGCCGGTCCCGCGAAGATCGTCACGAAGCGCTGCCAGGCGGGTCGATTCGGATACGCGTGCGCGTCCGTGGGATCCGCCTCCTCGGCGATGTTCATCCCGCGAATCTCGACGAACCCACCGAATGGAATCGGTGCGAGCTGGAAGACCGTCCCCTTCTTGGAGGTCTTCTTCAGGATCCCGGGGCCGAACCCGACACTGAAGCGATCCACCCGCATCGAGCACCACCGTGCGACGACGAAGTGACCGGCCTCGTGGACGACGATCAGAAATCCGAGCGCAGCAATCGCGAGGGCCCAGTACACCTGGCCTCGACTATAGCGCGCCCGGCGCGGTCAGCCGGTACGCCCGACCGCGCAGACGCTCAGAAGCGAGCGAACGCGCGAAACCGGCTGATCGACGAGCGTGCCGTCACACCGACGGGCCCCGTCATCCGCACGGCGATCGACTGGAGCTGG
>LNFM01004315.1_pt1 | contig 26402 bp, 26 predicted proteins | sample 596031 | NCBI WGS metagenome assembly LNFM01 (sample SAMN04254537, study PRJNA301005) | activated carbon metagenome | isolation source: dual media filters at the Ann Arbor, Michigan drinking water treatment plant | place: USA: Ann Arbor | reverse complement strand
TCGCGGATGATCACCACCGCGAAGGCGGCGAGGGTCATCGCCCCGTAGGCGAGGAGGTAGTAGAGGACGGCCTCGGCGCCGTCGATGCTGCCGGCGGCGACCCCGATCAGCAGGTAGCCGGCCTGCGCGATGCTCGAGTAGGCGAGCAGGCGCTTCATGTTGCTCTGCACCAGGGCGGCGACGTTGCCGATGACGATGCTCGCGACCGCGAGGACGGCGATCGCGACCGACCAGTCGGGTTGCAGGTCGGGCATGACGCCCGAGAAGAGCCGCAGGAAGGCGGCGAACGCGGCGGCCTTCACGGCCGTCGACATGAACGCGGTGACCGTGGTCGGGGCGCCCTCGTAGACGTCGGGGGTCCACATGTGGAACGGGGCGGCGGAGGCCTTGAAGGCGAGCCCGGCGGCGATCAGCGCCATCGCCGCGACGACGAGCGGCTCACCCGTGAACGAGGACCCCGCCAGCTCCGCGCCGATGGCGCTGAGGCTGGTGGTGCCCGTCGCCCCGTAGAGCAACGCGAGGCCGTAGAGCAGGAACGAGGCGCCGACGGCCCCCGCGATCAGGTACTTGAGGCCGCTCTCCAGCGACCTCTCGCGCCAGACCTCGAGCGCGCAGAGCACGTAGAGGCTGACCGACAGGATCTCGATGCCGAGGAAGATGGTGATGAGGTCGCCGGCGCCGGCGACGAGCATCATCCCCGCCGTCGAGACCAGGATCAGCGTCACGTACTCGCCGCGGCGGTCGACGGCCGCCGGCTCGCGCCAGGCGAGCAGGATCGTCACGAGGGCCGCCGACAGGAAGAGGATGTTGAGCAGCAGGCTGAAGCGGTCGGCGCGGAGCCCGCCGCCGAACGCCTCCTGGCGGCCACCCCACAGCACCACCGACATGACGATCGCCGCGATGATGCCCGCGATGCCGATCAGCGCCGGCCCGTGGCGGCGGGCGGTGCGGCCCGGCAGCAGCCCGACGGTCATGGCGACGGTCGCCGTCCCCGCGGTGATCAGCAGGGGGACGGATGCGGCGACGTTGAGGCTGCTCACGGCGTCGCCTCCACGGCGTCGTCGGGCGTCTCGTCACCGGGGAGCGGGAGGGCGTCGGCCGGGGGGTTGGCCGCGGGCTGGAAGCGGATCTGGTCCTCCGGGCGGTCGGCGGCGATCTGGGCGGGTGCGAGGGCGCGCTCGACGCTCGGCGTCGTGGCGTCCACGATGCCCCGCGGCCACAGGGCGATCACGAGCATCACCGCGACGAGCGGGAGGATCACGGCGAGGTCCCGGGCGCGGAGCTCCGCGTCGGCGCCGCGTCCGCCGCGGACGGGGCCGTTCATGGCGCTCTGGTAGAGCCGCAGCATGTAGACGGCGGCGTACGCGATGCCGAGGCAGGCGAGCACGGCCAGCCACACGTGCTGGCGGAAGACGCCGGTCAGGATCAGGAACTCGCCGGCGAAGGAGTTCGAGCCGGGGATCGCGAGGGACGCCATCGCGACGATCAGGAAGATCCCGGTGAGGCGCGGCGCGCCGGCGGCGAGGCCCCCGATGCCGTCGATGCGGTCGTCGGTCGCGACGCGGTTGATGACGGCCACGATCGCGAACGCCGCGGCGACGACGACCCCGTGGTTGACCATCTGCAGCACGGCGCCCTGGGACGCCTGCACGTCGATGGCGACGATCCCGAGCACGATGAAGCCGAGGTGGGCGAGGCTGGAGTACGCGACCAGCATCCGCATCGTCGGTGCCCGCCACGCCAGCAGCGACCCGTAGGCGATGCCGATCACGGCGAGCGCCCCGATCGGGACGGCGAGCCGGTCGGCGCCCTCGGGGAAGACGGGGACGCCGATGCGCAGGAACCCGTAGACGCCGGCCTTGCTCATCACGGCGGCGAGCAGGCCGGTGACGAGGATCGGCGCGGCCCGGTACGCGACCGGCAGCCAGGCGTGGAACGGCCAGAGCGGGAGCTTGATCGCGAAGGCGAGCGCGAAGCCGAGGAACAGCCAGGTGCTCTGGGTGTCCGTGAAGGCCACGCCCTCGAGGTCGCGGATGGTGAAGGTGAACTGCCCCGTGATGTCCCGGGCGACGTAGGCGGTGGCCAGGATCGACACGAGCATCAGCAGGGAGCCGACCATCGTGTAGATCACGAACAGGTACGTCGCCCGTCGCCGTCCCTCGCCGCCCCACATCGCGATGAGGAAGTAGAACGGGATCAGCATCGCCTCCCAGAAGACGTAGAACAGCACGAGGTTCCCCGAGGCGAACAGGCCGAGCAGGCCGGTCTCGGCGAGCAGCAGCATCGCGAGGAACCCGCGGGGGCGCTCGGGCAGGCGGGCGCAGGCGGCGCCGATGCCGATCGCGAAGATCACGGCGGTCAGGACGATCAGCCACAGCGAGATGCCGTCGACGCCGACGTCCCACGACAACCCGGCCTGCGCGACCCAGCTCTGGTGGTCCACGTACTGGAGGTCGCCGCGGTCGCGGTCGAACAGGCCGACGAGGATCGCGACGAGGACGAGGGTGCCGCCCGCCGCGAGGATCGCGTGAATGCGGGCCTGGACGACGCCGCCGGGACCGGCGGGCACGGCCAGCAGGGAGAGCGCCCCGAGCAGGGGCAGGAGCACGATGACGGACATCCAGGGCACGGCTACCGGACCGCCAGTGCGAGGACGGCGCCGAGGATCGCGACGCCCGCGATCATCGCGGCGACGTAGGCCCGGATGAGGCCGCTCTGCAGGGTGGAGAGGCCGCGCGCGGACTGGATCAGCCCGGCGACGACGCCCTCCACGCCGCCCTGGACGCCGTAGCGCTCCACGCGGGTGGTGAGGACGTCACCGAGGTCACGGCCGGGCTGGACGACGGCGCCCTCGATGGCCTCGTCGAACCGGTACTGGTCCTGCAGCAGGGCGCGGACGCCGGGTGCGGGGAGCAGGCGGGTGCGCCGGCCCGGGTCGGCCACGAAGACCCACCAGGCGAGGGCGATGGCGCCGAGGGCGAGCACCACGGAGACGACGCTCACGATCAGCTCGCCGGAAGTGGTCGCCTCGATGCCGGGGTCGGCGAACAGGTCGGGCTCGAGCCAGTCGTCCACGAGGTGCCACATGCCCGGCACCTGCAGGAACCCGGCGACGGCGGCGAGGGCCGCGAGGATCGTGACGGGGGCCGACATGATCCACGACGGGTTGTGGGGGGCGTGCGCGTAGCCGCCCTCCGGCTCCGGGCCCCAGAAGGCCCGGAAGAAGAGGCGGAACATGTAGAAGGCCGTGATCCCGGCGGCGACCATCCCGACGATCGAGAGCACCACCCCGAGCGTGCCGGCCTCGAGGGCCTGCGCCAGGATCTCGTCCTTGCTGAAGAAGCCGGAGAAGGGCGGGATGCCGGCGATCGAGAGGCAGCCGATCAGCACGACGACGTGGGTGAGCCGCAGGTGCCGGCGGAGGCCGCCCATCCGGTCGAGGCTCTGCTCGCCGGCGAGGGCGTGGATCGCGATGCCGACGGCGAGGAACAGCAGCGCCTTGAAGAAGGCGTGGGTGAGGAAGTGGAACATCGCGCCGCCGTACAGCCCGAGCCCGGCGGCCATGATCATGTAGCCGATCTGGGAGACGGTGCTCCACGCGAGGACGCGCTTGATGTCCTCCTGGACCAGGGCGATCGTCGCGGCGACGAACAGGGTCACGGCCCCGGTGATCGCGACGAGGTCGCCGGCGTACGGCGCCAGCTCGTAGAGCACGTTGGTGCGCACGATCATGTAGACGCCGGCGGTGACCATCGTCGCGGCGTGGATGAGGGCGCTGACGGGGGTGGGGCCCTCCATCGCGTCGGGCAGCCACGTGTGGAGCGGGATCTGCGCGCTCTTGGCGGCGGCGCCGACGAACAGCAGGACCGCGACGGCCTCGGCGACGCCGGAGCCCTGCCCGAGGCCCTCGGGCGCGGTGGAGAACACCTCGAGGTAGTCGAGGGTGCCGAGCTCGCGCACCAGCAGGAACGCCGCGAGGACCATGCCGATGTCGCCGACGACGTTGATCACGAACGCCTTCTTGGCGGCGGCGACCGCCGACGGGCGCTCGTGGTAGTAGCCGATCAGCAGGTACGAGGCGAGGCCGACGAGCCCCCAGCCGACGATCAGGAAGAAGAAGTTCGCGGCCTCGACGAGCAGCAGCATCGCGAAGAGGAAGAAGTTCATCTCCGCGAAGAAGCGCCGGTAGTCGCGGTCGTGCTCCATGTACTCGGTGGAGTAGAGGACGATCAGCGAGCCGACGCCGGTGATGACCAGCATCATCATCACCGAGAGGGGGTCGATGAGCAGCGCCAGGTCGATGTCGAGGCCGGCGGAGCGGACCCACGTCCAGAGCGTCGTGACCTCGCCGCGCTCCTCGGCGTCGCGGCCGAGCATCGTGATGAAGACGATCGCGGTGAGGACGAACGCGACGGCCGGCATGCCGACGCCGATGACGCGGGTGATCCGGCGGTCCGGCTCCCCCGGCCACAACGACAGCACGATGCAGCCGAGCAGGGGCAGGCCGAGGACGATCCAGGCGAGTGCGGCGATCACGTGGGTGTGTCCCTCAGCCCTTCATCGTGGACATCTGGTCGACGTCGAGCGCCATGCGCTGGCGGAAGACGGCGACGACCAGCCCGAGGCCGATGACGACCTCGGCGGCGGCCACCACCATCACGAAGAGCGCGAAGACCTGGCCGTCCGTGTTGTCCCAGTACCGGCTGAAGCCGACGAGGGCGAGGTTGGCCGAGTTGAGCATCAGCTCGACGGCCAGGAGCAGCAGGAGGGGGTTGCGGCGGATCATCACGCCGAGCAGCCCCAGCAGGAAGAGCCCGCCGGAGACCGCGAGGTACGCGACGAGGGGGACGCCCTCGGGGTTGGCGGCGGCGTTCACCGGCCGCCCTCGGAGCGCACGGCGCGCTTCGCGAGCATGACGGCGCCCATCGCGGCGACGAGCAGGGCGAGCGACGTGGCCTCGAACGCGACGAGGTAGGTGTCGATGAACGAGCGCCCGATGGCCTCGGGGCTGCCGATGTCGCCGACGGGGGCGGGGTCGTCGTTGATGCCCGGCAGGTCGGTCGTGAGGAGCACGACGGTGCCCTGGACCGCGAGCGCGATGACGGCGAGCCACGCGAAGACGGCGTACCTGCCGAGGCGGTCGCCGATCTCGGCGACCGGCCTCTCCCCGAGGTACGCGATCACGAACAGGAAGAGCACCACGATGGCGCCGGCGTAGACGATCACCTGGATCGCGGCGACGAACGGCGCGAGCAGCAGCAGGAACAGCACCGCCACCGACAGCAGGGTGCCGATCAGCGCGACCGTCGCGCGGAAGGGTCCCTTCAGGGTGATCACGAGCGTCCCCGACGCGAGCGCCGAGGCGGCCGCGATCGTGAAGACGATGCGCTCACCCACGGTCGGCCACCCTACCCACTAGGGGATCTCCGAGCGGACGGGCACCGACTTGGGGTGCGGCGCGAGCAGCATGTCCTTGGTGTAGAGCAGGTCGGTGCGCGTGCGCTCCGACATCTCGTACTCGTTCTCGAGCGTGATGGCGTCGAACGGGCACGCGATCTCGCAGTAGCCGCAGAAGATGCAGCGGGCCATGTTGATCTCGTAGATGCGGGCGTAGCGCTCACCCGACGAGACGCGGTTCCCGGGGGTGTTCTCCTCGGCGACGACGCGGATGCAGTCGGCGGGGCAGGCCGCGACGCAGAGGGAGCAGCCGACGCACTTCTCGAGGCCGTTGTCGTGGGTCCACAGGCGGTGGCGCCCGCGGAAGCGCGGGAAGACCGGCGTCTTCTTCTCGGGGTAGCCGATCGTCTCCGGCTTGCGGAGCATCTGGCGGAACGTGACCGCGAAGCCCTTGAGCTGGTCGTCGAGACCCATCAGCGCGTCTCCGTCATCAGTTCGCGAACCCGAGGGCGACCACGATGGCGGTCACCACGAGGTTCAGGGTCGCGAGGGGCAGGAGGACCTTCCAGCCGAGCTTCATCAGGCGGTCGTAGCGCAGGCGCGGCAGCGTCGCGCGCAGCCAGATGAAGAGGAAGAGCATCGCGGCGATCTTGATCGCCAGCCACACCACGCCCGGCAGCCACGGTCCGGCGAAGCCGCCCAGGAAGAGCGTCGCCCCGAGCGCCGAGATGATGATCATGTTGATGTACTCGGCCAGGAAGAACATCGCGAACTTCAGGCCGCCGTACTCGGTGTGGTACCCGGCGACGAGCTCCGACTCGGCCTCCGGCATGTCGAACGGGGCGCGGTTCGTCTCGGCGACGGCGGCGATCAGGAAGATCGCGAAGCCGAGGGGCTGCACCAGGACGTACCAGACGGCGTCCCGCTGGGCGTTGACGATGTCCACCAGCGAGAGGCTCTGGGCCATCATGATCACGCCGATGATCGACAGGCCCATGGCGACCTCGTACGAGACGAGCTGCGCCGCGGTGCGGGCCGCGCCGAGCAGGCTGTACTTGTTGCCGCTGGCCCAGCCGCCGAGGATCAGCCCGTAGAAGCCGAGGCCCGAGAGGGCGAAGAGGAACAGGACGCCGATGTTGAGGTCGGCGCCGACGAGGGCGACGTCCTGGCCGAAGACCTCGATGGGGTCGCCGAACGGGATCACGGCGACGGCCGCGACGGCGGCGAACACCGAGATCATCGGGGCGATCTGGAAGAGCAGGCGGTTCGCCCCCTGCGGGACGAAGTCCTCCTTGAAGATCAGCTTCACGACGTCGGCGAGCGGCTGCAGGTAACCGACGGGGCCGGCCCGGTTCGGGCCGTACCGGGCCTGGAAGCGCCCGAGCAGCTTCCGCTCCCACAGCAGGGTGTACGCGAACGCCGTGATCAGCACGAAGACGACGATCGCGGCCTTGATCAGGATGACGAGGAACGCCTCGTCCACTACGCAGCCCCGATCTCGACGCGCACCGGGCCGCGGTCGGCCGGCATCAGCCGCTCGACCCCCGCCCCCGGCACGCCGGCGGCGACGTGGGCGGCGCCGGCCGGGTGGGCGGCGTCGAGGCGGACGGGCAGCACGCACTCGCCGTGGGGCGAGCGCAGGCGGGCCATCGCGCCGTCGGCCAGGCCGAGGCGGCGGCCCTCGTCCGGGTGGAGGGTGAGGTCGGCGCCCGTGCGGACCGCGGCGAGGGCCTCGGCGCGGTAGGCGGCGGCGTTGCCGAAGATCCGGACGGTGGACACGAGGGGCAGGCCGGTGCCGGAGGCCTCGCGGGGTCCGTTGTGGCCGTTCGGCGAGATGGTCGCGGCCGGCGGGGGCAGCGGCACGCCGGTGACGCCGATGGCGTCGTGGCTCAGGCCGGCGAGGGCCGGGCGGGCGGACGCGGCGGCGGCGAACGCGTGCGCGGCGGTCCGGTAGGGCGGCGGGGCGCCGAGCCGGTGGGCGAGGGCGATCAGCAGCTCCCAGCCGGGGGCCGCGCCGTCGGGCGGCGTCGCACCGGGGCGCAGGCGCTGGGCGCGGCCGTTCATCGAGACGAACACGCCCTCGGTCTCGTAGTGCGTCGCCGCCGGCAGCACCACGGTGGCGGTGTCCGTCAGCGACGAGGTGTACGAGGCGAGCGCGACCCGGGTGCGCACCCGGCCGAGCGCCCAGCCCCAGTCGGCGCCGCCGGGCCCGTCGAGGGGATCGGCGTGGATCGTGAGGAGGCAGTCGATCTCGCCGCGGCGGGCGGCGGCGAGCACCTCGCCGGCGCCGAGGCCGAGGGCCCGCAGACCGGCGCCGTTGACGTCGGCGCCCAGCTCGACCTGGTCGGCGCCGCGGGCGGCGACGAGGCGCGCGAGGGCGCCGGCGGCGTCGGGCTCGGCGGCGAGGTCGGCCTCGTCCCAGAGCACGATGACGCGCTCGGCCTCGGGCAGCTCCAGCGCCTCGATGGCGGCGCGCAGGGCGCCGGGCGCCGAGCGGACGGCGGTGCCGAGGCCCTCGAGGGCGTGGGGGCGGGGGCCGACGGTGACGATCGCGGTGCCGTGGCGGCGCGCCTTGCGGAGCCGCAGCTCCACGATCGGCTGCTGGTTGGCGGGGTCCCCGCCGACGAGCACCACCAGGCCGGCGCCGTCGATGTCGCCGAGCTGGGCGGACGGCATCGACCGGAGGGCCTCGAGGCCGGCGCCGGGGATGCCGAGGCGCTGCACGACCGCGCCCGCGAGGGCGCCGCCGGCGAGCTCCTGGGCGAGGAAGCCCTCCTCGACGGTGGCGGAGGGGCCCACCAGGATCCCGACGCGCTCCGCGCGTCCGAGCACGAGGGCGGCGGCGTCCACGGCGGCGTCGAGGGCCGTGGGGCGCACGCGGTCACCGTCGCGGATGAGGGGGTCGCGCAGGCGGTCGGGGGCGTCGTTGCCGGTGAAGGCGAACCGCGACAGGTCGGAGATCCAGCCCTCCTCGACCGCGTAGTTCGGGTCGGGGCGGCCCGTCACCCGGGCGACGCGGCCCTCGCGGGAGGTCAGCTCGACGTTCGCGCCGGTCGCGTCGTGGCCGCACACCGACGGGGCGTTCTGGATGTCCCAGGGCCGCGCGACGAAGCGGTAGGGGATGCTCGTGAGGGCGCCGACGGGGCAGAGGTCGATGACGTTGCCGGTGAAGCGGCCCTCGTAGCTGTCGCCGGTGAAGGTGGCGATCTCGGAGCCGGCGCCCCGGTCCTCCATGATCAGCGCCTTGTCCTCGGCGACGTCCTGGCTGAAGCGGACGCAGCGCCAGCACGAGATGCAGCGCTCGCGGTCGAGCGCGATCACCGACGACAGGTCGAGCGGCTTCGGGAAGTGGCGCTTCGGCTCGATGAACCGGGTGCGTGCGGGGCCGAACCGGAAGGTGCGGTCCTGCAGGGGGCATTCGCCGCCCTTGTCGCAGACGGGGCAGTCGAGCGGGTGGTTCTGCAGCAGGAACTCGAGCACGCCGTCCTGGCCGTCCTTCGCGAGCTCGGACTGCGTGCGCACCACCATGTCCGGCTGCACCGGGGTGGAGCAGGCGGTCTGCAGGCCGCGCATCCCCTCCACCTCGACGAGGCACATGCGGCAGGCGCCGACGGGCGGGCCGAGGCGGGGCTCGTAACAGAAGATCGGGACCTCGACGCCGTGCGCGTACGCGGCGTCGACCAGCATCGTCCCGGCGGGCGCCGTCACCCGGCGGCCGTTCAGTTCGAACTCGACCTGACCCTCGAGGGTGAGATCGACGGGCGCGTAGTCAGCCACCGACGGCCACCTCCATCATCGGCTCCGGTCGCGGGTCGCCGCCGTTCTCGATGGCGTGTACGAACTCGTCGCGGAAGCGCCGGATGGCGCTGCGCACCGGCAGGATGCCGGTGTCGGCGAGGGCGCAGAGCACCCGGCCGCCCATGCGGCCCGCGAGCGACTCGATCAGCTCGAGGTCCTCCATGCGGCCCTCGCCGTCGACGATGCGCTGCAGGATCCGCTCCAGCCACAGCGTCCCCTCGCGGCACGGCGTGCACTTGCCGCACGACTCGTGGCGGTAGAACGACGCGAGGCGCAGGGTGGAGCGGACGATCGAGCCGGAGTCGTCCATCACGATGCAGCCGGCCGACCCGAGGGAGCTGCCGGCCTCGGCGAGCGCCTCGTAGTCGAGCGGGGTGTCGAGGGCCTCCTCGCCGACCACGTTGACGCTCGACCCGCCGACCCACGCCGCCTTGAACTCGCGCCCGGGGCGCATGCCGCCGGCGATGTCGAAGACCAGCTCGCGGAGCGTCGTGTCGTGGAGGACGATCTCGTAGTTGCCCGGCTTCATCACGTGGCCCGAGATCGAGAACACCTTCGTGCCGGTGCTCTTCTCGGTGCCCATCGCGGCGTACCAGTCGGGGCCGTTCTCGATGATCGGCGGCAGCGCCGCCAGCGTCTCGACGTTGTTGATCAACGTCGGCGACGCGTAGAGGCCGGCGACGGCCGGGAACGGCGGCTTCAGCCGCGGCTGGCCGCGCTTGCCCTCCAGGCTCTCCAGCAGCGCCGTCTCCTCGCCGCAGATGTAGGCGCCCGCGCCGCGGTAGAGGGTGATGTCGAAGTCGAACGTGGTGCCCATGAGGCCGGTGCCGAGCATCCCGGCGGCGCGCGCCTGGGCGATCGCCGAGTCGAGCACGCGGGCCTGGTGCTCGTACTCGCCCCGGATGTAGATGTAGCCGCGCACCGCGCCGATCGCGTACCCGGCGATGGTGATCCCCTCGAGCAGCTGGAAGGGGTTCGTCTCGATGAGCTCGCGGTCCTTGAAGGTCCCCGGCTCGCTCTCGTCGGCGTTGCACACGACGTAGGCCGGCAGGGGGGAGTCCTTCGGGATGAAGCTGGCCTTGCGGCCCATGGGGAAGCCGGCGCCGCCGCGGCCGCGCAGGCCGGACCGCACGAAGGCGTAGACCGCCTCGTCGCGGTCCATCTCCGTCATGACCTTCCGCATGGCCTCGTAGCCACCCGCACGGCGGTAGTCGGACAGGTCCGTCAGGGGCCTGCCCGCCTCACGCTGGCGGTAGATGACGTTGCGCAGGGGCATCCGCTATCTCCAGAGACGCTCGGGCCGGGGGCTGCTGCGGAGCTCGTCGAGCAGGGCCGCGCCGTCGGCGGGCGACAGCGGCCCCTGGGTCTCCTCCGCGTCGACCTGCACGCAGGGCGCGCGGTCGCAGTAGCCCAGGCACTGGGCCTCCTGGATGGTGATCGCGCCGTCCTCGCTCGTGCCCCCGTGGTGGGAGACGCCCTCGTGGTCGCAGAGGTGCTCGAAGAGCTCGTCCGCGCCGCGGAGCATGCAGGACAGCGTCACGCAGACCGACACGACCCGCTCGCCGGTGGGGCGCAGGTAGATACGGTCGTAGAACGAGGCGACGCTCTCGACGTAGGCGGGCGAGTAGCCCGTCGCCTCCGCCACGGCCTCCAGGTCCTCGCGCGTCAGGTGGCCCTTCTCGGTCTGGGCGAACTTCAGCGCCGGCAGGATCAGCGACTTGCCGTCGGCGTACTCGTGGCGGATGGGGTCGATGTGGCCCCGGATCTCGTCAACCGTCACCGGTCCACGCCCCCCATGACGTTGTCCAGGGAGCCGATCATCGTGATCAGGTCGGCGAGGTACGCGCCCTTCGCCATTGGCCGGAGCGCCTGCAGGTTCACGAAGCTGGGGTCGCGCATGTGCACACGACGCGGCTTCGGGGAGCCGTCGGCGACGACGTAGCAGCCGAGCTCGCCGCGGGGGCTCTCGACGGCCGTGTAGGCCTCGCCCTCCGGCACGCGGAACCCCTCGGTGACGAGCTTGAAGTGGTGGATGAGCGCCTCCATCGAGGTGGAGAGCTCGCCGCGGGGCGGCAGCACGACCTTGCGGTCGTCGGCGATGTGGCGCCCCTCCGGCATGCCGTCGAGGGCCTGCCCGATGATCCGCACCGACTCGCGCATCTCGCGGATCCGGACGGTGTAGCGGTCGTAGGCGTCGCCGGTCGCGCCGAGCGGCACCTGGAAGTCGAAGTGCTCGTACCCCGAGTACGGGGTGGTCTTGCGCAGGTCGAGGTCGACGCCGGCGGCGCGCAGGGCGGGGCCGGTGACGCCGAGGTCGATGAGCCGCTCGGCGGGCAGCACGCCGACGCCGCGGGTGCGGTCGATCCAGATGGGGTTCTCGGTGAGGAGGCCCTCGTACTCGTCGATGCGCGCCGGCATCTCGTCGATGAACGCCCGGAGGCGCTGCTCGAAGCCGGGGGGCATGTCGTCGGAGCAGCCGCCCACCTGGAAGAACCGGGTGTTCATGCGCTCGCCGGCGATCATCTCGCCCAGGTCGAGGGCCTTCTCGCGCTCGCGGTAGGTGTAGAACATCACCGTCAGCGCGCCGAGCTCGAGGCCGCTGGTGCCGAGCCAGACGAGGTGGCTCGTGATGCGGTTCAGCTCGCACATGATCACGCGGATGTACTGGGCCCGGTCGGGGACCTCGAGCTCGAGGAGCTTCTCCACCGACATCGTGTACGCGTGGATGTTGAAGTACGACGCCAGGTAGTCCATCCGCGTCACGAGCGTGATGGCCTGCCAGTACGTCTTGTTCTCGCACTGCTTCTCGATGCCGGTGTGCAGGTAGCCGATCACCGGGTGGACGTCGCGGATGACCTCGCCGTCGAGCTCGGTGACGAGGCGCAGGACGCCGTGGGTGGAGGGGTGCTGCGGGCCGAGGTTGATGATCATCGGCTGGCGCGAGCCGGGGTCGGACTCGGTCGTGGCCTCGAGCGTGGCGAGCGCCTCCTGCGGCGTCATCGCCTCGGCGCCGGCGATCGCGCGCTCGGTCTCGGTCAGGCCGCGGCCCTCCCGGCGGGCGGCCTCGAGCGCCTCACGCGCCTCGGTCTCGACGGGGATGCCCTCGCCGGCGATGTCGATGCTCATGCCCTCGTCTTCCTAGACGGCATCGGTGAACTGGACCTCCTCGCCGCCGAGCGGGTAGTCACGCCGCAGCGGGTGACCCTCCCAGTCGAGGGGCATGAGGATGCGGGCCAGGTCGGGGTGGTTGCGGAAGCGGACGCCGAACATGTCGTACACCTCGCGCTCGTGCCAGTCGGCCGTGGCCCACACCGATGTGACGGAGTCGAGCTCCGGCCGGTCGTCGTCGCCGGGCACGGCCCAGCAGCGCAGCCGCAGCCGCGCGCCGCTCTCGAGGGAGAAGAGGTGGTAGGCGACGCGGAACCGCCGGGGGTCCTCGATGATGTCCGCGCAGTTCACGTCGGACAGCAGCACGCACGCGAGCGGCGGGCCCTTGACGAAGCGGGCGACCTCGAGCAGGCGCTCGGGGGCGATCTCCAGCGTCAGCTCGCCGACGTGGTTGACCTCGTCGAGGACCGACCCGGCGACGGCCGACTCGATCGTCGCGCGCGTCTCGCTCACCCCGTGGTCCCGGCGCGCCGCAGCTCCGACGACGTCGCGAGGCCGTTCGCCCCGATCTTCCTCTGCAGGATGAGGATGCCCTCGATGAGGCCCTCGGGCCGCGGCGGGCAGCCGGGGACGTAGACGTCCACGGGGACGACCTTGTCGACGCCCTGCACCAGCGCGTAGTTGTTGAAGACGCCGCCGGTCGAGGCGCAGGCGCCCATCGAGATGACCCACTTCGGCTCGAGCATCTGGTCGTAGATGCGGCGCAGCACGGGCGCCATCTTCTGGGCGACGCGACCCGAGACGATCAGCAGGTCGGCCTGGCGCGGCGAGGCGCGGAAGACCTCGGCGCCGAAGCGGGCGATGTCGTACCGCGGGGTGGCGGTGTGCATCATCTCGATCGCGCAGCAGGCGAGGCCGAACGTGGCGGGCCACACCGAGCTGGCCTGCGCCCAGTGGAGCGCCTTCTCGAAGGTCGTGATGAGGAGGCTCTTCTCGAACTCGGCCTCCTGGATCTCGCGGAGGTCGCGGTCGATGTCCGGATCGGTCCGGGGTGCCCGCTCGATCGGGCTGCCGGGGGGTGGGATCAGCGCCATTCGAGCGCCCCCTTCTTCCAGATGTAGACCAGCGCCTCCACGACGGTGAAGACGAAGACCAGGAGTACCACCAGGCCGAGCAGGCCGTCGTCGCGGAGCGTCACCGCGATCGGGTAGAGAAACGCGAGCTCGATGTCGAAGACGATGAACAGCATCGCCGTGAGGTAGAAGTCGATCGAGAACCGCTGCCGGGTGGGCGCCCCGGGGAGGATCCCGCTCTCGTACGGCAGGATCTTGGCGGGGTTCGGCTTGCTCTTGACGACCTTGCTCAACGAGAAGATCGCGCCGGCCACGGCCAGGCCGCCGGCGAAGTAGATCAGGATCGGCAGGTAGTCGGAGAGCTCCACGGGCCTCTCTCGGAGCGTGGGGATCGGCAGAGCGGCGGAACGTTCCCGTCATGCACGCTACCAACGGCTCCCGGACCCCGCATCAATGTGACGATCGGTACGGCTCCGGGCGACGCGCGCGCCTCCGGATCATGTCGCGCGCGGGGTGGTCGCCGCCCGGTCGCCGCCCGGTCACCGCCTGTACCGTGGCCGGTGTGCAGGACCGCATCGACTACTTCGCGCGACTGGTCGCCGAGGACCCCACGGTGGCCCGCGCGCGCTTCGCCTACGCGAACGAGCTGCTGCGCGCGGAGCGGTGGGAGGACGCCGTCACCCAGTTGCGCGCGTACCTCGACCTGGCCGAGGACGAGGGCAACGCGTGGGGGCGCCTGGCGGAGGCGTTGACGGCCCTCGGCCGGGTGGACGAGGCGGCCGACGCCTACCTGACGGGCATCGACCAGAGCCTGAAGCACGGCCACACGGGCATGGCCTCCGACTTCGAGGCCGCCATCGACGCGCTGTGAGCGCGGCGGGCCGGGTCGCCTCCGCCTACGCGTTCTGGCCCCGCGGGGCCGCCCACATGTGGTCGCGCAACGCGACGGTGGGGCGCAAGACCCTCCTGACGAGCCTGACGCCGCGGTTCCTGGAGGCGATCGCGTACCTGGCGATCATGGGCCTCGGCCTCGGCACGTACCTCACGACCGTCGAGGGCGTCGACTACGTCGACTTCATCGCCCCCGGGGTGGCGGCGAGCACGGTGATGTTCGGGGCGATCATCGAGACGACGTACAACTCGTTCGTCCGCATCCACGTGCGGAGGGTGGTGGAGGCGGTGGTGACGACGCCGCTGTCCCTCGCGGACGTGGTGGTGGGCGAGTACCTGTGGGCCGCGACCCGGGCGGTCGTCTACGGGATCGTGTTCCTGATCGTGATGGCCTGCTTCGGCCTCGTCCACTCGCCGATGGCCCTGCTGCTGCCGCCGGTGTTCCTGATCGGCGCCCTCACGTTCGCGGTGCTCGGGATGGCGTACACGTCGATGGTCTCGAGCATCGAGCACTTCAACATCCTGTTCACGGGGCTGCTGACGCCGATGTTCCTGTTCGGCGGCGTGTTCTTCCCGTTCTCGGGGCTGCCCGGGTGGGCGCAGGTGGTCGGCTGGTGCCTGCCGCTCTCCCACCTCGTCGCCGCGACCCGCGACCTCACCCTCGGCGGGGCGGACGGGTGGACCCTCGTCCACGTCGGCGCCCTCCTCGCGATCCTCGTCGCGGCGTTCCCCTTCCCCGGCCGGCGCCTCCGGAGGACCCTCCTGCGGTAGCCCGGGGTCAGCCCGCCGCCGCGCCCCTCCGCCGCTGTCCGGCGACCCGCGCCGCCAGGCGCCAGCCGATGAGGAGCACCCCGAGCACGATCGCCGCCACCACCACGAACGACGGGGCGGTGCCGCGGTCGAAGACGAGGCCGCGGAGCGCCATGCCCAGCGTCAGCGCGCCCACCCAGGCGGCGGCCCCGGTGGGGAGCGCGGCGGGCGCACGCCACCCGCGCGCGACGGCCCAGCCGGCCGCCGCCCCGATCAGGAACGGGGCGGCGACCTCCAGGGTGCCCGTGACGGCCGAGCCCTCGTCGTGGCTCGCGCGGCCGAGCGCGGCGAACAGGACGATCCCCGCGGCGTCGGCGAGCGCCGCCGCCGCGATGGCGCGGGCGGGGACGATCAGGAGGCCGCGGCCCCCGCCGTGATGCGGGCGACGCCGGTGCGCTCCGCGGCGGCGCGGACGGCGGCGGCGACGTTCGGCACGAGGCGCTGGCTGAAGATCGACGGCACCACGTTGACCTCGGACACGCCCCCGTCCTCGGCGGCGGTCGCGGCGATCGCCTCCGCGGCGGCGAGGGTCATCTCGACGTTGATCTCCGTCGCGCGGCAGTCGAGCGCCCCGCGCCAGATGCCGGGGGACGCGAGGCCCGAGTTGATCTGGTTCGGCACGTCCGGCCGGCCGGTGGCGTAGACGCGGGCGACGCCGGCGGCCTCCTCGGGCAGCAGCTCCGGGTCGGGCATCGCCAGCGCCAGCACGACGGGGTCGGGGGCCATCGCCCGGACCGCGTCGGCCGACAGCAGGCCCGGCGCCGACAGGCCCACGAACGCGTGCGCACCCGCCAGGACCTCCGTGACGGGGCCGGAGAGGCCCGCGGCGTTCGTGTTGCCCGCGATCCAGGTGAGGCCCTCGTCGCCGAGGTCGCCCCGCCCGGCGTGGACGGCGCCCTTCGTGTCGCACGCGATCACGGTGCCGGCGCCCGCCGCGACGAGCAGCCGCACCACCGCCTGCCCGCCCGGGCCGAGGCCCGCCACGACGACCGTCGCCTCGGAGAGGGGGGTGCCGACGATGCCGAGGCCGTTCGTGAGGGCGGCGAGCACCGCGGCGGCGGTGCCCTGCTGGTCCTCGTGGAAGACCGGGATGTCGAGGCGCTCCTGGATGAGGCGCTGCACCTCGAAGCACCGCGGCGCCGCGATGTCGCTGAGGTGGATGCCGGCGAACACCGAGGAGCAGAGCACCACCGCCTCGGCGATCTCGGCGGGGTCGCGCAGGTCCACCGGCAGGGGGAACGCGTCGATCTTCGCGAGGCGGCGCAGCAGCGCGGCCTTCGCCTCCAGCGCCGGCAGCGACGCCTCGGGACCGAGGTCGCCCTGGCCGACGACGGACGAGCCGTCGCTCACGACCATGACGCTGTTGCCCTTGATCGTGTACTCCCAGGCCTGCTCGAAGTCGTGGTGGATCGCCATGCACACCCGGGCGACGCCCGGGGTGTAGGCCATCGACAGGTCGTCGCGGGTCGCGACCGGCACGCGGTTCTGCATGCCGACCTTGCCGCCCGCGTGGGCCAGGAAGACCCGGTCGACGCTCGACTCGACGGTGACGCCCTCGACGTCGCCGACGGCCCGGGTGACCTCGGCGCCGTGCGCCTCGTCGCGGGCGTAGACCGCGATGTCGCGGGTCACGCTCTCCTTGCCGGAGCGCACGATGTCCACGCCGCCCACCTGCCCGCCCGCGTCGCCGATCGCGGCCATCACACGGCCGAGCATCCCCACGCGCGCCGGGATGGTGGCGCGGACGGTCAGCGAGTAGTTGGGCTGCGACATCGGTGGACCTCGTTGTGCGAACGGTTGGCCGCGACAGCCTACCCGGCCCTCCCGCCGCGAGGGTCCCTCCGTCAGGCGGCCATCAGGTCGTCGACGGCGGCGCCGAGGCCGTCCACCGACAGCTCGTGCATGGGGAACAGGGTGCGCACGGCGGCGAGGGTCCGGGCGCCGTGGACACCCGGCCACCAGGCCGCCGGGACCGGGTTCAGCCACGCCCGCGCCGGGTGCCGCGACGCGAGCCGCTCCAGCCACGCCCAGCCCGGCTCCTCGTTGTGCTGGTACCAGTCGATCGCCCCGCCCACCATCGTCAGCTCGCTCGGGGCCATGCACGCGTCGCCGACGACCACCAGCTTGTGATCGGGGCTCGTCCGCGCCAGCACGTCGAGCGTCGCCTCCGACTCCGACGGCAGCATCCGCGCCGACGCGTACAGCCGGTCGTAGACGCAGTTGTGGAAGTAGCGGACCGTGAGGTCGCGGAACCGGCCGTTCTGGTGCACCGCGCTGAACAGACGCCCCACCAGCGCCGCGTGGGCGTCCATCGAACCGCCGACGTCGAGCAGCAGCAGCACCCGGACGGCGTTGCGCCGCGGCCGGCGGAACACCAGGCTCAGCCGTCCCCCCGCGTCGGCGGTCGCGTCGATCGTGTCGTCCACGTCGAGCTCGGTGGCGGGACCGTCGAGGCGCGTCGTGAGGCGCCGCAGCCGCCGCAGCGCGACGCCCATCTCCCGCACCCCGATCACCGCGTCGGTGCGGTGGTCGCGGAACCGCCGCTCCGCCGCCACCTGCGCCGCGGTGCGGTGCCCGCTCGCGCCGCCGATCCGGATTCCGCCCGGGTGCCACCCCGAGTGCCCGAACGGCGACGTCCCGCCGGTGCCGATGTGCTTCGAGCCGCCGTGGTGGGCGCCGTCCTGGTTCGCGAGCCGCTCCGCCAGGCGGGCGCGCAGGTCGTCGAGGTCGAGCCGGCCGAGCGCCGCCTCGAGGCGCGCCCGCTGCTCCTCCGTCGGGGTCAACGCGCCCGGGTTCGCGTCGAGCCACTCCCACACGGCGTCGGTGATCTCGTCGCCGGTGCGCTCCAGGCCCGACAGGTAGTCCGCGAACGCGAGGTCGTAGTCGTCGTAGTGGCGCTCCGACTTCACGAGCATCGCGCGGGCGAGCAGGTACAGGCGGTGCAGGCTCGAGTCGGCGAGGCCGCGGCCGAGCGCCCCCTGGAACGCGAGCCACTCGTCCACCGCCACGGGCACCCCCCGGGCGCGCAGGCCGTGGAAGAGGCCCTCGAAGATCCCTACGTCCCCCGGGGGACCCGCCGGGCCCGGACGGCGAGGTGCCGGCGCGCCATCTCGACGTCGAGGGGCGTCTTCAGGACGACGCCGAGGAACGGGAGCTCCGCCACGACCCGCTCGGCGGGGACGCCGCCGATCACGAGCGCCTGCACCCAGTCGATCAGCTCGCTGGTGCTCGGCCGCTTCTGCAGGCCCTCGAACGAGCGCAGCACGTAGAACGCCTCGAGGGCGGCGGCGAGCAGCGACTCGTCGAGGTCGGGGTGGTGGACCCGCACGATCGCCTCGAGCTCCTCCGGGTCGGGGAACGCGATGTAGTGGAAGACGCACCGGCGCAGGAACGCGTCGGGCAGCTCCTTCTCGGCGTTCGAGGTCACGACCACCACGGGGCGCTGCACCGCGGCGACGGTCCGCCCCGTCTCGGGGATGTGGAAGCTCATGCGGTCGAGCTCCCACAGCAGGTCGTTCGGGAACTCGAGGTCGGCCTTGTCGACCTCGTCGATCAGCAGCACGACGCGGGTCGGGGAGGCGAACGCCTCACCCAGCCGGCCGAGGCGGATGTAGCGGGCGATGTCCGACGGGTCGCCCTCGCCGAACTGGCTGTCGTAGAGGCGCTGGACGGTGTCGTAGACGTAGAGCCCGTCCTGGGCGCGGGTCGTCGATTTGACCCCCCACACCAGGAGCTCCATCCCGAGCGCCTCGGCGATGGCCTCGGCGAGCAGCGTCTTGCCGGTGCCCGGCTCGCCCCGCACCAGCAGCGGGCGCTCGAGCGCGACGGCCACGTCGACCGCCGCCCGGAGCTCGTCACCCGCGATGTAGCCGGCGGTCCCCGCGAACCCCGTGCTCAACGGCGGGCGCGCCGCACGATCGAGCTGCCGGCGCCCGTGACGATCAACGCCCCGGCGAGGGCGGTCAGCGCGAGGAAGGGCCACGGCGGCTGGTCGCGCTCACCCGGCAGCGAGGGCTCGGGCAGCAGCAGCGCGTCGCCGCGTCGCTCCGACGCGACCGGCTGCGGGTCGTTGTCGGTGGACAGGCCGAGCATGTCCCGGTCGTAGGTCTCCTGGACGGCGTCGGCGAACTCGCGGAACGCCGGGTCGTCCTGGGCCAGGTCGAGCGTGGCCTCCAGGTCCGACGCGCTGTAGTGGCCGTCGATCACCCGGTCGAGGGCGTAGTCGCGGAAGATCTGCATCGCCACGGTCGGCTCCTCGGCGGCCTGCGCGGGCACGGCGACGGCGAGCAGCGCGAGCGCGAGGAGGCAGGCCGAGAGGGCCCGTCGGGCGACGTCCATCCGGTGACAGTAGTGCGCGTCCCGTCCGGTCGGCAACAACGCCCCCCGTAAACATACGAATCGCCCATGACCTGCCGGTCGGGGCGCCCTTGGTAGCCTCACCGCCCGTGAGGGTCCTCATCACCGGCGCCACCGGATTCGCCGGACGGCACCTGTCCGCCTGCTGCACCGCCCTCGGTCACGAGGTGCACGCGCTGGTGCGCCCCGGGCGCGAGGACGCGGTGGCCCGCGGGGTCCGTGCCCACGCCGCCGACCTCGCCGATCCCGCGCAGGTCGCGGCGCTGGTGCGCCGCGTCGTGCCGGAGGGCCTCGTGCACCTGGCGGGCGCCTCGTCGGTGGGGCGCTCGTTCGGCGATCCCCTCGGCACCTGGGACGTCAACCTCGGCGGCACCCTGTCGGTGCTGGAGGCGCTGCGCACCGAGGCCCCCCGCACCACCGCCCTCGTCGTGACGAGCGGGGAGATCTACGGCCGCGTCCCCATCGATGCGCTCCCCGTGACGGAGCACACGCCGTTCGACCCGGTCTCGCCGTACGGCGCCTCGAAGGCGGCGGCCGACCTCGCCGCCGGGCAGTACCGCGCGGCCTACGGCGTCCACGCGGTGAGGGTGCGGGCCTTCAACCACATCGGCCCCGGTCAGGACGCCCGGTTCGTGCTGCCGAACATCGCCCGCCAGATCGCCCGCGCCGAGCGGGACGGCCTGCCCCGCGTCGAGGTCAGCGTCGGGAACCTCGACACCCGCCGCGACTTCGTGGACGTGCGCGACATGGTGCGCGCCTACGTGCTGCTGCTCGAGCACGCCGACCCCGACGAGGTGTACCTCGCGTGCGGTGGCCGCTCGACCCCGGTGCGCGAGATCATCGAGGGCCTCGCCCCCCTCGCGCGCATCCCCGTGGCGTTCACATCCCACGAGGGCCTGCGCCGCGAGGGCGAGCAACCCGACCTCTATGGTTCGCCGGAGCGCCTCCGGGAAGCGACCGGATGGACCCCCGAGATCCCCCTGGAGACCACCCTCTCCGACACGCTCGACTGGTGGCGTGAGCGGGTGGCCCGCGACGACGAGGAGTAGACCGTGCCCCGCGCCCTCATCACCGGCATCACGGGACAGGACGGCTCGTACCTGGCCGAGCTCCTGCTCGACAAGGGCTACGAGGTGTGGGGTGTCGTGCGCCGCGCGTCGACGGAGTCGTACGAGCGCATCGAGCACCTCCGCGACCGCCTCCACTTCGCCCAGGCCGACCTGCTCGACCAGCCGTCGCTGACGGCGGCGCTGCAGCAGGCCGAGCCCGACGAGGTCTACAACCTCGCCGCCCAGTCGTTCGTGCCGACATCGTGGACGCAGCCGGTGCTGACCGCCGAGTTCACCGCCGTCGGCGTCACGCGGCTCCTCGAGGCGATCCGCCAGGTGAACCCGGCGATCCGCTTCTATCAGGCGTCGTCGAGCGAGATGTTCGGCCGCGTGCTGGAGACGCCGCAGGGCGAGAACACGCCCTTCTACCCCCGCAGCCCCTACGGCGTCGCGAAGGTCTACGGCCACTACATCACCGTGAACTACCGCGAGTCGTACGACCTCTTCGCGTGCTCGGGGATCCTCTTCAACCACGAGTCGCCCCGGCGCGGCCTCGAGTTCGTGACGCGCAAGGTCACGAACGGGGTGGCCCGCATCAAGATGGGCCTCGACGAGCACCTCACCCTCGGCAACCTCGACGCGCGCCGCGACTGGGGCTTCGCGGGGGACTACGTCGACGCGATGTGGCGGATGCTGCAGCAGGACGAGCCCGAGGACTACGTCGTCGCCACCGGCGAGACCAACACGGTCGAGCGCCTCGTGCAGCTCGCCTTCGACCACGCCGGGCTCGACCGCGACCAGCACGTGCGCACCGACCCGTCCCTCATCCGCCCCGCCGAGGTCGACCTGCTCGTCGGCGACCCCGCCAAGGCGAAGGAGAGGCTCGGCTGGGAGCCCACCGTCGACTTCGAGGGGCTCGTGCGGATGATGGTCGACGCCGACCTGGAGCGGCTCGGGGGCTGACCCGGCCGCGGCGCTACGCCGTCGCGGGCCGCCGCAGCAGGTACATCCCGCAGGCGTAGTTCTGGCCGACGAGCTCGTCGATCCGCCGGTGGCGGCGGAACCGCCCGGCGTCGTCGACCCCCGCGAACTCCACCAGCTCCAGCTCGCCGAAGAGGGCGCGGACGTCGTGGGGGTCGTGGATGCGGTGCGCGTTGAAGCAGACGCGTGGCCGGCCGACCGGCAGGGAGAACAGCAGGTGGCCGCCGGGGGCCACGACACGCTGCAGCTCGGCGGCCGCGAGGCGGGTGCCGGACGGGTCGAGCGGGTCGCCGTAGCGCCCGAGGCCGATGTGCTCCGCCACGTGAAGGCAGCTCACCGACGGCAGCGAGCGGTCCTCGTAGGGGAGGTCCAGCACGGAGCCGGCGACCGACTCGAGCCCCTCGATCTCGGCGGTCAGCGGGCGGATGTCGACGAACGTCACCGCGGTCACGGCCGTCAGGAAGCAGACGACCTCGACCCGTGACCCCACGTCCACGTGTCGCGGCGGGCCGTGCTCCGCGACGCGCTGCGCGGCCCAGGTGTCCTGGTGGAGGTAGTGCACGTCGAAGGGGGACGTGACGAGCCGGTCGGTCACCTTCGGGAACGCGTCGCGCCACCGCAGGGGCTCCGCCCCGGGCATCGCGCGGTACGCGCGGAGGTCGCGCAGGTAGCGCGCGAACCCGGGGGCGACGGCGGCGGCCCGCATGCCGCGCCAGCCGAGGTAGCCGACCACCGGGGGCATGCGGTTCGCGAGCTCGCGGAGCGACGGCACGCGGGGAGCGTACCCGCCCCGCGGCGGACCGGCGCGTCAGGCCGCGCGGGACCACCCCGGTCGCGGGAGACTAGAGTCAGGGCATGGTGGCCGGCGGGTGGAGACGATGAGGCTGCGGCGCACGGACGGGCCGCACTGGGAGCGGGTCGGTCCCCGCTCGGCCTCCGTGATCGCCGGCGGTCACTCCCACATGCTGGCCTTCCGCTACGCGATGCCGCTGCTCGACGAGGCGACCCGTCCGCGGGTGGCGGTCTTCGACGTGCGGGCGGCCCCGGTGCCCGCCGACCTGCACGAGGACTACTGGCCCCGGCTCGCCCGCGAGAGGGGCCGCACCACCGCCGTGGTCTGGGGCGGCAACCAGCACAACGTCAGCCTCCTGCTGAGCGCCGAGCCGCTGACGGTGGTGAGCCCCCACGCGCCGGCTCCGCCGCCCGTGCGCGGGACGGTGGTGCCGTACCGCATGGTGATGGCGCTCTGGGAGCCGTCGCTGACCGGGCTGCGCGACTTCCTGGAGTCGCACCCCGACCCCGCGTCGGTCGTGGTGGTGGGCACGCCGCCACCGAAGCCGGACGCCCAGGTGCGCGCCGGCATCGCGGTCGAGCCCTACTTCGTCGACCTGCTCGCCGCGGCGGGCTTCACCCCCGCGACCGCCCCCGTGACCGACACCGCCACGCGGGTCGCCTCCTGGGACGCGCTGCAGGACGGCATGCGCGACATCGCGGCGGCGGCCGGGGCGGGATGGCTCGGGGTGCCGGACGCCGCGCGCACCGCCGAGGGGGCCCTGCGCCCCGAGTTCTGCGAGGCCGACGCGACCCACGCGAACCCGGCGTACGGCGTCCTGATGTGGCACCACCTCCTCGACCACGTCGGGACCGGCTGACCGTGGCCCGCCACCCCTACCGCGACCTCCCCGACCGGAGCTTCTGGGGCCGTTCCGTCGCCGACGGGTTCGACGCGGCCGCGGTCCTGACCACCGACGGCCCGCTGCTGCGCCGGGGTGAGCGGCTCGCGTCGATGGGGTCGTGCTTCGCGTCGAACATCGTCCCCCACCTCGAGGCCGCCGGGTACGACTACGTGCGGACGGAGGCCCCGCACCCGCAGTTCGCCCACCTCCCCGAGAACCTCGGGTACCGCAACTTCAGCGCGGCCTACGGCAACGTCTACACCGTCCGCCAGATGCTGCAGCTCGTGCGGCGCAGCGCCGGCCGGTTCGCCCCGTCGGAGGACCGCTGGCACCAGGACGGGGCGGTGCGCGACCCCTTCCGCCCCGGGCTCGCGTACCCGGCGGCCTCCGACGCCGAGTTCGACGTGATCACCGCGGCCCACCTCGCCGCGACGCGCGAGGCGCTCGCGCAGGCCGACGTCGTCGTCCTCACCCTCGGCCTCACCGAGGCGTGGGAGTCGGTCCACGACGGCGCCGTCTTCCCGACCTGCCCCGGCACCGTGGCGGGCGTGTTCGACCCCGCGCGCCACCGCTTCCGCAACCTCTCGGCCGCCGAGAACGCCGACGACCTGCGGGCGGTCATCGCGGAGGTCCGCGACATCCGGCCGTCGGCCCGGTTCGTCGTGACCGTGTCGCCGGTGCCGCTGGTGGCCACCGCCGGCGGGCGTCACGTGCTGGAGGCCACGACGTACAGCAAGTCCGTGCTGCGGGTCGCCGCGGGCGAGGTCGCGGCATCGGTCCCGGGCGTCACCTACTTCCCCGCGTACGAGATCGTCACCGGCCCCCAGGCGCCGGAGTCGTACTTCGAGCCCGACCGCCGTTCCGTCAGCCCCGAGGCGGTCGGCGCGGTGATGGCCGCCCTGCTGTCGGCCTGCGAGGACGCCGCCCCGCCGGCGCCCGCCCCCATCGCGACCGGGGACGGCGACCCCTCCGCGGCCGTCGCGGCCATCTCCCGCCGGATCGCCGAGGCCGAATGCGACGAGGCCCTGCTGGACGCGCCCGCGCCCTGAGCGGTCAGCGGGGCTCGGCCGCCGCCCCGTAGATCCCCGCCAGCAGGTCCCGGCGGTGGCCCATCGACAGGTGCCCGGTGCGCACCGACGCCAGCGCCCCGGCGGACAGGGTGGCGTACAGGTCGCGGTCCCCCGCGAGGCGCCCGAGGGCCACGGCGATGCCGGCGACGTAGCCGGCGCTCGGGTTCTCGAGCTCGCGGAGGTAGCGCGCCGGCGCCGGGATGATGTGCCGGAAGCGGCAGGTGGTGTCGTCGAGGTAGAGCATGTTCTCGGGGGGGAACAGCAGCCCCGACCTGCCGTCCCGCACCGTCTCGGCGTACGCGAGGTGGTCGGGTGCGATAACCGGCAGGCCGTGGGCCATCGCCTCGAGAACGACGTACCCGAACGTGTCCATGTGCGACGGGAAGAGCAACGCGTCCGACTGCCGGTAGAGCCGCTGCACCAGGTCGGTGCCGCCGGGGGCGTGCAGCGTCAGGCCGGGCTCGCCCTCCCAGCGGCGGGCCCAGGCCTCGGGGACGAACGAGACGAGGTCGAGGGTCACGTCGTGCGACCGGCGCGCCGCGCGGAGCGCCTCGACGGCCGGCACGGCCCCCTTCTCCTGGAACGCGGTGCCCACGAACAGCACGCGCAGCGGGCCGTCGCGCCGCTCGCGCGGGGTCTCCGCCGCCGGCCGGATCGCCGGGCTGACGACCCGCAGCTTCGGGGCGACCCGCTCCGCCGCCTCCTCCGGGATCATCGCCAGCACGCTCCGCCGGGCGGCCTCGCTCCACGGCAGCAGGAACCGGAGGCGCGCGTCGAGGAACGACCGCTCGAGCGTCCGGATCGCCCACGGCCGCTCCAGCGCGGCCCGGTGGTAGATCGTGAAGAGCAGGCCGTGCTCGAGGTCGACGACGTACGGCAGCGGCGGGTCGCGCAGGAGCCGCTCGCAGGAGTGGATGATCGTCGCCCCCGGCCGCGCCGTCGCGCGCACCCGGTGGACGTAGCCGGCCTCCGAGATGACGCGACCGCCGATGCGCTCGGCGAGGCGGCTGGCCCCGGCGAGGCGCCCCTGCTGCACCACGCGCTTGGTGGGCGTGGTGGCCTGGGTCATGGCGGGGTGCGACGAGACGTACGCCCAGCCCGGCGGCACGGCGTGCAGCTGCTCGCGGTAGATCGGATGCACGTGGCGTCCGAAGTGGAGTTGCACCCTGCGCTCGGCCATGGCGGGCGAGCCTACCGGGGCGCGGGCGGCGGGGCCGCCACCAGCCCCTATCCTGGCCGCTGTGCTCCTGACGATCCTCTGCGCGGCCGTGGTCTGCGTCGGCGCCCTCGCCCTCGGGCAGACCGTCCTCGGCCTCTGCGGCGCGCGGGAGTGGAGCTGGCTGGCGCCGGCCCCCGGCATCGCGGTGATGATCGCGATCTGCGTGCCCGCGCACCACGTGCCCGGGCGTGCGACCACGACGGCCGTCGTCCTGTTCGCGGCGATCGTGGCGGCGATCACCTACCTGGCGCTGCACCGCGAGCAGGCGCCGCCGCTCGCCGGGCTCGCCGCCGGTCTGCCGGTGCTGGGGCTCGCCCTCGTCCCGTTCGCGGCCGCCGGGTCCTCGGGGATCCTCGGGATGTCGTTCAACAACGACATGGCCTCCCACCTCATCTGGGCCGAGGCCTACCGGTCGGCCGACGTCGCCGCGCTCAACCCGCTGCCGTCGTCCTACCCGATCGGCCCGCACGCCCTGGTCGGCTCCCTCGCGCAGGGCCTCGGCGCGGGGGTCGACGAGGCGTTCGTCGGCCTCACGATCGGCCTGGCCGTGCTGCTCGGGTGGATCGCCCTCGCGGCCCTCCGCGCCCCCCGGTGGTGGGGCCCGTTCGTCACGGCGCCCCTCGTGGCGATGACGTTCCTGATGGCGGGCTTCTACGGGCAGGGCTCCTTCAAGGAGGTCCTCGAGGCGCTGCTGATCCTCGCGCTGGTGATCTGGCTCGCCTTCCCGCCGCCCGTCGACCGGCGCCTGCGGTGGGTGCCCGTCGCGCTGATCCTGGCCGGGACGTTGTCGGTGTACGGGCACACGGGACTCGTGCTCCCCCTGCCCATCCTCGGGATCTGGGTCGCCGGCGTCGCGATCCAGCGGTTCCACGCCACCCGGTCGGTGGGCGCCGTGCTGGCGCGCGCGCGCGCCGAGGTCGTCCCGCTGCTGATCGGGGTGGCGGCGCTCGTCGTCGCGGTCGCGCCGCAGATCC
>LNFM01003720.1_pt1 | contig 26403 bp, 30 predicted proteins | sample 596031 | NCBI WGS metagenome assembly LNFM01 (sample SAMN04254537, study PRJNA301005) | activated carbon metagenome | isolation source: dual media filters at the Ann Arbor, Michigan drinking water treatment plant | place: USA: Ann Arbor | reverse complement strand
CGCGATCGACGAGACCCCGAGCCATGTCGTGAGGATGAGAAAGGCGACCAGCGCGACGAAGGCGGCCACCATGAAGACGTCGCCATGGGCGAAATTGACCATGCCGATAATGCCGAACACCATGGTGTAACCGATTGCGATCAGCCCGTAGATCGAGCCCAGCGTGATGCCGTTGATGAGCTGCTGGAGAAAAACTTCCATGCGTACGCCCGCTCTTTTTACGGAAGGCCGGCCCGGCAGCCGGTCTTCACGTCCCCTCGCCGCAAATGCTTAACAGGGCGGAAGGGCAGCGGCAACGCCGCCGCTGCGGCATATTGTGACCTTTAGGCGAAGACCGTACCCGAAACGCACAACCGGCAGACCGACGCTTTGCACGTCGGCCCGCCGGTTGTGGACATAGAAGGCGGGATGCCGGTCTGGAAAATTAGTGCAGGCCGCCGAAGACCCAGATCAGCGCCAGGATAGGCAGCGGCACACCGACCAGCCAGAGCAAAAGATAGCGTCCCATAATGTTCTCCTGAAGTCCTGGTTTCGTCTGCGAAAGGAACTCGTATTACCCCGCGTGGTTCCATAATTTCCGGCTTGCCGGGGGCATCGGAACGAAGTGTCGTGAACACGCGTTGTTATTGTGGGTGGGCACCTCGAAGAGAGCCTTCGAGGCAAAAATCCTGGAAGGAAAAACGCATGACCCAGAACAATCAGAACCAGAACAACCCCAACCAGAAGCCGGGCCAGCAGCAGCAGGGCGGCCAGCACAAGCCCGGCCAGCAGCAGCAGCAGGATCGTCCGGGACAGGGTGGTCAGCAGGGCGGCGGCCAGCAAGGCGGCCAGCAGGGCCAAAACCGCTAAAGCCCAATCAATAGAATAAGCGAAGGCCCCGCCGCGTAGGCGGGGCTTTCTTTTTGCGCTTGCGGCCGGCACAGCGCCGGCGTTTCGCCAGGGGCGCGGTGGTTAATGCGCGAAAGCGCAGCGCAACGCGGTTAGCCGGTAAGGTAAAGTTTTGGTTTCTTTTGAATTTGGCATTTGAAACGCTTACGCCTGTAGCCCTGAACAGGGAGCATCACATGCGTAAAGTTTCCGGGGCCACCGTAGCCATGATCCTCGCGATCGCGCTTTACTTCACTCTGTTCTGGGGGTTCGACGCCCTTCGCGTTCTGACATCGCCGACCTACGGTCTTGAAGATGTCTGGCGTTCGCAGTTCGTGTTCGGCATCGGCAGCCATTTCCAGCTCGGGCCGATGGCGCTTCTCAAGCTGGCGGCTTTCTTCGGCACCGTGAAGCTCGCGGTCGCCGCCTTCTGCGCCATCCACATGGTCGATCGCCTGCGCTCGCTCGCCGGCGGCAAGGCCAATACCGAAATTCTCGAAGGCGGGTTCATCCTCGTCGTCGCCATCAGCATCGCATCGGCCGGCCCGGCGATCTGGTCGAACAATGCCGATCTGGTGCGCGAACAGGTGCTCCAGCTTCTGCTGGCTGCGCTCGGCACGGCGCTGTGCATGGTCGAGCGCAGCTACTCGCGGCGCGTCGGCGTGCCGGACGTTGCCGCCGCGGCCGTGCCGCAGGGTGCGAGCTGGTTCTCGCCGTGGCGCTAACGCGTTTGGCGCAAAAACGTCCAGCGGCTCGCAAGTTTTAGTAGCTCGTCCGCAAGGACGGGCTACTTTTCTTTGGCGATGGCCTCGATGATTGCGGCCGCTTCCTTGAAGGCATGATTGGCCGCCGGCACGCCGCAATAGATCGCCTGCTGCAGGATGATTTCCTTGATGTCGTCCTGCGAGAAGCCGCCTTCGACGAGCGCTGCGCGCACATGCAGGACGAACTCGTCCCAGTGGCCGAGCGCGATCATGGTGCCGATGACCAGAACGCGGCGCGTGCGGTCGTCGTAATGCGGCCGCGTCCAGACTTCGCCCCAGGCGCCGCGGGTGATGAAGTCCTGAAATTCCTCGTTGAAAGGAGTCATATTGGCTTTGGCCTTATCGACCCAGGCGGCGCCGAGCACCTTGCGGCGCTTGGCCATGCCGAGCGCGTAGCGTTCTTTCTCGTCCATGACTTGATATCTCTTATGAGAGGAAGTTCAGAACGGTCTCTGTATAAAGCTTGGGATGCTCCATGTTCGATATATGCGCGGCATCTAGGCTGACCAGTTTGGCGCCCTTGATCTGCTGCGCGATCAGCTCACCTTGCGCCGGCGGCGTCGCCGGGTCCTGTGCGCCGACGATCACCAAAGTCGGCGCGGTGATGCGCGTGTTGCTGTCGCGGAAGTCCATGTCGCGGATCGCTTCGCAGCAGGCGATATAGCCTTCCGGCGATGTCGTCATAAACATCGCCTTCATGCGTGCGATCACGTCCGGCGACTTGGCGCGGAAGCCGGCGGTGAACCAGCGCTCCATATTGGGGTCGACCAGTTTTTCGAGGCCGTTCTCGCGCACGAATTTGACGCGGTCGTTCCACGGTCCCTTGTCGGCGTAATAGTAGTTGGTGTTGGACAGGATGAGCTTCTCGATGCGGTCCGGCGCGTTGGCCCCTAGCCATTGGCCGACCATGCCGCCCATCGACAGGCCGCACCAGTTGGTCTTCTTGACCTTGAGGGCGTCGAGCACGGCGATGACGTCGCGGCCGAAACGCTCCATGGAATAGGGCCCTTGCGGCGCGTCCGAGCCGCCATGACCGCGGCGGTCATAGCGGATGACGCGGAAATGCTTCGACCACTCACCGACCTGGTCGTCCCACATCGTCAAATTGGTGCCGAGCGAGTTCGACAGCATCAGCACCGGGGCGCTGTCTGAGCCCGACACCTCGACATTGATCCGGGTGCCATCGTCGGCGGTGATCTTCGGCATGAATTTCTCTCCCTGAACTGTTTTCATTATACGGCCCGCTGACCTAGCCTTCAGGGGGCCTGACTTAAAGCGGTCCGGGGCTGGAGAAAAGCCCCTTTTCACGCAACGCCGAAAGGCTTAAGTCGAAGCCTCGGCATTTTCGCAAAGGAGTCGATAGCCATGGCGATGACAATGACCGGGGAGGTCCAGCTCCCCGCAACCCGCGATGTGGTTTTTGCCAAGCTCAATGACCCCGAGGTGCTGAAAGCCTGCATCCCCGGCTGCGAGACTTTGGTGATGAGTTCGCCAACCGAATTCCAGGCGGTCGCGGTGACCAAGATCGGCCCGGTCAAGGCGCGCTTCAAGGGCAACGTCCATCTCACCGATCTCGACCCGCCCAATGGCTACAAGATTTCCGGCGAGGGCGATGGCGGCGTCGCCGGCTTCGCCAAAGGCGGCGCCACCGTTACCTTGACCGAAAAGGATGGCGGCACGCTGCTCACCTACACTGTCGAGGCGCAGATCGGCGGCAAGCTGGCGCAGCTCGGCCAGCGTCTGGTCAACGGCGCGGCCAAGAAGACGGCCGACGATTTCTTCAAGAATTTCGCGGCGAATGTCGCCGGCACGCCCGCCGCCTGACGCCCGCTCCAAACGAAAACCGCCCGTTTGCACGGGCGGTTTTTGAATTTTTGCAGACGGCGTGGGGGTTAAGGGCAGGGATGACGCCGCCCGTCATAGCCAAGATAGGTGCCCGACACCGGGTCGTATGACTTGAAGCGCGAGAAGCAGTAGGCGTCCTGGTCGCCGCCGCCGGCGTAGCCGCCATAATAGCGTGGGGCATACCCGTCGTTGTAATAGGGCCGCTGCTGCGAGGCGATGATGCCGCCGAGAATGGCCCCGGCCGCCAGGCCGCCTAACACCGCGCCGCCATTGTTGTAGCCGCGATCGTGATGACGGCGCCCACGCCACTGCGCGTCGGCTGGCGCAACGGCAACCAGAGTGGTCGCGCCGATAATCAGGGCCGCGATCGTCGATTTCAGATTGATACGCATGACGTCGATGTTCCTTTATTCGTGAACTGTCGCGGAGGAGTAATGGTTTTGACCCTCCGGCGTTCCGTGAATTCGCCGTAAGGTTGTTAGCCCGCAATATCAGGGCGGATTCCGCTTAAAATGCGGCTGTTCATTGAGCCTATGCGCCAAAAATCCGCTGGAATGGCTTGACCCGAGTACCGGTCGCGGTTCAGAGTTGGACTTGTTCCAAGGCGCATCTGGACTAAATCGGCTCGATTTTGGACATGTTGCGCCGGCGCCAGCGTTGGCGAGGCGAAAAGAGGGCTTTTGCCCCGAATTTGGGAGGAAGTCATGGCAAACGTGTCCATGACGGTGAATGGCAAGGCCGTCACCGGCGACGTCGAACCGCGCACTTTGCTGGTGCAATTCCTGCGCGAAAATCTTCGCCTCACTGGCACGCATGTCGGCTGCGATACTTCGCAGTGCGGTGCCTGCATCGTTCATATCGACGGCATCGCCGCCAAGGCCTGCACCACTTTGGCGCTTCAGGTCGAGGGCGCCTCGATCACCACCATCGAAGGTCTGGCCGAGCCGGGCGGCAAGCTGCATCCGATGCAGGAAGCCTTCCGCGAGCATCACGGCCTCCAGTGCGGCTATTGCACGCCGGGCATGATCATGTCGGCGCTCGATATCGTGCGGCGCAACGGCAACAATCTCGACGAGCACACCATTCGCGACCAACTCGACGGCAACATCTGCCGCTGCACGGGCTACCACAACATCGTCAAGGCAATCGAAGCTGGCGCCAAGGCCATGGCTAAGTAGAGTTGGCCAAATAAATCGGCGGAGGTTTGGCTTCTGAACGGCGTCGATAAAAAGACAATGGGAGGATGAAACCTATGAGCGCGACGGGGATCGGGGCGCCAGTGCGCCGCAAGGAAGACTTCCGTTTCATCACCGGACAGGGCCAGTACACCGATGACGTGACGCGGCCGGGCGAGACCCGCGCCGTGTTCGTGCGCTCGCCGCATGCCCACGCCAACATCAAGAGCATTGACGTCAGTGCGGCGAAGACCATGCCGGGCGTGATCGACGTGCTGACCGGCGCGCAACTGGCGACCGACAAGATCGGCAATCTGATCTGCGGCTGGATGATCCATTCCAAGGACGGCTCGCCGATGAAAATGGCGGCACATCCGGCACTGGCGGCAACAAAAGTCAATTGCGTCGGCGACGCGGTCGCCGTGGTCATCGCCGAGACGGTCGCGCAGGGCAAGGACGCGGCCGAGAAGGTCAAGGTCGATTACGAGGTCTTGCCCGCGGTCGTCGATCCGGCAAAAGCCCAGGCAAAAGATGCGCCGCAGATCCATCCCGACATTGCCAACAACACGATTTACCAGTGGCACCTCGGCGAGAAGAAAGACGTCGATGCGGCCTTCGCCGCCGCCAAGCATGTCACCAAGCTCGACATCGTCAACAACCGGCTGGTGCCGAACGCGATGGAGCCGCGCGCGGCGCTCGCCGATTACGACGCCGGCACCGACAATCTGACGCTCTGGAATACGTCGCAGAATCCGCATGTCGCGCGGCTGGTGATTTCCGCTTTCATCGGCATGGCACCGGAACACAAATTGCGCGTCATCGCGCCCGATGTCGGCGGCGGCTTCGGTTCGAAGATTTTCATTTATCCGGAAGAGGTCGTCTGCCTGTGGGCGTCGCGCAAGGTGAAGCGCCCGGTGAAGTGGACTTCCGATCGATCGGAGGCTTTTCTCACCGACGCGCATGGCCGCGATCATGTCACCCATGCCGAACTGGCGCTCGATGCCAATGGCAAGATCCTGGCGCTACGCGCGAAAACCATCGCCAATCTCGGCGCCTACATGTCGACCTTCTCGTCGTCGGTGCCGACCTATCTCTATGCCACGTTGCTGTCGGGCCAATACAACATTCCGTCGATCTATTGCGAGGTCGATGCGGTCTATACCAACACCGCGCCGGTCGATGCCTATCGCGGCGCCGGGCGGCCCGAGGCAACATTTGTTGTCGAGCGTCTGGTCGAAGTCGCGGCGCGGCAAATGGGCATCGATCCGGCCGACCTGCGCCGGCGCAACTTCATCACCGCGTTCCCGCATCAGACGCCGGTGATCATGGCCTATGACGGCGGCGACTATAACGCCTCGTTGAAAAAGGCGATGGAGATGGCCGACGTCAAAGGCTTCGCCAAGCGCAAGCGCGACGCCGCGCGCAACGGCAAGCTGCGCGGACTCGGCTATTCGACCTATATCGAAGCCTGCGGCATCGCGCCGTCACAGGCGGTCGGCTCGCTCGGCGCCGGCGTGGGCTTGTGGGAAAGCGCCGAAGTGCGCGTCAATCCGACCGGCTCGGTCGAGGTGCTCACCGGCTCGCACGCGCACGGGCAGGGGCATGAGACGACCTTCGCGCAACTCGTGTCGGAACGTCTCGGCATTCCGATCGAGAACGTCTCCATCGTGCATGGCGACACCGACAAGGTGCAGTTCGGCATGGGCACATACGGCTCGCGCTCCGGCGCGGTCGGCATGTCGGCCATCGTCAAGGCGCTCGACAAGATCGAGATCAAGGCCAAGAAGGTCGCCGCCTTCATGCTGGAAGCCGCCGAGGGCGATATTGAATTCAAGGACGGCAAGTTCACCGTCGCCGGCACCGACAAGTCGGCGGCCTTCGGCGACGTCGCGCTCAATGCCTATATCGCGCACAAGTTCACCGGCGCCGAACTGGAGCCGGGCCTCAAGGAAACCTCGTTCTACGACCCGACCAATTTCACTTTCCCGGCCGGGTGCCACATTTGCGAACTCGATGTCGATATCGAGACCGGCAAGGTCGACATCGTCAACTGGACCGCGGTGGACGACTTCGGCACCATCATCAATCCGATGATCGTCGAGGGCCAGGTGCATGGCGGCATCGCCCAGGGCGTCGGCCAGGCGCTGATGGAGGGCGCTTATTACGACGCCAACGGCCAGTTGGTGACCGGCTCGATGATGGATTATACGATGCCGCGGGCGCACGACCTGCCGTCGTTCCACGTCGGCCTGACCGAGACCAAATCGCCGTCGAATCCGCTCGGCATGAAGGGCTGCGGCGAGGCCGGCGCGATCGCGTCGCCGGCGGCTGTCATCAACGCCATCACCGATGCGATCGGAACGGAAAATATCGCCATGCCGGCCACCGCCAGCGCGGTGTGGACGGCCTTGCAGAAATTGCAGGCGCCGAAAGCCGCTTAACGAGACAACGTGTTGACGCTATAAGAATTCGAAACGGAGAGATCGATGTATAATTTCACCTTCCACCGCCCGACCACGGTCCGCCAGGCGGCCGGTCTGCTGGCGCGCAACCCGGACGGCAAGCTGCTCGCGGGCGGCCACTCGCTGCTGCCGGTGATGAAGCAGCGTCTGGCGCAGCCGTCGGCGATTGTCGATCTGTCGTTGGTCGAGGGCTTGAGCGGCGTTGAACTCAAGGGCCGCTCGGTGTCGATCGGCGCGATGACGCGCCATGCCGACGTCGCCAATTCGCAGGTGCTCAAGGATGTGATGCCGGGGCTGGCCTCGGTGCCGGGCTCGATCGGCGATCCGCAGGTGCGCAACCGCGGCACCATTGGCGGCTCGATCGCCAACAACGATCCGAACGCCGATTACCCGGCTGCCTGCCTCGGCCTGGGCGCGACCATCATCACCAACAAGCGCCGCATCGCCGCCGACGACTTCTTCACCGGCATGTTCTCGACCGCGCTGGAAGAGGGCGAGATTATCGTCCGCGTCAGCTTCCCTGTTGCCAAGAAGGCGGCGTATGAGAAGTTCAAGCACCCGGCCTCGGGCTTCGCTCTGGTCGGCGTGTTCGTGTCGAAGCGCGGCCCGGATATCCGCGTCGCGGTGACCGGCGCCGGCAGCAATGGCGTGTTCCGCGTCACCTCGTTCGAGGAAGCGCTGAAGAAGCGCTTCGCGGCGAAGTCGATCGAGGGCATGACCATTCCGGCGACCGGCATGAACTCAGACATTCATGCCTCGCCCGAATATCGCGCGCATCTGGTCGCCGTTCTGGCGCGCCGCGCCTTGGCCAAGGCGAACGCTTAAAGCCGGCCCCGATTGGAATGAAAAGGCCCCGCAATGCGGGGCTTTTTTTTCGGCTCGCGTTGATGGCGCGCGAAAACTATCGGGCCCGCATGTCTGCCGCGTTGAAGACCCGGAAGGTCTTGCGGCCAGCGGCTTTGGCGGCATACAGCGCAGCGTCGGCGTTGCGAAATGCTTCGGGCGCCAGGCAACCGTCGATGGCCGCGATGCCGATCGAAGCGCCGATATTGTAGCTTTTCCCGTCGCGGTGGATCGGCTGGCTCAGCACGGCAATAATCCTCGCGGCGAGTTGCCGCGCGTCATTGTCATGCGGCGCATCGAGGATCACGGCGAATTCGTCGCCGCCGACGCGCGCCACGATGCCTGCTTTGTCGCAGACGATTTTGAGGCGGTGCGCGGCTGCTTTGAGACACTCATCGCCGGCCATGTGGCCGAGCGAGTCGTTCACCTCCTTGAAGCCGTCGAGGTCGATCAGGAGCAGGGCGCCGCCCGTACGGCGCGCGGGCTCGTTACCGCACATCTGCGCCAAGTGGGTCTGAAATTTATTGCGGTTGGCCAGGCCGGTCATATCGTCGAATTCGGCAAGATACTGGATTCTGTCCAGCTTGTTCTTTTCCTCGGTAATGTCCTGCTTGATTCCGAACAGCCGCCTCGGCGTGTTGCCCCCGTCTTCGAGCGTTGCGTGGATACGGATCCAGCGCCGGCTGCCCTTCGGCGTCACGATGGCGGCGTCGAGGCTGAACGGCTTGCGCTCTTTCAGCGCGCGGCTTCTGGTCGCCTGCAGGGTTTGAAGTGACTCGGGCTCATAGAAGCCGAGCGTTCGGCCGCGCACGAGCGCCGTGCCGCGCGGGATGTCGAACAGGTCGTAGGTTCCATCGGACCAGTTGAGCTTCTCGCTGGCCAGATCGCATTCCCAGACGCCGAGCCGGGCGGCGGCCGAGGCGTGTTCGAAAATATACCGGCTGTGAGCAAGTGTGGCTTCGTAGTCACGGATTGTCCGCGCCTGCGCCTCGACCAGCGCGGTCAGACGCTCGACCGCGGCGGCCGTCCTATCATGCGAGAATGCATCCACGTCGCTGGCGCGGATTGCGAGGGCCTTGTCCATTAAGAAAGTTCCATACCGACGCGTCTGATCGATAGTAGGGACGGGTCGCTTAATGTTTCGTGTCCGAATGTATGGCTTTGCGGCTGCAATTCCGGCCTGGGCCTTGACCGCCGCCAGCCGCGCGGTCGCCCCCGCCGTGAAGGCGACACCGTCGACAGTGGCGAGCGCGATGCGGTCCTTGACCAGCCCACGATAGAACTCGTCCTTCGAGACGGGCGCGAGTTCGTCGGGTCTGCCGCGCATCTCGTCGGCATGTGGGGAACCGGTTTGGTAAACCGGGCGTTGCGTCGGCGGAGCGCCAACGGACCTGTCTCATGCCGCCGGATTTGCGCCGAAATCTATGCCGTCAATTTGCCATGGGCGCCGCGCTCGGCGCGCTGATGGTGTCGGCTTTGTTTGCCGCTGAGGCCGGCATTTTCCGCATGATTGCAAAAGGCGCGTCGCCCGAAATGACGGCGACCGTGGTCGCGGCCTGTGTCGCCATCTATTGCGGCATCGGCGCGGCGCTGTCGGGCTTCTTGCTGATCGTCACTGACGACCGCAAGCCATGACTAAACCTTCGCCGCGTTGAGGCGCGCCGTGGCCACCGCCGTGAACGCGACATCGTCGACCGTGGCGAGCGGCACGCGGTCTTTCTTGAGCCCGCGATAGAACTCGCCCTTCGACACCGCCGCGACGTCGGCGATGATGCACCAGGTGTCGCCGCCATCGAGGCTTTCGAAGATTTGCCCGTCGGTGTCGGCGGCATAGAGGCCGTAGCCCTTGTCATGGACTTCGATGGTGAGCGCACCGAATGTGGCGCGCTGGCCGTTCGGCAGGCCGCCGAGCAGCCGCTCCCAGGTTTGCCCGGCATCGCGGCTGCGGAACATCTTGCCGCGCGCGCGGCCGAGCTTGTACCAGTGCGGCGGCCACCCGACGCCGGCGGTGAGAAACACGAGGTCCGGCTGGTCGGGATGGATGACCATCGGATCGGGATAATTGGCCTCCGGCGGCATCGGGTTCTTGCGCCAGGTCTTGCCATTGTCGTCGCTGGTCATGACGCCGACGATGCCATTGGCGATCAGGATTCGGTTCGGCCGCGCCGGATTGACGAGGATGCGGTGAATGTCGTTCTCGCCGATCACGGGATCGACCTTCATGTCGGTGAAGCTCTTGCCGAAATCGGTCGACACCAACAACGCGCCGATCTCGATGCCGACCATCAGCCGGTCGCCGTCGAGCACGATCTCCTTGATGTGGCCGATGCGCGGCGGCGGCGGGAAGACCCAGCCATCGACACTCTCGACATCGCGCAGCGCGGTGAGTTCGCGCCAGCTGTCGCCGGCGTCCTCGCTGATATAAAGATGCGCCGGCAGCGCGCCGACCAGAACGACATCCTTGCCTTGCAGTTTGCCGGCGCGCGCCGCCCACAGATCGTGGCGGTCGATGCCGTTGTTGACCCATTGCCAGGTCAGGCCGCCGTCGCGCGAACGCGCCACGCCGACGCCATGCGTGGCGGCGAACAAGGTGCCGTCGTCGGCGATGGTGACGGCGCTGACATTGCAGCCGGCCAAAGCGCGGTGTGTGCGCGCCCAGCGATTTTCCACCCGCGAAAGAAGGGCGATGCCATCGACCGTGCCGACGACAATCGTGTCCGACGCCTGCGCTGCGCGGTGCGTGTTGTGCCCGCCATTGGACAACAGGATCATGTTTGCTTTCCAGTAAATTGTTAGCCGGGATTGCCGCCGGGATTGCCTATGTGATTGCAAAATCGCCGGACCGCTTCATAAAGGAGTTCGTCGCTGATGCTCCCCACCGCTTTGACGACAAGACTTGTATTGAGCGTTACGATTCTGTCGATCCGAATCCAACTCGGCGCCGGAAGCGTACCGCGTGTCACGTCTCTTGGTTCGAGGGCGATGCCGAATTCCGTCTGCGGCCGCGATGTCACCGGCAGAGCGACGAAGTCGCCATAGGCGTCTGGCGCGGTGACCGCGACAACGGGGCGTCGTTTTGCGGCAGATAGGTCGGAAAAAGGGTAGGGCACCAGCAGGAGGTCGCCGCGCTTAAACATTGTCCCAGACTTTGTTCTCTTCGCCGTCCCAGACAGGGGCGAGAGAAGCGGACTGGGCGTTGATCAGGTCGCGCGATTCCTGCCGCTCGCCACGCTCGCGCAGATAACCGATGAAGTCGAGCACTTCGCGTGCGATCGGTTCGGGCAATGCCTTCACCTGTTCATAGACCAGTTCAGCAATGGTCATGCCGCCTCCTCATGCGCGTTTGGCTCGACAAAGTCATTCTAGCAGCAAAATGCCGCCAGGCGAATGGACTATCGATCCAGTTCCGCCAGCAGATTGTGCAGGTCGAGCGGGTGCGTGAACATCTTCAGCGAGCCGTCGGCATTGGACGGCCACTGGTCCTTAGGCCGGTCCCAATACAGTTCGACGCCGTTCTCGTCGGGGTCTCGCAGATACAGCGCCTCGGAGACGCCGTGGTCGGAGGCGCCATCCAGCGGGATTTTGGCGACGATCAGCCGGCGCAGGGCGTCGGCCAGCAGCGGCCGGGTCGGGTAGAGAATGGCGGTATGGAACAGGCCGGTGGTGCCGGGGGGCGGCGGCGAACCGCCTTTGCTCTCCCAGGTATTCAGCCCAATATGGTGGTGATAGCCGCCGGCCGAGATGAAGGCGGCGCCGGGGTACCGGGTGGTCAGGGTAAAGCCGAGGACGCCGCAGTAGAAATCCAGCGCCCGCTGCAAATCGGCGACCTTGAGGTGGACGTGGCCGATTTTGACGCCGCCATCGATGGTGGGCAGGCGGAGCGGGGCGCTTTCGACGTCGGTTGCGGACATGGCTGTATCCTTTTCGGGCCAATTCGGCTGGCCGGCGACGTTCCGGTTGCCTAGATGTATGATACTGACCGACCCGGTTAAAGTGTCACCGAGGATACCGATCTATGCCCGTTTCACCGCTTCCCGCCAGCATCGAGGGCACCCTCGAAATGCTCGCCAAGGCCGACTACATCGGCGACCGTTCGCTGGCGACGGTGCTTTTTCTCGCGCTGCGCATGGGCCGCCCGCTTTTCCTCGAAGGTGAGGCCGGGGTCGGCAAGACCGAGATCGCCAAGGTGCTGTCGTCCGCGCTGGGGCGGCGGCTGATCCGTCTGCAATGCTACGAAGGCCTCGACGTCTCGGCGGCGGTCTATGAATGGAATTACGGCGCGCAGATGATCGCCATCCGCATGGCGGAAGCGACCGGCGAGGGCGACAAGGAGCGTGTCGAGCACGACGTGTTCTCCGAACGCTTCCTCATCAAGCGGCCGTTGCTGCAGGCGCTGGAGCCCGATCCGGCAGGCCCCCCGGTGCTGCTGATCGACGAGATCGACCGCACCGATGAGGCCTTTGAAGCCTTCCTGCTCGAAGTGCTGGCCGACTTCCAGGTGACGATCCCCGAGCTCGGCACCGTGAAGGCGGCGCAGCCGCCGATCGTTATCGTCACCTCGAACAGGACACGCGAAGTGCACGATGCGCTTAAGCGCCGCTGTCTCTATCACTGGGTCGGCTATCCGAACGCGGCGCGTGAACTTGAAATCCTGCGCGCCAAGGTGCCGGGCATTCCGAAAAAGCTGTCGGCGCAGGTCGTCGCCTTCGTGCAGGCCTTGCGCAAGGAAGACTTGTTCAAGTCGCCTGGCGTTGCCGAGACTTTGGACTGGGCCGGTGCCTTGACCGAGCTTGATGTTGTCGCGCTCGATCCGGCGACGGTGTCGGACACGCTCGGCGCGCTGCTCAAGTATCAGGACGACATTGCGCGTCTCGACGGCACCAAGGTGAAAGCCTTGCTCGACGAAGTGAAGTCGGAGTTGCGGGCGGCGGAGTAAGTCAGTGGCGAAAAGCGAAAGCGCATCTGCCGAAGGCCGGCTTGCGGAGAACATCCTGTACTTCGCGCGCGCGCTGCGCGCCGCGGGACTGCCGGTCGGCCCGGGCTCAGTGCTCGATGCGCTGACTGCCGTCGAGGTCGCCAAGGTCGGTTCGCGTGAGGATTTCTACTGGACGCTCCATGCCGTGTTCGTGAAGCGGCACGAACATTCAATTCTGTTCGATCAGGCGTTCCGCATTTTCTTCCGCCGCCGCGGCTATATCGACAAGTTGATCGCGGCGATGCTGCCCGACACTCTGCCGACCGCGCCGAAAGCGCCCGAAGCGGGCGCGCAGCGCATCCAGGAAGCTTTGTTCGCCGGCACAAATAAAGCCAAGGAAGAGGAACAGGAAGTCGAAGTCGATGCGCGGCTCACCGTGTCCGACCGCGAAGTCTTGAACAAGAAAGACTTCGCGCAAATGACGACGGCGGAAATCGCCGCCGCCAAAGACGCGATTGCCAAGCTCGCTTTGCCGCTCGATGAGGTGAAAACCCGCCGCATGCGGGCTAGCCGGCACGGCCACCTCATCGACATGCGCCGCACCTTGCGCGCCAGCATGAAGGCGGGCGGCGCGCTGATCGATCTGAAATATCTCGGGCCGAAAGTGAAGGAACCGCCGATCGTGGCGCTGCTCGATATCTCCGGCTCGATGAGCCAGTACACCCGGCTGTTTCTGCATTTTCTCCACGCGATCACCGACGAGCGCAAGCGCGTCACGACCTTCCTGTTCGGCACCCGGCTGACCAATGTGACGCGCGCCATCCGCCAGCGCGATCCGGACGAGGCCTTGGCATCGTGCGGGGCGCATGTCGTCGACTGGTCGGGCGGCACGCGGATCGCCACCTCGCTGCACGATTTCAACAAGCACTGGGCGCGCCGCGTGCTCGGGCAGGGCGCGGTGGTGCTTTTGATCACCGACGGGCTTGAACGCGACGCCGATGACACGCTATCGTTCGAGATGGACCGGTTGCACCGCTCGTGCCGCCGGCTGGTCTGGCTCAATCCGCTGCTCCGCTTCGAAGGTTTCGAGGCGCGCGCCAAGGGAGTGAGAACCATGCTGCCGCATGTTGATGAACTGCGGCCGATCCACAATCTGGCCTCGATGACGGAACTGGTGCGCGCGCTGTCCGGATTGCCCGCGAAAGGGTACGATCCGAAACAGATGCTGCGGCACGTCGCTTAATGGAGGACTGCCATGCTGGGTCGTGACGAAGACATTCTCAAAGCCGCCGAGGAATGGTCGAAAGCCGGGCGCGGCGTGGCGCTGGCGACCGTTGTCGAAACCTGGGGCTCGGCACCGCGGCCGGTCGGCTCCAATCTGGTGATCGACAGCGACGGCAATTTTTTGGGCTCGGTGTCCGGCGGCTGCGTCGAAGGCGCGGTGGTGACGGAGGCCATCGACGTTATCGACAGCGGCAAGCCCAAGGTGCTCGAATTCGGCGTCGCCGATGAAACGGCGTGGCAGGTCGGGTTGTCCTGCGGCGGCACCATCCGCGTTTATGTCGAGAAGGTGGGCTGACGTGAAACTCGAAATCCTCCACACGCTGAATGCCGAGCGCGCCGCGCGCCGCGCCGTAGTCGTCATCACCGATGTCGAGAGCGGCGCGCAACGATTGGTGAGGGCCGACGCTATCGCCGCCGATCCGCTGCACGACACGCTTGAGAAGCGCCTGCGCATGGGCAAGAGCGGCATGGAAGACACCGCTCAAGGCCGCGTCTTCCTCACCGTGCATGTGCCGTCGCCGCGTTTGGTCATCACCGGTGCGGTGCATATCAGCCAGGCCCTGGCGCCGATCGCGCAGATGCTCGGTTACGACGTCACTATCGTCGATCCGCGCACCGCCTTCGCCTCGCCGGAGCGTTTCCCCGACGTGAGGGTCATTGCCGAGTGGCCCGATGTCGCTCTGCCGCCTTTGAATGTGGATCGATACACGGCGTTCGTTGCCTGTACGCACGATCCGAAGATCGACGACCCGGCGCTGCTGCATGCGCTGGCACGCGACTGTTTCTATATCGGCGCGCTCGGCTCGCGGAAAACGCATGGCAAGCGCAATGAGCGGCTGAAGGCCGCCGGCGTGAGCGACACGGATTTCGCCCGCATTCATGCACCCATTGGGCTCGATATCGGCGCCATCTCGCCGGCGGAAATCGCGGTGTCGATCATGGGCGAGATCGTGCAGTCGTTGCGGCAGAAGCCGTCGCGCGCGGCGAAAGCGGAAGCGGCATGAAATTCGGCCCGCTGGCTCCGAAGGATGCGCTGGGCGCCACGGCGGTGCATTCGATCCGCCAGGGCGGTCTGGTGCTCAAGAAAGGCACCGTGATCGGCGACAAGGAAATCGCGGCGCTTGAAGCTGCGGGCGTCAATGAGATCGTCGTCGCACGCATCGAAGCGGGCGACGTATCCGAAGATCAGGCCGCCGCCGAGATCGCCGCCGCCGCCGGCGGCGAGGGCACGCGCACCGACCGCGCTTTTACCGGCCGCTGCAATCTGTTCGCGCAAGCCTCCGGCATTCTGGTCGTCGACAAGGACGCCGTCGATCGACTCAACCGCATCGACGAAGCGGTGACCATCGCCACTTTGGCCGCTTACAAGCCGGTGGTCGAAGGCGAGATGATCGCCACCGTCAAGATCATTCCTTTCGCGGTGTCGGGTGCAGCGCGCGACCGCGCCGTGGCGGAAGCGATCAAAGCCAGGCCGGTTATCCGCATCGCGCCTTACACAGTGCGCAAGATCGGCATCGTCTCGACCTTGCTGCCGGGGCTTGCGCCCAAGGTGATCGAGAAGACGCTCAAGGTCACCGCGGCGCGCATTGCGCCGTCCGGTGCGAGCATTGTTGCCGAACGCCGCGTGCCGCACCAGCAGGACGCGCTAGCCCGGGCCATCGAGGATGTGCGCAAGGAAGGCGCCGAACTGGTGATCGTCTTTGGCGCTTCAGCCATTGCCGACCGCCGCGACGTCATCCCGATGGCCATCGAAGCCGCCGGCGGCGACATCGAACATTTCGGCATGCCGGTCGATCCCGGCAATCTGATGCTGATCGGCCGGGTGCACGGCCAGGCGGTGATCGGCGCGCCGGGCTGCGCGCGTTCGCCGAAGGAAAACGGCTTCGACTGGGTGCTGATGCGGTTGCTCGCTGGGCTGCCGGTGACGCGCGACGACATCACCGGCATGGGCGTCGGCGGCCTGTTGATGGAAATCGTGACGCGGCCGCAGCCGCGCACCGAGCCGTCGCCGGAAAAAGGCCGCCAAATCGCCGCCGTCGTGCTTGCGGCCGGACGCTCGACCCGCATGGGCGCGGTCAACAAGATGCTGGCCGAGATCGGCGGCAAGCCGCTGGTGCGGATCGCTACCGAACAGGCTTTGGCGTCGCGCGCTAGGCCGGTCATTGTCGTCACCGGTCATGAACACGACAAGGTCGAGCAGGCGCTCCAAGGTCTCGATGTACGTTTCGTTCACAACGCGGCTTACGCCGACGGCCTGGCCGGTTCGGTCAAAACCGGCATCGGCGCGGTGCCGCCGGAAAGCGATGGCGCGATCGTTTGTCTTGGCGATATGCCGCAGGTCGATAGCGCGTTGATTGATCGGTTGATTGCTTCGTTCGATCCCGAACGCGGCGCGCTGATCGTGGTGCCGTCGATCGACGGGAGGCGCGGCAATCCGGTGGTGTGGTCCAGGCGATTTTTCAACGACCTGATGGCGATTAGCGGCGATATCGGCGCGCGGCATTTGATCGGCCAATATGCCGAGGCCATGACCGAAGTTCAGGTTTCCGGCGACGCGGCGCTGACCGATGTCGATACCCCCGAGTCGTTTTCGGCGGTCAAGGCGGAAATCGAACGCGCCTGAGATTCGAATCATTGATCGCAACAGCGACTCAGCCCCCTTATCGGAACCTGAGAACCGGGTGGGACCGATGAAGGAAATCTACGCGCCAGCGATTCGCGCCTTCGTAGTGGCGGGTCTGTTTCTTGCGACCGCGACGTTGGCGATCGTCGCCGTCAATACCGCGCGCGCCGCCGGCGCGCTGGCCATCGGCTCGTGCGGCGCCTTCGGCGAAGCCTTCGACTTTGCGAGTGTGGAGGCGGCGACCCAAAGTGCGCTCTCGAAATGCCAAGGCGAAAGCTGCCGGGTGGTGGCGACGGCCCGGCGCGGTTGCGCCGCTTTCGCCGTCGATTTCAACGATCCGTGCGGCGCGCATGGCTGGGGCAAGGGCTCCCGCCTCGGTCGCAGCCAGAATGCCGCGCTGGAAGCCTGCTACAAAGGCGGCGGCAAGGAATGCGTCATCCGCACGTTCTTCTGCGACGCCAAAGGCTGAGCCGCCGTCGTCCGGAACCGGATTGACCCGGCGGATTGGCGCAAAGCGCCATTCGTGAGTAAATTCCGCGACGCTCGGGAAACCGGCGTGACGGTCGCGCAAGCCTGCCGTTTCCACATCCCGGCTGATCTCCCCGCGCGCAGTCAAGGCGCGTATTTTCGATGCGGTGCCGCATGACATTGAAGCTTCCATTGCTGCCGGTATTAGTGCTGGCGGCCCTTGCTCTTTGCGGCTGCGATAAGCCCAAGGACTTTCAGTTGCAGGGCTGGGTCGAGGCCGAGACAGTATTTGTCTCACCCGATGAGCAGGGTCGCGTCGAGATTCTCAATGTGCGGCAGGGCGACAAGGTCGAGAAGGGCGCGTTGCTGTTCGGCCTTGACGACGACTTGCAGAAGGCCGACGTGGTGGTCAAGCAGTCGGCTCTGGCATTGGCGCAACAAGGTTTCAGCCGCGCCGAAGAGTTGCTGCGCTCGGCGTCGGGCACGCAGAAGGCGCTCGACGATGCGCGCTCCAATCTGGAGCAGGCGAAGGCCAATCTCGCCTGGTCCGACACCCGGCTCGCCCGGCGGCGCGCTTATGCGCGGGTAGCCGGATCGATCGAGGAAGTTTATTTCCGGCCCGGCGAAACGGTGCTGCCGGGGCGGCCGGTGGTCGGACTTTTGCCGCCGAGCAATCTCAAGGTACGCTTCTACGCGCCGGAGACGGAGGTCGCCGCCATCGCCATCGGCCAGACGGTCACGGTGACCTGCGATGCCTGTCCCGCCGGTCTCGCCGCGAAGGTGACCTTCATTTCCCGCAGCGCCGAATACACGCCGCCGGTGATCTACAGTCTCGAGGAACGTGCCAAACTGGTGTTTCTGATCGAGGCGCGGCCGGACCAGCCGGACAAATTCCGCGTCGGCCAGCCGGTCAGCGTCAGGCTGGCAAAGGGCGCGTCGTGAGGAAGGCCGCCGCGGCGCCGGCAAAGTTCGCCGACGACGTCGTCATCGATGTTCAGCACCTGACCAAGAAGTTCGGCGGCCGCGCGGTCGTGCGCGACCTGTCGATGCAGGTCAAGCGCGGCACCATCTACGGCTTTCTCGGGCCGAACGGCTCCGGCAAGACGACGACGATCCGCATGCTATGCGGCTTGCTGACGCCGGATGAGGGCACGGGCACCTGCCTCGGCTACGACATCCGCACCGAGACCGACAAGATCAAGAACCACGTCGGCTACATGACCCAGCGCTTCAGCCTCTATCAGGATCTATCGGTGCGCGAGAATTTGGAATTCATCGGCCGCATTTATGGACTCGACCGGCCGAAAGCGGCGGCGCGCGCGGCGATCAAGCGGCTCGGCCTGACCGGCCGCGAGGAACAGATCGCCGGCGAATTGTCCGGCGGCTGGAAGCAGCGGCTGGCGCTCGGCGCTTGCACGCTGCCGTCGCCGCAATTGCTGCTGCTCGACGAGCCGACCGCCGGCGTCGATCCGAAGGCGCGGCGTGAGTTCTGGAACGAGATCCATGCGCTGGCCGCCGAGGGCCTCACCGTGCTGGTCTCGACGCATTACATGGACGAAGCCGAGCGCTGTCACGAGATCGCCTATATCGCCTATGGCGAATTGCTGGTGCGCGGTACGGTCGAGCAGGTGATCGACGCTTCGCATCTGACCACCTATGTGGTCGGCGCGAGGCATGGCAATGGCGCACTTAATACGCTGCAGCAAGAACTCACCGGCAGACCCGGCATCGGCATGGTGGCGCCGTTTGGCGCCAGCCTGCATGTGTCCGGGCGCGACGCCGCCGCGCTCGAAGCGGCGATCGCGCCCTATCGCGGCCGCGACGATCTCGACTGGAAACGATCGGAGCCGTCGCTGGAGGACGTGTTCATCGATCTGATGAGCAAGGCGCAGGATAATTTCAAATGAGCCCCATCATCCCGACAGGCGGGCCGCGTCGGCGACGTGACGGCGGGTTCTGGCGCAAAACCTGGGCGATGCTGGTGAAGGAGTTCATCCAGCTCAGGCGCGACCGCGTCTCCTTCGTCATGATCATCATGATCCCGTTGATGCAGCTTCTGCTGTTCGGCTACGCTATCAACACGACGCCGCGCAACCTGCCGACCGCGGTGCTGCTGCAGGAACGCAGTGACGTCGGCCGCTCGATCCTGGCGGCGCTCAACAACACCGGCTATTTCAAGGTCACGGCGCTGCCTTCGACCGAGGAAGAACTCGACCGCCTGCTGGCGTCGGGCAAGATATTGTTCGGCGTCGAAATCCCGGCCAATTTCGAGCGTTCCCTCCGGCGCGGCGAACGGCCTGCCATGCTGGTGGTGGCCGACGCGACCGACCCGGTGGCCTCGAGTTCGGCGCTCGGCACGCTCAATCGCGTGGTGCAAACAGCGCTGGCGCATGACCATGCGATCCCGGACGCCGGCGGGCCGGCCTTCGAAATCCGCACGCATGCGCGCTACAACCCGGCCGGCAAGACCGAGCTGAACATCGTGCCCGGACTGGTCGGCACCATTCTAACCATGACCATGCTGATCTTCACGGCGCTGTCGGTGACGCGCGAGATCGAGCGCGGCACCATGGAAAGCCTTTTGGCCATGCCGATCACGCCGATCGAAATCATGCTCGGCAAGATTTTCCCCTATGTCGTCGTCGGCTTCGTGCAGGCCTCGATGATCATTTGCATCGGCATCTTTCTGTTCAACGTGCCGGTGCTCGGTAGTCTCCTGGTGCTGGCGGCCTTGAGCACTCTGTTCATCGCCGCCAATCTGTCGATCGGCTACACGTTTTCCACCGTGGCGCAGAACCAGCTGCAGGCGATGCAGATGTCGCTGATGTTCTTCCTGCCGAACATCCTGTTGTCCGGATTCATGTTTCCCTTTGCCGGCATGCCGGTCTGGGCGCAATGGATCGGCGAAATGCTGCCGCTGACGCATTATCTGCGCATCGTGCGTTCGATCATGCTGAAAGGCGCGTCGGTGTCCGACCTGCATTACGACGCGGCGGCGCTGGCCGGATTGATGCTGGTGGCGATGACCATTGCGGTGACGCGGTTCAGGCGCACGCTCGATTAATCGGTGAGTTTCTGCGCTAGGCCGAGCCGCAGATAGAGGCTGGCGCGGCCATCGGAATCGCGCGCCAGACCTCCCGCAGCCGACCATTCTGTGGATTCGGTCTTCATGCTGGTGATGTGCAAGCCGAAGCGGCGGTGGCGGTAGCCGTCCGAACCGAAATATTGAGCCTCCGGGCCGACATAGACGCCGTCGGTGAACAACGCCTCGGCGACGCGCCAGCCGAACGCCAATCGTGACGAATGGCTTGTTGCGATCGACGATACCGATATATCGCCGGCGACCAGGCTATCACGTGTCGGCTCGTACCAGAGTTCACCGGTCATGCGCAGGCCGAAGTTCTGGCCGCTCAGACGATTGCCGGTATCGCTCGGATACAGTTTGTGGCGCTGCCATTCCGGCCCGAAAAAGTATTTGAACTCGGCATTGCCGCGTCTGATGCGAAAGCCGGCCATGGCCTGGTGCATCCAGGTAACGCCAATGACGCGCTCGCCGCTGAGACTGCCGGCGTTGTAACGATAGACGCCGCCGCCCATGAGCAATTTGAGCATCAGGCCGTCCTGCTCGAAGCCGCCCGGCGCGGCGAGCACGCCGGTATGGACGAAGGCGCCGTTGCGCCAGATGTCGCGGCCGGAAAACAACAGGACGCGCGCTTCATCGTCGTCCGCGCCGGCCAGACTTCGGCCGCCCGGCAGACACACCGCCCCGACAAGGAAGGCGACGGCGATGAAGATCGCCGTCTCGACGCGCCTTCGCACCACTGGCTCCCAAAACCCGGCTGCCGGTCATGAAGGGTGTCCGGCTACCGAATGCAACTAAAGCGTGCCGGCGGGTTGTTGTCTATGATTGGGTGCGGGTCAGGCGGCGGGGCGGACTGCCCAGCGTCCGGTGGATCATGGCCGAGAAGGCGCTCGGGCTGGCATAGCCGACTGCGTTGGCGGTCTCGGCGACGGAGGCGCCTTCCGACAGCCGCGCCAGCCCGTCGATAGCGCGCAGCCGTGCCCGCCATTCGGCAAAGCCCAGCCCGGTCTCGGCGCGGAACAGCCGCGCCAGCGTGCGCCGGCTGGCGCCGGCCTGTTCGGCCCAGCGGTCGAGATCATGGTCGAGGCCTGAATTGTCGAGCAAAGCCCGGGCCACGCGCAGCGCCCGGGCGTCGCGCGGCATCGGCACTTCGAGACGCCGCTCGCGCAGCCGGCCCAGTTCGGTCAGGATCAGCGAAGCCACTGTGCCGCCCCGTCCGTTCTCGTCATAGGCGACCGGCTCCTCGAGCAGCGCCAGAATGAGTTCGCGCAGCAGGCCGGAAATCTCGACCAGCACCGGCTGTTTGGGCAAGTCCTCGCACTGCGCCTCATCGATATAGATCGTGCGCATCTCGATGCGGTGGCTGCGCATGGCGACGCTGTGCGGCAGCTGCGGCGGCAGCCAGAGCGCGCGGGCCGGCGGCACAATCCAGGCCGCCTGCGCGGTCTCGACCCGCATGACCCCGGAGACGGCATGCAGGAGCTGGCCGCGCCGGTGCATGTGCAGCGGGATGTGCTCGCCGATCAGCCAGGTCTTGGCCATGGCCGCCACCTGACGCGGCGCGTCATCCATGTTTTTGCGGTATTCCGGTATTGCGTTTGGCATGGCGGTCTGGCCCGTTCACGATGAAAATCGACCGAACATCGCCAAATGGCAAGGGGTATATTTCAGCGTCAGCCCGATTCCGGCCGGCCAAACCGCAAAGCCTGCAATGACAACGACCAGCAGCCAGACCGCCGCGCAAACCGCCGAGACCGCGCGCCTGCGCGAGATCTCGTTTCTCAATCTGGCGCATGGCCTCGATCATTTCGTGCTGTTGATCTACCCGACGGTCGTGATCGGCCTGGAGCTGATCTACAACCGGCCCTATAGCGAACTGATCGCGCTTTCGAGCACGACCTTCATCGCCTTCGGCGTTTTCGCGCTGCCGTCCGGCTGGCTCGCCGACCGCTGGAGCCGCCGCAACATGATGGCGGCGTTTTATTTCGGCTGCGGCCTGTCGCTGATCGCGATCGCGCTGGCGCCCAACCTCATCGCGCTGTCGATCGCCATGTTCATGCTCGGCGTGTTCGCCGCGATCTATCATCCGGTCGGCATGGCGATGCTGATCGAAGCCTCCGGCGCCAAAGGCAGGACGCTTGCCTTCAACGGCGTTTGCGGCAATCTCGGCGTTTCGCTTGCCGCCGGCATTTCCGGCGCGCTGGCCTACTGGGTGCATTGGCGCATGGCCTTTTTCGCGCCGGCTTTCGTGCTGCTCGCCTCCGGCGCGCTCTATGTCTGGATGACGCCGGACGACCGCCACAGCACCAAAAAGAGGGTTTCCAAACCGGCGGTGCCGCTGACGCCGAAAGTCATGGCCATGCTGTTCGGCCTGCTGCTGCTGATCGCGTTCTCTTCCGGCGTGGTGTTCAACATCCTGACCATCGCGCTGCCGAAAATGGTCGATGAGGGCATGACCAGGGATCACTCCCTGGTGATGATCGGCGGCATCGCCACCATGGTGCTGATCTGCGGCGCCATCGCGCAACTCGTCATTGGACGGCTAGTCGAGAAATTTTCGGCGCCGAACCTGTTCATCGCCGTCACCGGCTTCGGCTTCGTCGGCAATCTGTGGGCGACTTACGCCACCGGCGCTCCGCAAATGGTGGCTTTGGCCATTGCGATCGCCGCGATCTATGCGCAGGTGACGGTCAACGATATCATCCTCGCGCGCTACACGGCGGATGCCTGGCGCGGCCGCGTCTATGCGGTACGCTATTTCACGTTGTTCATCAGCGCCGGTATTTCGATTGCGATGATCGCGCTGTTGCACAAGACGGGTGGCTTTAGCCTCGTGCTCGGCGCCAATTCGATTGTTGCGCTCGCCATGTTCCTGGCGACGCTGGCTTTGGTGGCGATGATCCTCAGCATCGAGCAGCGCCACGCCGCGGCGCAGCCGGCGGAGTGATCGGCTATAGAGCGGGAATGAGGTCTTCGACCTTCACTCGCATGCGCTCCTTGACCGCAGCAACGACACGGTCGCGGTGGCAGGCGCGCGGGTCGCGGCAATAGCACAACAGCGCGATGCGCTTTCCGGACTTGATCAGGGCCAGCAATTCGTCGAGCGCGGCTTGAGCATCCGGCGTCTTGATGTGTTTGGCGTAGATGCGCCAGAGCGTATCGAGCTTTCCCGCCCGCGCCGCCTCGCGTCCCTCCGCCGGCGTTCCGAGCTTTTGCAAATGCAGGTAGGCGATGCCAGCCTCGTCGAGCGAGGCGGCCAGCACGCGTTTGGAAAATCCGGGCCGGCGCGACGCGGCGACCGCCCGGGTATCGACCAGAAGATCGACCTTGGCGCGGCTGAGTTCGCGCAGGACCGCGGGCACGCTGGCCTGCTCGTAGCCGATGGTGAACAGCGCCGGCGTGCGTGACGCGGTTTTCTTCTTCTTCGCCGCCGCCATTATTTCAACCGCTCGATCAGCGCCATTGCCGCCGCCGGCGCGCGCAGCTTGGCCTCGTGAATGAAGTAGACGAAAACGTCGCGCGGCTTTTTCGGCGCTGACTTCTTGTCGATGCGCGGCAGATCGGCCGGTTCGCCGCCCTTGAGCCATGTCTCGACCCTTTTGGCCCAGGCATCGAGCGCCTTGGGCGGATAGCCGGCCTTCAGCTTCTCGTCGCCTTTCTGCAGGCGCGCGTAAACGAAGTCGGCGGTGATGTCGGCGATCTCCGTATAGCTGTCATGCTCGGCGTAACAGATGGCAACCTTGTGCTTGCGGGCGAGCGCGATGAAGGCCGGCGTCTTGAAGGTGTCGTTGCGCACTTCGATAACGTGGCGCAATCCATGACCGTTGAAGGTCGTCGGCAGCAGATCAAGGAAGGCGCCGAAGTCAGCCTCGTCGAATTTCTTGTGCGGCGCGAATTGCCAGAGCAGGGGGCCGAGCTTCGGACCCAGCTCGGTAATGCCGGATTCGAGAAAGCGTTTGATCGAGTCGCCGGCTTCGCCCAGCACGCGGCGATTGACCGCATAGCGCGGGCCCTTCAGCGAAAACACGAAACCGTTCGGCACTTCGGAGGCCCACTTGGCGAAAGTCTTCGGCGATTGAGTCGAATAAAACGTGCCGTTGACCTCGATCGAGGTCAGCTTTTGTCCAGCATATTCAAGCTCGCGCGCGTGTGTCAGTCCTTTGGGATAGAACACGCCGCGCCACGGCTCGTAGGTCCAGCCGCCGACGCCGCAGTAAGGTTTGGTTAAGGTTTTCGTCATCTTGTGGTCACACTTCGAGGCTATGTTAAATAGAAGTGGTTGAGGCGGTCTAACGATCCTTCACCCGACGGCCACGATGAGATTTTTGGCGACGGCGGATGTACCCGCGCCTTATCTCGTTTGTGGTCGTTACCATTTGTGGCACAGCTCACGCGCCGCCGGCCACCCGATTTCCCCTCATCGTCACTGAACTGTCGAGCCCAATCTGGCATTGGCGGCGCGAAGTTCGGCATTCTCTTCTTCAAGTCCCCTGATGGTGTGGAACAGACGCGCCGTCGACAACTGCAAGAAGTAGAATCCGAAAGTCGGATTCTGGAAATAGAGCTGCATGACGTCGTCGTAGGAGATCGCCAGCGTCTCGCCAGCTTCGATGCACTCGACAGTCGCGGTCCGGCTTTTGCCGGGCTCGAGCAGGCCGAGTTCACCGATGATGCTGCCGGCACCCATCTCGACATAGGGCTCGACAACGCGGAAACGGCCCGACATCAGGAACAGCAGTTCATCGGCCGGGTCACCCTTGCGAAACAGTACTGTGCCGGCGGTGAAATGCTTCCTGGTCGAGAACGGCTTGATCCAGTCCATCGACAGGTCGCTGTTGGCGGCAGTGTTGACCTGCTTGATGAGCCGCCGCATCTGGAAGAAGCGCAGCGCGTTGATCGGCAGCAGGATGGAGTTGAGAATCATCGTTACGTAGACGCCTGCCATCATCGACCAGATCAGGAACAGCACATTGGTCGACATCGCCAGTACGCGCAGCGGAATCATCGTCTTCATCAGATAGCCGCAGATGTTCGCGACAATCGCGACACCCCCGATGATGGTGACGATCCCGATATCTTCGAGCGAAGTGGGCCAGTGCATGGTTTGTCTTCTGATGGGGCCTAAGGGCGGGGTGCGTAGGCTACTCAAAGAGAAAGGCCCGGGATATCTCCCGGGCCTTCTTTATTTTCGCTGAGTGAATGGAACTAGAAGTCCATGCCGCCCATACCGCCCGGCATGCCGCCGCCGCCGCCCATGCCGCCGCCGGCGGCACCCTTCTTGGCGGGCGTTTCGGCAACCATCGCCTCGGTGGTGATCAAGAGAGCGGCGACCGACGCCGCGCCCTGGATCGCCGAACGCACGACCTTGGTCGGGTCGATGACGCCCTTGGAGACCATGTTGCCGTACTCGCCGGCCTGGGCATCGTAGCCGTAGTTGTACTGATCCTTCTCGAGGATCTTGCCGACGATGACGGAGCCGTCTTCACCGGCGTTCGACGCGATCTGACGCGCCGGGGCCTGGATCGCCTTGCGGACGATCTCGACGCCGACCTTCTGGTCGTCATTCGCGGTCTTGACCTTCTTCAGGGCTTCGGTGGCGCGCAGCAGGGCGACGCCGCCGCCCGGCAGAATGCCTTCCTCAACCGCGGCGCGGGTCGCGTGCATCGCGTCGTCGACGCGATCCTTGCGCTCCTTCACTTCGACTTCGGTCGCACCGCCGACGCGGATCACCGCAACGCCGCCGGCGAGCTTGGCCAGACGTTCCTGCAGCTTCTCCTTGTCGTAGTCCGACGTGGTCTCTTCGATCTGCGCCTTGATCTGCGCCACGCGCGCCTCGATGTCGGCCTTCTTGCCGGCGCCGTTGACGATCGTGGTGTTTTCCTTGTCGATCATCACCTTCTTGGTGCGGCCCAGCATCTGGATGGTGACGTTCTCGAGCTTGATGCCGAGATCTTCCGAGATCGCCTGGCCGCCGGTCAGGATCGCAATGTCCTGCAGCATGGCCTTGCGGCGATCGCCGAAGCCCGGCGCCTTGACGGCGGCAACCTTGAGGCCGCCACGCAACTTGTTGACGAC
>LNFM01007901.1_pt1 | contig 26409 bp, 23 predicted proteins | sample 596031 | NCBI WGS metagenome assembly LNFM01 (sample SAMN04254537, study PRJNA301005) | activated carbon metagenome | isolation source: dual media filters at the Ann Arbor, Michigan drinking water treatment plant | place: USA: Ann Arbor | reverse complement strand
GCCGCGCTCGGCGATGTAGCCGTTCATGAACTCGATCTCGGTGCGGCGGCCCTTGATGATGTCCTGCGCCATCGAGGGGCGCTGGATGTCGGCGCGCGGGTTGGGGTTGGTATTGGAGCCGGGCCGCAGGATCGCCTCGACCTCGTCGAGCGCCGCCTTGTCGTCCTCCGACGCGCGGGCCAGCAGTTCGGGCTCGAACTTGCCGATCTTCTCGATGTGATATCCCAGCGCCTGGCCGACGCGCACCGCCTCGCCACCCAGCTTGATCGAGAAGCGGCGCACCGCGTCGTTGCGATCGCAGTCGGTGCCGGTCATGCCGGTGGCGGCCGAGACGCCGTTCTTCATGCCGTTCTGGCAGAGCTTCGACCAGCGCTCGCCCCACAGGTTGGTCGTGGTCTTGGCACTGTCGATCATGCCGACCATCTCCCGCAGTTCCTCGACGCGCTTGGTGATGCGGCCATGGACTTCGCCGACGCGGAAGACGGTGTGCTTGTCGCCGCCCTTGGACACGGTGCGGCGGATCTTGCCGGCTTCGTACATGTCGACCGAGATCAACGAAGCGACCATGCCGACGGTCTTGCCCCAGCCGACGACACCCGCGATGCGCTCCTCGTTCAGGCAGTTCTGCAGCGACACGACGTAGCCGTCCGGCGCCAGATACTGCTTGATCAGCGCCGTCGCCCATTCGGTGTCGTAGGACTTCATCGACACGAAGGCGATGTCGATCGGCTTCTGGCGCGACAGGTCCTGCATCTCGGTGAGGTGCATGGTCTTGGCCTTGGTGACGGTGAACTTCTCTTCCGGCGTCACGCCGTCGAGTTCGAGGCCGCGCTTGCGGATGATCTCGATGTTCTCCGGCCAGAAATCGATCAGGGTGACGTCGTGGCCCGCATGCGCGAGATAGCCGCCGACATAGCCGCCCAGTGCTCCCGTGCCGACGACTGCGATTCGCTTGCCCATCCTGATCTCCCTCGAGGCTGTTCGTTAAGGTGCGACGCGCGGCTCTTTGCGCGCGCGGTCGAGATAGCGTCCGGCGTCCTCGGCCAGCAGCAACCGATCGGCCAGCAGTTGCGTGACGACCGCCTGGACCCTGGCCACGTAGTCGGCACCGCTCCTGTAGCGCTCGGCGATCGAGGGCCGCGGATCGCCCGCGGCCTCGCGAGCGGCCTTGTCGAGCGGCAGCGGCAGGCAGCTGCCGTCACGATCGGCGATCTCGCCGGCGGGGTAGGGCGGCTTGTACTCGTTCCAGCCAGTGTAGGTGGCGAGCGGCACGGCGATGTCGGGCAGGCGGATGCCCGCGACCTCGTTGCCGTCGGCATCGACCTTGCTCACCAGGGTTCGATAGGCCTTGTCGGGAACCGCGGGCCTCACCCAGTCGCCGGGCGGCGCCACGACGTTGGTGGTGCGCACGATCGCGGCGCCTGGAACGGCGGGAAAGCCGGTCTTGTCGGGCTCCACCAGCGTGCCCGCAGCGAGCGTCGGCACACGGCTGGGCGGTGGTGCGATGCCCGATACCACCCATGCGTCGAGGGCGACCAGCAGGGCCCGGACCGCCGGCATCGGATTGTGCGGGTTGCGCGGATTGAGGTTCGGGCCGGGATCGGTCGTGGCGCCGGCGCGGCCACCATGCTGTGTCCCTGCTATCATGTAGACGCGCGAGTTTTCCGGCAGGGCGACGTCCTGCCCACCCAGCGGATCGGTGTGCAGCAGCGACGCGCCCTTCTGCCAGTACTCGGTCGAGGTGTTGGTCTCGATCAGCAGCGGATCGCTGCCGTTGCCCCGGAACAGCGAGCCGCTCTTGCCCGTCAGCGGATCGTCGAGCGTCGCCGTCGAGAAGGGGAACTCGTTCTCGGGGAAGCCGTGATCCTCGTGCTGGGTGTTGGTGCGCGCCGGCTGGGCGAAAGGCGTATTGAAGAACACGCGGCCGACGCCTGCGATGTGGCTCAGGATGCCGTCGAACACACGACGTCCCTGTTCGTCGCGGTTGAAGCCTTCGGAGATGTGATTGCGCAGGTAGCGGCCGGCCTGGGAGAAGCCGATGGCCAGCGCATGCGTCATGGGCCGGCCCGTGGCCGTCGCCGCCTCGGGAGAGTGGCGCAGCCAGCTCACCACGTCGCGCGTCGCCGCGAAGCCCAGCCCCTGGACCTTGGGATTCTTCGCCTCGTAGTGGAATTCGTAGAGGAAGCCCGGCCTCGCCTGCGTGCCCTCGCGCAGCCTGATCGAGCGGGCGTCGACGAAGGACCACTGGTTCAGGGGCAGTTCGCGCGGCTCGTCGTCGGCGCGTTCGCGCACGGTGAGGCGCGCCCGCGGCTGTTCGAGCGTGGCGGCCTCGTGCGAGAGCTTGAACGCTTCCAGCACGCCGACGCGCGTGCCCGAGACCCATTCCTCGCGAACCGTCCGCACGATCGGCTGGCCGTTGTCGGTTGCGACAGGCGCCGTCAGGGCAAGCCCCATGTTGGCGCGCGGCGCATCCGGGTCCCAGCCCGACCAGACGATCGTGTAGCCGAGGCGCAGGGGAAAGGCGTTGCCGAGATCGGCCAAGGTCTTCGGATCGTTCACGCCCTGCGGGCCGTCGGCGATGTTGCCGAACAGCATCTTGCGGCCGCGATTGTTCACTTCGTAGAGGATGCGTCCGTTGCCTCGTGCCGGATCCTTCGGCCGCAGGATGAAGACGCTGGTCGCGTACTCGACCTTGCCGGCGGCGTTGCGCGGCGCCTTGTCGATCAGGGCGATGCCGCTGTTGGCGGGCACGGTCGGATCGACCTCGCCGCGGGCAACGGCGATGACGCGTTCATAAGCGCCTGCCTCGTCGAACGCGGCCCCGTCGGCGAGGGGCTCGATCTTCTCGATCTCAAGGGAGAGAAGCACTAGGCCCTGGCTTCCGCCTGGACCTCTTCGGCCGGGAAGTTCAGCTCCACGCCGACGCCGTCGGGATCGTAGAGGAAGATCTGCGCAGCGCCGGTGCGCGGCACGATCTGCTCGCGGAACTTCACGTTCTTCGCCTGCAGGCGCTTGCGTACGCCGGGCAGGTCGCTGGCGGCGAAGGCGATGTGATCGAAGCGGCCGGTGTCCTCGAACTTCTTCTCGGTGCCGCGCACGACGATGCCCTCGCGCGGCTTGCGTTCGCCCAGCAGGTGCACGGTGGCCACGCCGCCGGAATAGAGCCAGTAGCCCGGGAAGCCGAGCGGCGGCCGGTCGCCGTTCTCGAGGCCCAGGACGTCGCAATAGAAGTCCTTGGTCGCTTCGAGGTCAGACGGCTCGATCGTGTAGTGCTGAAGGGGGCCAAGCGGCATGGTCGGTCTCCGGGGTCAGGTCAGACGAAAGTGAGGTCGGCGTCAGCGCCCATCATCCAGGCACCCACGGTCTCGAAATGGGAAAGTCGGCCCTGCAGTTGCTGGGTCACGGTATGGATGTCGCGGAAGCGGCGTTCCAGCGGATGGTTCTCGAAGATCGCCGTAGCGCCGGCCGCATTGTAGGCGAAGTCGACGGCGTCCTTGGCCTTGTGGATGGCGTTGGTCGCGGCCATGCGGATGGTGATGCGCTGCTCGACGGTGATCGTGTTGCCGGCCGAGAGATCCTTCCAGATGCCGGCCATCGACTGCAGCACGAAGGCGCGGGCGGCGCGGAGATTGACCTCGGCCTGGGCCAGGTTGGATTGCACGACGGCATTGTCGCGCAGCGGGCTCTTCAGCCCGCGCGGGACCTTGTTGCGGGCGACGTCGAGGAAGCAGTCGAGCGCGCCGCGGGCGATGCCGCAGGCCACGGCGGCGAAGCCCATCTGGTAGCAGGTGCCGGCGCCCATCCTGTAGAGCGGTCCGCTCTCGCGGCATTCGAGCTCGAAGTCGCGGGTGATCGAATGGTCGGCGCGCACGAAGAAGTCGTCGAGCGCGAACTGGTCGCTGGCGGTGCCGCGCAGGCCGACCGTATTCCAGATGTCTGTCCATTGAACGTCGCCGGTGCGCACCAGCATGGTGCGCTCCTGCTGCCGGCCGTTCTCGTCGAGGCGCGGCGAGCCGTCGGCCTTGAAGATCGGGCAATGGGCCCCGAGCCAGGTGGCATGCCGACCGCCGGACGCGAAGGCCCACACGCCGGTCACGCGGTACCCGCCTTCACACTCGACGGCCTTTACCTAGGCCAGCACGGCGCGCGGATCGTCGCCGAAGATCGCGCGGGCGACCGGCAGGTCGAGATAGGCCGCCGACATGGCGCAGCCGCCGGCCTGGCTGAGACACCAGGCCGTCGAGGCGTCGCCACGGGCGATCGTCTCGATTACATGGAAGAAGGTCACGGGATCGGTCTCGATCCCGTCCGACGATCTCGGCAGCAGCAGGCGGAACAGCCCTGCCTCGTGGAGCTTGTCGAGCAGCGCCGGCGGCAGCCGGCGGGTCTCCTCGATATCGTTGGAGGCAGCCTCGACGGCCGGCCGCAGGGCGTCGGCACGGGAGATCACGGCAGGGTCGCCGGCGAGATCGGCGGCGGACGGGATCAGCGTATCCAGGACCATCCTCCTCAAGTGTCTGAGTACATCAGGCGGGAGCCAGTTCCCTGTCGATCTCAGCGATCGATTGTTCCCTGGGTTCAATCCCGAAGAAATAATAGACCACCCCGGCCCTCAGGAACCAGCAGCCGACATGGAGAAAGGCCGCCGGAATCTCGGGCAGCGGTACATCGGGCTTCAGTGGCATCTCCCCCGGACCCCGTTTGCCCGTCGAAACGCATCGCTGCAGGGCGACCCTCTCCTTTGCTAAGGAGGAGCGCGACCAAAGGGAGATCATCATGAACTGGACCGACCGCCGGACACGTTTCCGGGCGCTGCTCGCGGGCGAGCGCTGTTTCCATCCGGGTTCGGTGTTCGATCCGATCTCCGCCCGCATCGCCGAGGATCTGGGCTTCGAGATCGGCATGTTCGCCGGCTCCGTCGCCTCCATGACCGTCCTGGGCGCTCCCGACCTGATCGTGCTGACCTTGAGCGAATTCGCCGGACAGGCCTATCGCATCAACCGCGCCGGCAACCTGGCGCTCATGGTCGATGCCGATCACGGGTACGGAAATGCACTTAACGTGAAGCGTACGGTCGAGGAACTCGAGACCGCCGGGGTCGCGGGTCTGAGCATCGAGGACACCGAACTGCCAACACCGTTCGGGACGACCAAGCCGCGAATGGTTTCGATTGCCGAGGGCGTCGGCAAGATGAAGGCTGCCCGCGCCGGTCGGCAGGATCCCGGTCTCTGCATCGCCGGTCGCACCAGCGCCATCCAGATCACCAGCCTCGAGGACACGATCGCGCGCGGTCAGGCCTACGAGGCGGCCGGGGTCGATGCGCTGTTCTTCGTCGGCGTGAAAACGCGTGCCGAACTGGACGCGATCTCGGCCGCCACCAGGTTGCCGCTGATCCTGGGGGGCGGAATGCCGGAGCTGAGCGATCTCGACTATCTCGGCGCCCGCCGCGTGCGCATCGCCTTGCAGGGACACCAGCCTTTCGCCGCCGCGGTGAAGGCGACCTACGAGACGCTGAAGGCGCTGCGCGAAGGCGTTGCGCCATCCAGGTTGCAGGGCGTCGCCGATGCCGAGTTGATGAAGCGCGTCACGCGTGACGGCGACTACACGAAGTGGACGAAAGACTTCCTGGCATCGTAGCGCGTCGCCACCGTGATCGGAGCGAACCGCCGACGCCTGCCGGACGCGGGGCGGTCGATCGTGAGAGCCCCGGCTCAGCGTCGGCTGAGCATTTCGACCAGATCGACGAACGCCTTGGAGCGTGCCGCGAGCGTGAAGTTCTCGACGATGAAGGCCCGCGGGTCGAACCTGCCGCTCGACGCGGCTGACCAGAAGGCATCGAATCCGGCGTCGAAGCCGGCCGCGTCCTGGAACTTCATGCCACAGCGATCGTCCCAGTAGGGCGCCGACGTGACCGGGCTGAAGACCACACGATGAGGGTAATAGTCGGTGTCCTGCCAGACGCCACCCAGGTCCCAGGCGAAAACGGGAATGCCGCAGGACAAGGCCTGCTGCAGCGCGATGCCCTGGGTCTCGTGCTCGCACAGGAAGACCATCGTCCTGGTTCTTCGCAGGAGTGCTTCGAAGTCTTTCTCCTGGTAATGGCCATAGGCGATGCGTGCGACCTTGAGACCGGTCTTGCCGAGGCTCTCGAGGATCGGGTCGCGCACCTGGGCGCGATCGCGTTCTGGGTGGCAGCGGATCTTCTCGTACACGAGGACGTCGATGTCTTTGTCGGGCGTCGGGACCCACCTGTCGGTATCGATGCCGACCGGCCAGGCGTGAACCTTGTCGCCCCAGTTCACGGCGAACATCTGGCGCTGCCACTCGCACGCCACCACGACGCCGAGAATGTTGTGCTCGGTGAAGAGATCGGGCGCGTCGACCGGATGATTGTGCACCGCCGGACCGAAGATGATCGGAGTCGTGGGGCCGAATCTGTCGAGCAGATGCGGCTTGCCGAGGACGCACGCGACTTCGTCAGGATGCGATCGAAGATGGCGATAGTCGTTGACCCGATAAGGAGCGCCGATCTTGTCGAGCCCTGCCATCAGATTCAGGAAAACGCGCTCCAGGCCAAGAATGCATCGCGGCCCGCGAACGAGACGGCGGATGACGGCGCGCGGATACGGTCGAACGGCAGCCAGCGATCACTGTCCGAGCCGTCATGATAGAAGAGATTGAGCGGCCTTGTGCTCGACAACGCAGCCAAGTCCACGCCTCATTGGAATCACATGCCGTGTGGCCGACCATACTGTCGGGGTCCTTGCGGTGGCAAGGAAAATAGGCTGGGGCGACTAGCCTGTCGGGACCAGGGTCACGGCGACGCCATAGGAGTGGGAGTCGCCGCCCAGGATGACGCCGCGCAGCGGGCTCACGTCGGAGAAGTCGCGGCCCCAGGCAACGGCGACGTGATCCTCGTGCGCGATCAGGTCGTTGGTCGGGTCGAGATGGACCCAGCCGGCAGCCTCGCCGCACCATACGGCCACCCAGGCGTGGCTCGCATCGGCGCCGCGCAGGGCGATCTCGTCCCTGGAGTGGATCGTGCGGATGTACCCGGAGACGTAGCCTGCCGCGAGACCGTGGGCACGCAGCGCCGCGATCTCCACATGGGCGAAATCCTGGCAGACCCCGGCCTTGCCGGCGAAGACGTCGGCGAGCGGCGTCGAAATGTCGGTTGCGCCGGGGTGATACTCGAAGTCGGACTTGATGCGCGAAGTCAGCTCACGCGCCGCTTCCAGAATGGGACGTCCCGCCGTGAAGGACTGCGCGCCGTAGGCCCGCAGCGCATCGACGTTTGGGACCAGCGGTGACTCGTAGATGAACTCGCTGGCCGAGACCGGTTGGGGGAATCCGTCTCCGAGGAAGCCGTCCCGTATGCTCTCCCACGCCGGTGTCGAATTGGCTGCCGGCGGCTCAGGGAAGCGGACGTCGACCTCGGCCCGCACCTCGATGTCGAAGCGCGTGTGCGGCTTGTCGATCCGGTAGATGTCGATGAGATTCCCGAAATGGTCGACATGCTGCACGGCAAGCGCCGGCAGTGGGCTGGTCACGATGCCGATCGCGGTAACCGTCTGGCCCGGAAAGTCGCGGGCGCGCAGATGCGCGATGTGGTGTGCCGAGTCGACCGTGCTGGCGTAGGTGTAGGTCGTGCGGTGCGAAAGCAGGTACTGCATGCTCAGTCTCCACCCGAGGAGCCTACCGCCTGGGCCGCCGGCACATGCGAGAAATAGGCGCGGGTGATGGCCTCGGAGAGCCTGTCGAGCTGCTGTTCCGTGTCGGACGCGACATCGCGCAGCATGGCGAGCGCAAGCCCCTCATGACGCCACGCCTGTTCGTCGCCGCCGAACTGGCGGACCACCGCTTCCAGGTCCACTTCCAGCGAGTCGGGCAGCGCAGCGACCCGGACGCCCGAAGCGCGCGCCAGATAGTCGAGATGCGCCTTGATGGTGCGAAGCTGGAAAACCAGTCCGCGCGGATTGGCATCGTCGAGGATGACGAGGTCGAGCACGGGAGCGGGCTGCAGCTGGCCGAGATAGCGCGTGCGGTAGGTGATGGTGCTGTCGCACAGTTCGAGCGCCAGGCGCATCGCGGCGTCCCAGTCGATCGGCGAAAGCGTGAAGGGGCCGAGCGCGCCGGTGAGCACATGCAGTCCGCGTTCGATACGGCGGCCGAGATCGAGGAATCGCCAGCCCGTACCGCGCGTCATGTTCTCCTGCGCCAGGCCCGACAGCGTGGCGACGAACCGCACGATCTCGTCGAGGGCGGCGAGCAGCGGATCGAGGTTGCCGCGCGCCGCCAGCAGGCGCTTGCGCACTTCGACCATCTCAGGGCCCGCGGCCGTCGTCATGTCGACCGAGAAGCGATCGCGCATGGTGGCGGTCAGTCGCTGGATGCCGTCGAGCACGGTGGCGAGGCCGCGATCGTCGGCCGCGACGCCCGCCAGGCCCTGTTGGAACAGGGCGCTCTCGGGCGGTGCCAGGGCCGACGCGTGATCCATCAAATTCGCTGCGTCGAGCAACCTGCCGAGCAGCTTGAGTTCGACGGCGTCGCGCGGGCCGACGGCGCCCTGCGCCACGCGCGCCGCCGTGGTGCGCAGGAGACGCGCATCGTTATCGAGGCGCTCGATGTAGCGGCCGAGCCAGAAGAGATTGTCGGCGACCCTGCTCTGCAGGTCGGCGGTGCCGCGCTCGACGGCGAGCTGGTGAAAGCGCCGGGTCGTCGGCAACTGGACATCGGCGGCATCCTCGGCCAGCACCCATACGTCCTTGAGGGTGCCGTGCAGCCTGCCCAGCGAGCGCAGCGCAGTGTCGCCGTCGGGCTCGCGGGCGAGGCCGCCCGGCAGTACGTGATAGGTGTCGTGGTCGGCAACGACGAAGGCGCGCATCACGACGGCCGACGGCACCAGAGACTGCCCGTCCCACTTCGGCGTGAGCGACGGCGTCATGGGGTACTGAGCGACATACTGGCCGGGCTGGGCGCGGATGCGTTCGACCAGCGCCGCGCGCTCGGCCTGTTCGAGCATGCCCACGACGATGGGTTCGCGGTCCTGGCCGAGGCAGGGGCGCACGATCATGAGGTCGAGGTTGGCCAGCGCGAAGGTGAGCGCCGCCGGCTCGCCCAGCCACCATACGTCGAGCGACGGCATCCGCAGCTTCTCGCCCAGCAGGTGTTCACTCAGCCGCTCCAGGAAGGGCATGATCGCCGGCGTCTCGACGACCCCCGATCCCAGCGCATTGGCGAGCGAGATATTGCCGTTGCGAGTGGCTTCCACCAGGCCGGTCACGCCCAACGCGGAATCGGCGCGCATTTCCAGCGGGTCGGCGAAGGCGCTGTCGAGCCGCCGCAAGAGCACATGCACGGGCCGAAGGCCGGCGAGTGTCTTGATCGAGACCTGGCCGTCGCGCGCGACCATGTCGCCGCCTTCGACCAGCGGGACGCCCAGCACGCGCGACAGATAGACATGCTCGAAATAAGTGGCCGAGAGCGAGCCTGGCGTCAGCACCGCCATGTTGGGCTGGGACACGGCGGCCGGCGCCATCGAGCGCAGCGACTCTTGCCAGCGATCGACGAAGGGCCGGAGATGGCGGACGGGGATGGAGCGAAAGGCTTCCGGCAGGCTGCGCGCCAGCACGCGGCGCATCTCCAGGGCATAGCCCACGCCCGCGGGAAGCTCGGTATGGTCGGCCAGGACGTGCCAGCGTCCGTTCCCCAGCCGCACCAGGTCGACCGCATAGTTGCCGAGGTAACGTCGCGGCGCGGCGCCGTCGGTGACCCGGGCGGGTCGCAGGAAATGCCGGTTGGCGTGGACCAGCATCGGCGGCAGCAGCTTCCGTTTCAGCAGCGTCTGGGGGCCGTAGACATCGGCCAGGACCCGGTCGAGCAGCTTGGCGCGCTGGATCAGGCCGGCCTCGATGCCCGCCCATTCGTCGGGCGTGATGACCATCGGCAGGGGATCGAAGGTCCAGCGGGCCGCACCGCGATCGTCCAGCAGGTTGACGGTCGCGCCCGATTCCTCGAGCTGCCGGCGCGCGCTCTCGACCCGTTCGCCGAGCCCGTTGGATGACGCTCAGGATGCCTTGCCAGTGATAGCGGATCGACTTCTGGCCGGTGACCAGTTCGTCGTACGCGCTCGCCGGCGAGGAAGAGAGGCCGCGCAACGACTCCATGGGCCCGGATACAGAAGTGGAAACGAACGGTCGGACTGCCTGTGAGGCGGGCGAACTATAGGCTCTGGGCCCGCCGCAGGTCGAGCGTCAGCGGATGCTCGGGATTGTCGAGCGGACGCGGTTCCGGCGACGCTCCACCGGTATGTCCGATGGCGAAGAAACGGGCCCGCCGCCGCGCCTCGGCCTCGTTGGCGTTGACCGGCATGCGGTCGTAGCTGCGGCCACCCGGATGGGCCACGTGGTAGGTGCAGCCGCCGATCGAGCGGCCGCTCCACGAATCGTGGATGTCGAAGGTGAGGGGCGCGTGCACGCCGATGGTCGGGTGCAGCGAGTTCGCTGCCTGCCAGGCGCGATAGCGCACGCCCGCGACGTATTCGCCAGCCGTGCCGGTGGCGCGCAGCGGCAGTTTCCAGCCGTTGCAGGCGATGACATGGCGCTGGTCGTTCAGCCCGGCGACCTTGACCTGCAGTCGCTCCACCGTGGAATCGACGTAGCGGACCGTGCCGCCGCCGCCCGGCTCCTCGCCCAGTACGTGCCAGGGTTCGAGCGCGTGCCGCAGTTCGAGTTCGAGGCCGCGCTGCGCCACTTCGCCGAGCTTCGGGAAACGGAATTCGAAATGCGGGGCGAACCACTGGGATGAGAATGCGTAGCCCGCCTCGCCGAGATCGGAGAGCACGTCGTTGAAATCCTGCCATACGAAATGCGGCAGCATGAAATCGTCGTGCAGGCGGGTGCCCCAGCGGCTGAGCGGCCGCTCGTAGGGGTGCTCCCAGAACCTGGCGACCAGGCCGCGCAGCAGGGCCTGCTGCGCCACGCTCATGCGCCAGTGCGGCGGCATCTCGAAGGCGCGCAGCTCCAGCAATCCCCGGCGGCCGGCGGCGGACTCGGGCGTGAACAGCTTGTCGATGCAGAACTCTGTGCGGTGGGCATTGCCGGTCGCGTCGACCAGCAGGTTGCGGAACACACGGTCGACCAGCCACGGCGGGGTCTGCCGTCCCGGCGCGATCTGGCGGAAGGCGATCTCGAGCTCGTGCAGCGCATCGTTGCGCGCTTCGTCCACGCGCGGATGCTGGCTGGTCGGGCCGATGAACAGGCCGGAGAAGAGATACGAGAGCGACGGATGGTTCAGCCAGTAGCCCAGCAGGCTCTTCAGCAGGTCGGGCCGTCGCAGGATCGGCGAGTCGGCGGCCGAGGGACCGCCCAGGACCACATGGTTGCCGCCGCCGGTCCCGGTGTGGCGCCCGTCGATCATGAACTTCTGGGCGCCAAGCCGCGTCGTGCGCGCTTCCTCGTAGACGATCTCCGTGCGTTCGACGACCTCGGTCCAGGTCGCGGAGGGATGGATGTTGACCTCGATCACCCCGGGGTCGGGCGTGACGTTGAAGTGCAGGACCCGCGGATCGCCGGGCGGCGTGTAGCCTTCGATGAAGATCGGCTGGTCCTGCTCCTCGGCCGTGTCCTCGAGCGCCGTCACCAGGTCGAGATAATCCTCCATGCGCTCGGTCGGCGGCATGAAGACATGGAGATGACCGTCGCGCGGCTCGAAGGCCATTGCGGTGCGCACGATTCCGGCGGCCGAAGCGCCGACGGCGGGGCCCAGGCCCGTGTTCGGGGCCAGCGCCCGGCGCCACGCCTCTCGGCGGGCTTCGGCATCGCCGGCGGTATCGCCCGCGAGTCCCGGTTCCTGACGGCGCAGCACCGGCGCGCGCCGGAAAGCATCGAGCGGCGGCAGATCGGGATGCGGCGCCATCGGATCGGGCTGGACGATGACGTCGGTGTCGCCGGGGGCCGCCCAGGGCAGCGAATCGAGCGGCAGGCGATAGCCGATCGGCGAATCACCGGGAATCAGATAGCACTTCTCGGAGCGCAGGAACCACGGACCGCTCTTCCATCGTGGTGCATGCCCGTGCCCGTTGCCGCGCCCGCCATGGTCGCGCCCATTGTGATCCCGAATAACCGGCAGGACGTAGCCGACCGAACTTTCGAGGCCCTTTTCGAAGACGCGGGCCAGACGCTCGCGCTCCAGCGGATCCTTCACCCTGGCTTCGTCGACCACGACGTTGCTGGGCAGGCGCCGTTCGCGCCAGAGATAGTACCAGGTGTCCTCGTAGGCCGGGAAAAGATAGTCGGGATCGAGCTGCAGGCGTTGCGCAAAGGCGAGCGCGAAGCGGTGCGCGGCCTCGACGGTGGCGCCGACCGGCTTGGACTCCAGCGCATAGAGCTGCGGATTGCGCCAGATCGGCTCGCCGTCCTTGCGCCAGTAGCAGCCGAGCGCCCAACGCGGCAGCTGCTCGCCGGGATACCATTTGCCCTGGCCGAAATGCAGCAGCGGTCCGGTCGAGAATCGGCTCGCGAGCTTGCGGAACAGCACGCCCGCCAGTCGCCGCTTCTCGGGGCCGAGCGCCAGAGTGTTCCATTCCGGCCCGTCCATGTCGTCGACCGACACGAAGGTCGGCTCGCCGCCCATGGTGAGGCGTACGTCATGCTTGCCGATGTCGCGCTCGATCGCCTCGCCGACCTTGAGCAGGGTGGCCCATTGCTCCTCGGTATAGGGCTTGGTGGTGCGCGGCGTTTCGCGCACGCGCGTCACCGTCATCGCATGCTCGAACTCGACCTCGGCCTTCTCGATCGCGCCCTCGATCGGAGCCGCGCTCGATGGTTCGGGCGTGCAGGCGAGGGGAATGTGGCCTTCGCCGGTCAGCAGCCCGGAGGTCGGATCGAGGCCGATCCAGCCGGCGCCCGGCAGATAGACTTCGCACCAGGCGTGGAGGTCGGTGAAGTCGTGCGCCGGACCCTCGGGCCCTTCGAGCGGCTTCTCGTCTGCCACGAGCTGGATCAGGTAACCCGAGGCGAATCGAGCGGCAAACCCCAGGTGGCGCAGGATCATGACCAGCAGCCAGCCGGTGTCGCGGCAGGATCCCTTGGCGCGGGCGAGCGTCTCCTCGCAGCTCTGCACACCCGGTTCCAGGCGGACGATGTAGCCGATCTCGCGCTGCAGGCGGGCGTTCAGGCCGACGATGAAATCGATCGTGCGCTGCTCTTTGCGGTCGACCGAGGCCAGCCAGGCCGAGAGTCTCGGCCCCAGCGGTTCCAGCTTGCGGAACGGCGCGATCTCCTCGGCCAGCGAGGCATCGTAGGCGAAGGGCCAGGTCTCGGCCGAGGGCTCCAGGAAGAAGTCGAACGGATTGATGACCGACATGTCGGCCACCAGGTCGACCACGACCTCGAAAAGATCGGTCTTTTCCGGGAACACCAGCCGCGCCAGGTGATTTCCCTGCGGATCCTGCTGCCAGTTGATGAAATGCTGGGCCGGGGTGACCTTCAGCGAATAGGAAAGAACGGGGGTCCGGCTATGGGGGGCCGGACGCAGACGCACGATCTGCGGCCCCAGTTCGATGGGTCGGTCGTACCGGTAGGTCGTCCGATGATGCAGCGCGACGTGGATGCTCATGACGGCCTGCTGTTTCGCTCCGAAGACAGACTAAGCAAGTGACATGCCACTAAGCAAGGAACTGGCGCTATGCTTCCGGCATGATCCTTTTTTGACGGGACCGTTCATCATGACCAACCACTTCGATCTCACGGGCAAGGTTGCCCTCGTCACCGGCGGCAGCCGCGGACTGGGCTACCAGATGGTGAAGGCCTTCGCCGACCACGGGGCCGACGTCTTCATCACCAGCCGCAAGCTGGAGACCTGCGACAAGGTCGCGGCCGAGGTTCGGGCGATGGGCCGCAGGGCGGCAACCTATGCCTGCAACGTCGCCAACTGGCAGGAACTCGACGGCATGGTAGAGGCGGCCTACGCAGCCTTCGGGAAGATCGACATCCTGGTGAACAATGCCGGCTCCTCGCCGCTCGCCCCTTCGTCGCTGGAGACCCCGGAACAGCTGTTCGACCGCATCGTGTCCCTGAACTTCAAGGCACCGTTCCGTCTGATGTCGCTGGTCGGCAGTCGTATGGCGGCGGGCGAGGGCGGTTCGATCATCAACGTCTCGAGCGCCGGCGCGCTGCGCCCGCGTCCGCAGATCGCGCCTTACGCAGGCGCCAAGGCGGCACTCAACGCGCTCACTGAGGCCTTCGCCTTCGAGTACGGGCCGAAGGTGCGGGTGAACACGATCTCGCCGGGCCGCTTCCTGACCGACGTGTCCAAGGCCTGGCCGGAGGAGCACAAGGCCAACCCGACGGCGGCACTGAAGCGCAGCGGCCAGCCGGAGGAAATCGTGACGGCGGCGCTCTATCTCGCGTCGAGCAAATCGAGTTTCACCACCGGATCGCTGGTCCGGGTCGATGGAGGAATCGCATGAAGATGAAAGCCGGCGTTCTCACGGTCTGCGGTGCGCCCCGCCCCTTCGCGAAGTCGAAGCCCATCCATGTCGTCGAGGTCGATCTCGATCCGCCGGGCGAGGGCGAGGTGCTGGTCAAGGTGGGCGGCGGCGGTCTCTGCCACTCCGACCTGTCGCTGATCAACGGCGACCGGCCGCGCCCCGTGCCGATCGTGCTGGGCCATGAAGGCTCGGGCGAGATCGTCGAGGTGGGCGCGGGCGTGCACGACGTGAAGGTGGGCGACCATGTGTGCTTCACCTTCAACGTGAGCTGCGGCCGCTGCCGTCGCTGCCTCGAAGGCCGTCCCTACATCTGCGAGCGCTCGATCACGCCGCGCGCCGCCGGCCAGCTCCTCTCCGGCCATCATCGCCTCCACATGGACGGCAAGCCGGTAAACCATCACTCCGGCGTTTCCTGCTACGCCGAATATGCCGTGGTCGATCGCGGCTCGATCGTGGTCATCGACCGCAGCCTGCCGCTCGACGTGGCGGCGTTGTTCGGTTGCGCCGTCGTCACGGGCGTGGGCGCCGTCGTGAACACCGGCAAGATCGAGCCGGGCAGTTCGGTGGCCATCGTCGGCCTCGGCGGCGTGGGTCTCAGCGGCCTGATGGGCGCGGTGCTCGCGGGCGCGGGTCGCATCGTGGCCATCGATCTCTCCGACGAGAAGCTCGGTCTTGCCCGCCAACTCGGTGCGACGGACACGGTGAATGCCAAGGACGTCGACCATGTCACGCAGGTACGCGATCTCACCAACGGCGGTGTCGACTATGCCTTCGATCTCGCCGGCACCATCAAGGCGATGGAGACGGCCTATCTCGTCACCCGCTGGGGCGGCACGACAGTGACGGCGGGGCTGTCACCGATCGTGGCCGACTTCTCGTTCAAGCAGAGCATGCTGGTCAGCGAGGAGAAGACGATCAAGGGCTCCTACATGGGAAGCTGCGTGCCGGTGCGCGACATCCCGCGCTTCATCGCGCTCTACCAGCAGGGCAAGCTGCCGGTCGACCGCATGGTCAGCCAGCGCATCGGCTTCGATGAACTCAACGAAGGGTTCGACCGGCTGCAGGATGTTGCCACGGTCCGGCAGGTCCTGATGCCGAACGGCTAGGCAACGAGTTGGGGGGAGCGACGGCCAAGTGCTATGATGGGGCCATGGCCTCGTTCGCCCCCCCGCCGTTGGACAAGCTCGACGCCCTGTGCCGACGCTGGAAGATCCGCAAGCTGACATTGTTCGGCTCCCAGGCGCGGGGAGATGCACGGCCAGACAGCGACGTCGATCTGCTGGTCGAGTATGCGCCCGAAGCCGAGTGGAGCCTCTTTGACATCGCCAGACTGCGCGACGAAATGGCTGATCTGTTCGGGCGACCGGTCGATCTGATCGGCGAGGCCAACGTGACCAATCCCTATCGTCTTGCATCGATTCACCGGCACAAGAAGCTGCTCTATGCCGCCTGAAAAGGACGAGCGGGCCGCCTTGGTGGATATGCTCGAATTTGTCCATGAGATCCGCTCCTTCGTGCAAGGTCGTTCCCGGCAGGACCTCGACACCGATCGTACGCTGCTGCGTGCCCTGGAGCGGATGCTGGAACTGGTCGGGGAATGTGCCCGCCGAGTCTCCGAGGGAACTCGCCATGCCCATCCCTCCATCCCATGGAGGGCCATGATCGGGATGCGCAACATCATCGCTCACGAATATGGCCGCGTTGACCTGGATCTGGTCTGGCGGACGGCACAGAGGGAGATGCCGCCAGTCGCCGAGGCATTGGAACTCGTCGTGGCTTCTCTGCCCCCGCCCCGGTAAGCCAAGGCTGGAAGCCGCCCATGGCCATCGTCATCGATATCGAGACGCCGCTGCAGGACGAGGTCCGTACGCTGGTCGCCGAGCTGAACGCCGTGCTGCTCGACCTGACGCCGCCCGAGCATTGCCATCACCTGACCGTCGAGCAGATGGCGGATGCTGACACCACGGTCTTCATCGCACGCGACGGCGGCGCGGCGGTGGCCTGTGGCGCGCTGAAGCGACACGGCGACGGCGTAGGCGAGGTGAAGCGCATGTACACGCGGCCGAGCCATCGTGGCCGCCGGATCGGCGAGCAGATCGTGGCCCGCATCGAGGCGATGGCGCGCGCCGAGGGGCTGAAGCGTCTCGTGCTGGAGACAGGCGACCGTCACTACGCGGCCTGGAAAGTTTATGAACGTTCCGGCTTCACACGCTGTGGTCCGGTTCTCGACTACGCCGACGTTAAGTGGTCGGTGTTCTACGACAAGGCGCTCGCCGACTGAGGCTAGTCCGCCGCGGCGTAGAGGCGGTCGAGATCGCCGTCGTCGTAGGTGTATTCGGTCGAGCAGAACTCGCATTTCACCGAGACGCGGCCGGTCTTGTCGCGCAGATCGCCCAGTTCCTCGCGCCGGATCGAGCGCAGCACGTTGTCGATGCGCTCGCGGCTGCAGCGGCAGCGGGCTGCGAAGGGGCGGCGCTCGAAAACGCGGGGCTGTTCCTGATGGAACAGGCGGTGCAGCAGGGTGGTGCCCGGCAGCGCCGGATCGAGCATTTCCTTTTCGGTGGCCGAGGCCATCAGGATCACGGCCTTGCGCCAGTCGTCCTCGCGCTGCTCGGCATCGATGTCCATCCGGCCGGCGTCGAACTCGGGCATTTGCTGCACCATGAGGGAGGCAGCATGCCAGCGGTGCCCGCCGTCCGTGTCATCGCGGCGTGCCGTGATCTTTATGCCGGTCGGCAGCTGCTCGGACTGGCGGAAATAGGTGTGGGCGCAGTCCGCGAGCGTCGCGCCCTCGAGCGGCACGACTCCCTGGTAGCGCTCCGTGTACTGGCCCTGGTCGACGGTGAAGGTGAGGCGGCCCTGGCCGAACAGTTTCGGGATGTAGCCGTCGGGAACGTCCTCGTTGCCGCTGCCCAGCGCGATGGCCAGCTTCCAGGAATCGAACTGTGCATAGCCGCGCAGCGCCCCGTCGCTGGTGAGATCGGTGACCAGCAGGCGGATCGGCCCGTCGCCGGTGATCTGCAGGGTGAAGATGCCGTCGTACTTCAGCGAGGTCGCGAGGGTGGCGCACAGCACCATCGACTCGGCCAGCGGCCGCGCTACGGCCAATGGATAGCCGTGGCGCTCGATCACTTCATCCAGGGCGGGACCCAGCCGGACCAGCCGGCCGCGCACGCCGAGCGCGTCCAGTTGGAAAGGAAGGACGCGGTCCCAGTCATCGGAAGGAGGTCCTCCCGATGGCGAGCTCAAGACAGGCACCAGGCCAGGATGCTCTTCTGGGCGTGCAGGCGGTTCTCGGCCTCGTCGAACACGACCGACTGCGGACCGTCGATCACCTCGGCGGTCACTTCCTCGCCGCGATGCGCGGGCAGGCAGTGCATGAAGATCGCGTCCTTCTTGGCCTGCTTCATCAGGCGCTCGTCGACCTGGTAGGCGCGCAGCAGATTGTGTCGTCGCGCGGCGCTCGGGCTGTCGGGATCCTCGTCGCCCATCGACACCCAGGTGTCGGTGACGACGCAGTCGGCGTCCTTCACCATCGACTCGGGGTCGTGGCCGATCGAGATGCGGCCCTTGGACTTCTCGGCCCATTGGACCACATCAGCCGGCGGCGTCAGCTCGGGCGGGCAGGCGATGCGCAGCTCGAAGTCGAACTGGACCGCGGCATGGATCCACGACGTCGCCATGTTGTTGCCGTCGCCGGACCAGACCACCGACTTGCCTTCGATGGAGCCACGATGCTCCTCGTAGGTCATGACATCGGCCATCAGCTGGCAGGGATGGGTCTTGTCGGTCAGCCCGTTGATCACCGGCACGGTCGCGTACTTCGCCATCTCGAGAAGCTTCTCCTCGACGGTGGTGCGCATCATGATGATGTCGACGTAGCGGCTGAGCACGCGTGCGGTGTCGGCGATGGTTTCGCCACGGCCGAGTTGCGTGTCGCTGCGGCCCAGCATGATCGTCTGGCCGCCGAGCTCGCGCATGCCGACCTCGAACGACACGCGGGTGCGTGTCGAGGGCTTCTCGAAGATCATGGCGAGTGTCTTGCCGGCCAGCGGCTGGTCGTGCCCGCCGCTGGACCGTGCCTTCTTCATCGCCTTGCCGTGATCGAGGATCTGGCGAAGCGTCCTGGGATCGACCTGGTCGAGGTCGAGGAAATGCTTGGGCGTTGCCATGGGGGCCTACCCGGCGGCCTTGGACGCCGCCTCGAAGGACTCCGCTGCCTGCCCGAGAATGGCGATGCCCTCGTCCAGTGCCGCCTTGTCGGCGATCAGCGCCGGGAAGATGCGGATCACGTTCTCACCGGCCGGCGGGACCAGGAGTCCCAGCGACTGCAGCTTGTTGACCATGTCGCCCGCCGGCACCGACGGGGCGCACTGCAGGCCCTGCAGGAAACCCGTGCCGCGCTGCTCGACGAACACCGTGGGATGCTTCTTGCAGAGTTCCTCGAGCCTGCCCTTCAGGTACTCGCCCTTTTCGCGCACGTCCTCGATGAAGCCGGGCGCCAGCAGGACGTCGAGCACGGCATTGGCGACGCCGGTGGCCAGCGGATTGCCGCCATAGGTCGAGCCGTGCGTGCCGGGGACCATGCCGACCGCCGCCTTCTCGGTCGCCATGAAGGCGCCGATCGGGAAGCCGCCGCCCATGCCCTTGGCGATCGCCGCGACATCGGGCTTCACACCCGACCAGTCGTAGCCCCACAGCTTGCCCGTGCGGCCGAAACCCGTGTGGATCTCGTCGTAGAACAGCAGCAGGCCGAACTCGTCGCAGATCGCGCGCAGGTCCTTCAGGAACTGCGTGGTCGTCGCACGGATGCCGCCTTCGCCCTGGATCGGCTCGACCAGGATGCCGGCGGTCTCGTCGTCGATCATGTCGCGGACGACATTGGTGTTGTTCAGGGGAGCGTGGAGATAGCCCGGCGCCGGCGGGCCGAAGCCTTCGAGGTACTTCTCGTTGCCGGTGGCGGCGAGCGCGTTCAGCAGGCGGCCGTGGAACGCCGCCTGGAAGCAGATGATCTTGTACCGCTTCGGCTGGCCGTTCATGTACTGATACTTGCGGATCAGCTTGATGCCGCCCTCGATGGCTTCCGCGCCGGAGTTGCAGAAGAACATCGTGTCGGCGAACGAATTCTCGACCAGCCGCTTCGCCAGCTTCTCGCCGTTGCCCACCCGGAACAGGTTCGACGTGTGCCAGAGCCTGGAACCCTGCTCGGTCAGCGCCTTGACCAGGTAGGGATGGCAGTGGCCCAGCGCGTTCACGGCGATACCGGACGTGAAGTCCAGGTAACGTCGGCCGTCCACCGCGTAGAGATAGTTACCCTCTCCGCGTTCGAACACGACGTCCTTGCGACCGTACGTCGGCATCACAGCCGTAATCACAGCGAGCCTCCCTCAAAAGCCAAAAACCCCCGCCGATCCGACGATTCCGGGATGGAAACTCCGGGGTTTGGCGAGGGGCGGGCACTATCTTACCGGGGTCCGGGTGTGTCAACTTGGGGTGGTCGGCCGGCGGCGGCCGTCTTGAGGGGCCTCGACCCCTCTGCTAGGAGACCCGCCTTCCGATGAAACTGCTGCCGACTCGCAATTCCACGCTGCCCCTGCATCGCGCCGGGTTCGCCTCCGTTCCCGCGATGCTCGACTATGCGGCGAAGGGTGAGACGGGGGTGACCTTTTATAATGCCAAGGGCGAGCAGCTCTCGGTCTTGCCGTGGCGCGAGGTCCGCGACCGTGCGCATGTGGTCGCCCGCAAGCTGATCGGCGCAGGGTTTGCGCGCGGCGAACGCATCCTGATCACCGCCGATACCTGGCCCGGCTTTTTCGACTCGTTCTTCGGGGCCCAGTATGCGGGGCTGCTGCCCGTACCGGTCTCCATTCCGGTCGGCATTGGCGGCAAGGACGCCTACCTCGATCAGCTGCGCCGCCAGTTTGCCGCCTCCGGGGCGGTCGCAGCGGTCGGCCTCGACGATCTCGCGGGCTACCTGGCCGACGCGGCGCGGGAATTCCCCGCCATCCGCCTCCACGGCGGAATGGACGTGCTCCATTCGCTCCCCGAGAAACCGGTCGATCTGCGGCCGCTCGGCGGCGATGAGCTGTGCTACATCCAGTTTTCGTCGGGCAGCACGCGTCATCCGCACGGCGTGCAGATCACCCAGCGCGCGCTGATGGCCAATCTCTCCGGCATGGTCGGGCCGGCCGGCCTCGACGTCGTCGAAGGCGATCGCGCCATAAGCTGGCTGCCGCTCTATCACGACATGGGGCTGATCGGCTTCCTGATGGGACCGCTGGCCAGCCAGCTCTCGATCGACTACCTGACGCCGCGCGACTTCGCCCGCCGGCCGATGCAGTGGCTGAACCTGATCTCGCGCAACCGCAGCACCATCTCCTACAGTCCGAGCTTCGGCTACGACCTCGCGGTGCGCCGCGGGGCGGCCCAGGTGCCGCCCGATCTCGATCTGCGTTGCTGGCGGCATGCCGGGATCGGTGGCGACATGGTGCGGGCCGACGTGCTGGAACGCTTCGCCACGACTTTTCAGCCGTTCGGCTTCGACGCGACCGCCTTCATCCCGAGCTACGGCATGGCCGAGGTCTGCCTCGCCATCACCTTCTGCCCGCACGACACGGGCGTGCGGACCGATGCCGTCGACCGGACCGCGCTGGCCGAAGCCCAGCGCGCCGTGCCGGCGGCGGACCCCGGTGACCAGAGCCGGGCGCGCCGCTTCGTGATCTGCGGCCGCGTGCTGCCGGGCCATCGCCTTGAAGTACGTGGTCCTGACGGTGCCGCGCTGGCCGATCGCGAGGTCGGTCGCATTTTCGTGTCGGGCCCCAGCATCATGCCCGGCTACTTCGGCGAGCCCGACGCCAGCCGCGAGGTCCTGGTGGACGGTTGGCTCGATACCGGCGACCTCGGCTACATGCTGGACGGCGAGATCGTCGTCACCGGCCGCGCGAAGGACCTGATCATCGTCAACGGCCGCAACGTCTGGCCGCAGGACATCGAATGGGCGATCGAGGCCAAGCGGGTCGTCAAGAACGGCGATGCGGCAGCCTTTTCGATCGATACCGGCGAGGGCGAACGCGTGGTCGTGGCGGTGCTGGCGCGCGTTTCGGGAGAGCAGGGCCGCAGCGATCTGGCGCGCGACGTCGCGGGGGCCGTACGGGAGGCGATCGCCGTCGATTGCGACGTGGCCCTCGTACCGCCGACCCTGGGCCTGCCGACCACCTCGTCCGGCAAGCTGTCGCGCGCCCGGACCAAGGCCAACTACCTCGCCGGCCACTACGCGCCGAAGCCCGAAGCGGCCTGACGGCTCGTCATGGGCAAGCTGGTCGCCGTCACCGGGGCCACCGGCTTCGTCGGACCGCATCTCGTGGCAGCCCTCGCGCGGCGCGGCTGGCGTCTGCGTCTGCTGGTCCGCCGCTGGTCGCCGCTGCCCTCGCTGGCCGGCGTCGATGCCGACCTCGTGCTGGGCGACCTCTCCTCCGAATCCGCCCTGCGCCGGCTCGTCGACGGGGCGGACGCCGTGGTCCATGCCGCCGGGTTGATCAAGGCGAAGGCGGCGGGGGACTTCCTGTCGGTCAACCGGGACAGCGCGGCGCTCCTGTCGGCCCTGGCGCCCGACGCCCACATGATCCTGCTCTCGTCGCTGGCCGCCCGCGAGCCTCAGCTTTCTGCCTACGGAGCGAGCAAGCGCGCGGGTGAGGCAGTCGTCGCCAGCCGCAGCGGCCCCTGGGCGATCGTCCGGGCGCCGGCGGTGTATGGGCCGGGCGACCGCGAAACGCTGGCATATTTCCGTGCAATTAAGTCGGGTATTGCGCCCCAGCCACGCCTGCCGTCGGCGCGCCTGTCGCTCATCCATGTCGCGGACCTGGCCGAGGCGCTGGCCCTGAGCATCGAGCGGCCGCCCCCGAACTCGATCTACGAAATCGACGATGGGCGGACCTACACCTATGGCGACATGGCCGCGGCGGCGGGCGAGGCCCTGGGCCGGCGGCCGTGGCGGCTCTCCGTGCCCCGCGGCGTCATGGCCTGTGTCGCCCGCTGGAACGAGCTGCGGCAGGCGTTGGGGGCGGGCGCCCAGATCCTGACCCGGGGGAAGGTCAACGAGATCTTCCACCCCGACTGGTCGGCGCCTGACCGGCGGCTGGCCGCGGCGATCGGCTTCCAGCCCCGTTACGACCTCAGGTCCGGGTTCCGGGACACGATCTTGTGGTATCGCGCGAAGCACTGGCTATAGGACGCGTGAAACACGGCGTAACAATTTGTCATTTCACTCGGAATCACTGTTTCTGGCACAAGGTGACCGCCCACCCCCGGGCGCTGGAGAGCGTTTTGCGCACTGCCCATCAAATGATCGTCGAAACCGACGGCATGACCGATACCCTCGAACGCGCCCGCGTCAGCGGCCAGTCGCGTGGGGAAGTCATTCGTGAAATTTGTCGTCACCTGGTGCCGTTCCAGACTGGCGAGCGGCCGATCACGGGCGACACGGTGATCGCCAAGGACCTGACCATCGATTCGCTCGCCATCATGGACATGGTCATGGAGCTCGAGGATCACTTCGACATCTCGATTCCGATGAACGTCGTGGCCGAAATCCACACCGTCGACCAGCTCGCGGACACCATCCAGAAGCTCTGCGCCCGGCGTTAGCCATGGGCCTTTTCGACCGGCATGCGGGCCTGCTTGAGGCCTATCGGGACGTTCGGACCACCGGTTACGACCCGTTCCAGATTCGCATGGAGCGGGTGCTGTCGCCGACCGAAGCGATCATCAACGGCCGCAAGATGCTGCTGGTCGGCACCAACAACTATTTCGGCCTGACCTTCGACCCGAGTTGCATGGAAGCCGCCATCGAGGCGATCCGTGCCGAGGGCACCGGGACGACCGGCTCGCGCATCGCAAACGGCAGCTACAGCGAGCACGTGGCGCTTGAGCAGGAAATCGCCGAGTTCTACGGCAAGAAGCACTGCATGGTCTTCACGACCGGCTACCAGGCCAATCTCGGCCTGATCTCGACCCTTGCGGGCGAGGGCGACCAGCTCCTGATCGACGCCGACAGCCACGCCTCGATCTATGACGCCTGCAAGATGACGCAGGCCGAGGTCGTGCGCTTCAAGCACAACGATCCCTCCAGCCTGGATGCACGCCTGCGCCGGCTGGGCGACCGTCCGGGCAACCGCGTGGTCGTGCTGGAAGGCATCTATTCGATGCTGGGCGACAGCGCGCCGCTGCGTGAGTTCATCGACGTCTGCAAGAAGTACGGCGCCTACGTGATCGTCGACGAGGCCCATTCGCTGGGCGCGCTGGGCGACAATGGCCGCGGCCTCTGCGAATCGACCGGCGTGATCGACGACTGCCATTTCATCGTCGGCACCTTCTCCAAGACCCTGGGCGCGATCGGCGGCTACTGCGTCTCGGACGATCCCGACTTCGACATCCTGCGCGTCACGGTGCGCTCCTACATGTTCACGGCGTCGCTGCCGCCGTCGATCGTGGCCTCGGTGCGCCAGGCGCTGAAGGTCGTGAAGGCCAAGCCCGAGCTGCGCACGCAGCTCTGGTCGAACGTCTCCACGCTCTACGAAGGTCTGGCCGCCAAGGGCTTCAAGCTCGGGCCCGAGCACGGGCCGGTGGTGGGCGTGCACCTGCCCGACCCCATGACCGCCATCGGCTTCTGGCGGGCGATGCTCGATGCCGGCATCTACGTGAACGTGGCCATCCCGCCCGCGACGCCCAACGGCGTGTCGCTGCTGCGTTGCTCCGTCTGCGCGGTGCACACCAAGGAACAGCTGGAGCACATGATCGAGGTCATGACCGGCATCGGCCGCCAGCTCGGCGTCCTCGACGACCGCACGCTCCGCGTGGTGGGCGGCGCCCGCTAGGGGCGCATCCGCCATGTTCACCCTCGCGCATCTGTCCGATCCGCATCTGCCGATGCCGCAGGCGCGCGCCGTCGATCTCGTGGGCAAGCGCGCCACCGGCTACTTCAACTGGTGGCGCAATCGCGTGCAGCTCCATCGCCCCGAGGCGTTGGCCGGCATCGTGGCCGACATAGAGGCGCAGAAGCCCGACCACATCGCGCTGACAGGCGATCTCGTGAACATCTCGCTGCCCGACGAATTCGCCCGCGCCTCGAGATGGCTGGCGACCCTCGGCACGCCCGACCGGGTGACGGTCATTCCCGGCAACCATGACGTCTACGTCGCCACGCGGTGGCGCGAGAGCCTCGGCCAGTGGGGCGCCTACATCGCGAGCGACGGCCAGCCACCGGCCGCCGACTTCAAGGTGTTTCCCACCCTGCGCCGGCGCGGGCCGGTGGCGCTGGTCGGGCTGAACAGCGGCGTCCCGAAGCCGCCGCTGCTGGCGACCGGCACCCTTGGCGAGGCGCAGATCGCCGCCGCCGAAAAGCTGCTGGCCGAGCTCGGCCGGGAAGGCCTGTGCCGCGTCGTGATGATCCATCATCCGCCGCTCACCACCGAGTCGCGCTTCAAGCGGCTGACCGATGCCACCGCCTTCCAGGCGATGATCCGCAGGGTCGGCTGCGAGATCGTGCTGCACGGCCACAACCATCGCAGCGAAGTCGCGCGCATCATGGGTCCGCAGGGCGCCATCCCGGTGGTCGGCGTCACCTCGGCGTCGGCGGCGCCGGAAAGCAAGTATGGCCGCGCGCGCTATCACCTGATCGGCATCGAGCGCGAGACCGCGGGCTGGCGGATCACCCTCGACATCCGCGCGCTCAAGGCCGACGGCACGGGCTGCGAACCCGACGGCCGCATCGTCTTCAACGGCGGCGCGCCGTCCGCCCTGGCAGCCTGAGGCGTCAATGGCTTCGTTCGACACGATAGTGACCCCGGTCGAGTCCAAGGCCGACCTGAACGCCTTCATCGCGCTCCCCAAGCGTCTCTACGCCGGCCACAAGGGCTACGTCGCGCCGCTCGATCTCGAGCGCCGGGAAGCCTTTGCGCCGGGCAAGAACCCGCTGTTCGAGCATGTCGAGGTGCGTTTCTTCCTGGCGCGGCGCGCGGGCAGGGTGGTCGGCCGTATCTCCGCCCAGGTCGATCGCGCCCATCTCGATCGGTACAACGACAGCACCGGCCATTTTGGGTGCCTGGCGGCCGAGGACGATCCGGCGATCTTCGCCGCCCTGTTCGCCGCGGCCGAGAGCTGGCTGCGGACCAAGGGCATGAAGCACGTGACCGGCCCGTTCAGCCTCTCGGTGAACGAGGAGGTGGGCCTGCTGATCCACGGGTTCGACAGCCGGCCCGTCCTGCTGGTGCCCTACGATCCGCCCTACGCCGGGGCGAGAGTCGAGGCCTGCGGCTATGTGAAGGCCAAGGACGTCTTCTCCTACGATTACGACGTCCAGAACGCGCCGGAGACGATCGGCGCCAAGCTGCTGAAGCGCGGCGGCCTCGAAGGCCGGGTCAAGGTGCGCACGGCCAACATGAAGATGTTCGACGCCGAGGTGCGTACCCTGGTCGGCATCTTCAACGATGCCTGGAGCGACAACTGGGGCTTCGTGCCCTTCACCCAGGCCGAGATCGACCATGCCTCCAAGGCCTTCGGGCCGGTGATCGTGCCCGAGCTCGCGGTGTTCGTGGACGTCGATGACGAGAGCGTGGCCTTCATCGTGGCGCTCACCAACATCTACGAGGCGGTCGCGGAGTTCGGCGGCAAGCTGGGCCCCATCAACCTCGCCAAGCTGCTGTGGCGCCTCAAGATCGCCGGTGTCGGCAGCACGCGGGTGCCGCTGATGGGGGTGAAGAAGAAGTACCGCAACCATCCGCTGCTGGGCGCCGGCCTCGCCATGATCGCCATCGATACCCTGCGGGCCAACGGCAAGCGGCTGGGCAAGACCTCGGCCGAGCTGGGCTGGATCCTCGAGGACAACAAGGCGACCAACAACATCATCCGCTCGGTCGGCGGGG
>LNFM01014722.1_pt1 | contig 26410 bp, 24 predicted proteins | sample 596031 | NCBI WGS metagenome assembly LNFM01 (sample SAMN04254537, study PRJNA301005) | activated carbon metagenome | isolation source: dual media filters at the Ann Arbor, Michigan drinking water treatment plant | place: USA: Ann Arbor | reverse complement strand
CGTCGTCCAGGATGAAGTCGTTGTGCTCGACCTCACCGTCGGCGTAGCCGGTTTTGCAGGTGCCGCACAGGCCGCTGACGCAGGAGGTGGGCACGTGGATGCCATGTTCGCTCAGCAGTTCCAGCAGGTTGCCGCCCTCGGGCAAGACCAGTTCGCGCTCTGACTGCGACAGCCGCACGGTGGCGCCGGTGGTTGGTGCAGTCGGGGTGGCGCTCGCGGGCGCCTGGAAGTGCTCGGAATGCACGGTGCCTGGCTGCCAGTGCGCCGCGGCCTGTGCGCAGGCCGTCATGAACCCGGGCGGTCCGCAGAAATACAGGTGCGTGCCCGCGGGCTGCACCGCGAGCAGGGCGGTCAGGTCCAGCCCCGCGCCCACCACGCCGTTGTCGAAATGCCAGCGCGCCGATCCAGGTGCCCGGTGGTTCAAGGCGTCGAGCTCTTCAGTGAAGGCGGCCACCTCGCTGGAACGCGCGCAGTAGTGCAGCTCGAACGGGGTGCCGGCCTGCAGCAGGCTGTGCGCCATGGATTTCAAGGGTGTGATGCCGATGCCACCGGCGATCAGCAGGGCCGAGGTCTGCGCCGGCCGCAGCTCGAACTGGTTGCGCGGTCGGCTCACCTTCACCGTGTCGCCGACCCTCAGCGCTTCGTGCACACGCAACGAGCCGCCGCGCCCCTTCGGGTCCTTCAACACCCCGATCACATACCGGTGTGTTTCGGCCGGATCGTTGCTCAGCGAGTACTGGCGCACGAGACCACCGGGCAGGTGCACGTCGATGTGTGCCCCGGCGGTGAAGGGCGGCAGGTGCCCGTGGCCGGGCGCGCAGAGTTCATACGAATGGATGCCGGAGGCCTCCATGCGGATCTGGCGGATCCGCAGTTCCAGTGGCGCGTCGAGTTCGGTCATGGGTCAGGCCGCTGCGGCGCTGGCCTTCATCTCCGCCTCCAGCGCCAGCATGCGGGTCTTCACGAACTGCTCGCGCTCGGCACCTTTGAGGTGTTCGCTCTCGGCCAGCATGGTCACCACCGCCTTGGTCACGTGGCGGCGGCGCACGATCTCGTCTTCCACCCGCGCTCCCACCGGAATTTCCAGCACGTTGCCCGAGCAGAAGCTGCGCGGCGCGCCGGCGGCGTCGCGCAGCCAGTCGGCAAAGCCCTCGGCGCTGGCGGCCTTGTTGGTGCCGCGCACGGCATCGCGCAACAGCTTGCGGAACATGTAGACGCCGGCGTCGAGCTTGGTCGGGTTCTCCAGCGCGTGCACCGCGATCGGGCGCTGGCTGATGATGGCCTCGTAGTCGCCCGGCGCGTACTGCGCCTGTTTGTAGTTGGCGCGCGCGCGGTGATCGGTCGGAATCTGGGGCCGGTCGTTGATGGTGTGTTCCCCAAAACGCTCGGGCCGGCGCAGCGCCACCTGGCCTTCCAGGAAGTCGATCGACTCGTAGCCCACCAGCGACTTGATGCCCACGCCGCGCGTGTCGATGCCCGGGCCCATCACGCGCCAGCCGATCATCTTGCTGTTCACGTCGTCCACCGGCACCGTCCAGCGCACGATGTGGAAGCGGCTGAAGTGCTTTTGTGCCGAGCCGTCTTCGGAGGTGTAGGCGTGCAGGCTGAGGTTGGGCAGCACCTGGTGCTGCACGCGGATGAACAGGCGGTCGTCGCTCACGCGGCGAGCGCCGGCACAAGCCAGCGAACGGCCACCCTGCACCGGCACAAACTGCATGTCGGGCGCCACTTCCATCGAGGGCGCGCCGACCTCGTCGAACGTCGTGCCCTGGAACTGGCCGAGTGCAGCGTGGCGGTGTGGAAGTTGTCGGCTGCGTTGTCCTGCACCTGCAGCCAGTTGCAGTGCTGGAAGTTGCTGTAGGGCACGAGTTCGTCGCCCGGCAACACAGTGAAGTTGCCTTCCCACTCGGGGAAGGGCGGCTCCTTCTCGGGCGGGCCCATGTAGGCGAACACCAGGCCGTTGCGCTCGAAGGCCTTGTAGGCACCCTGGCGGATCGAGCAGGCGTAGCGCTCGGCGTCCGCCTCTTCGCCCTTGGGGAAAGGCACTTTCAGGCAGGTGCCATCGATGTCGAACACCATGCCGTGGTAACAACACATGATCCCGCGCTCCTGGATGGAGCCGTATTCGAGCGACGCGCCACGGTGCACGCAGTGCGCGTGCAGCAGGCCGACGCGACCGCTCTTGTCGCGAAAGGCCACCAGTTCCTCGCCCAGGATCTTCAGAAAGTGCGGCGTGTCGGTGAGCTCCATGGACATGCAGACCGGCTGCCAGAAGCTGCGCATGTACTCACCCGTGGGCGTGCCCGGGCCCACCTCGGTCAGCTCCGGGTCGTGGCCCGGAATCTTGTTGGTGTGATACCCGCCGTAGGGGATCAGCTTCTTCTCCACCGGTGCGGCGGTGCCGGTCGAGCGCTGGCTGTCGTGTTTGTCCATGGGCTGGGTCATGCGGTGTCTCCGTCGGGGTGGGTGGAATAGTGTGAGTTCTGAACTCTGTATACAGAGTTCAAAGATAGGTGGAATGCCCCGGTCTGTCAACCCGAATGACCCTGCCCTTGGTTTACCCTTCGGGCTGTCGCTGTACTCTGAATTCAAAAACCAGAAGGTTTCCATGTCGTTCACGGCCAAACTCCCCTCCCGCACCAACTACGTGGACGAGGTCTACAAGGTTCTGCTGGACGCCATCAGCGACGGCTCGCTCGCCCCGGGCACGCGCATCACGCAGGAAGAGGTGGCCGAGCAGCTCGATGTGTCGCGCTCCCCGGTGATCCAGGCGCTGCGCCAGCTCAAGACCGACGGTCTGGTGCAGGACGCACCCGGGCGTGGCGTGCTGATTGCCCCGCTGGACCCGCAGACCATCGGCCACGTCTACAAGATCCGCGGCGTGCTCGATGAACTGGCCGCTGGCCTCGCGGCCGAGCGCCGGGCGCGCATCGACCCCGAACTCATCCGCAAAGGCCGCGAGATCAGCACCGGTGACGACGTGCGCGCCATGATCGACGCCGACATGGCCTTCCACCGCGCCGTCTACCAGGCCAGCGGCAATCCGCTGATCGAAGACAGCTCGCGCATGCACTGGGTGCACCTGCGGCGGGTGATGGGCGGTGTGATCCAGCTGCACGGCATGCGCCGCCCGATCTGGGACGAGCACCAGGCGATAGCCGACGCGATTGAAACGGGCGACGTGGCCCAGGCCCGCCAACTGGCGCTGCAGCACACGCTCAACGCCAGCGAGAACCTGCTGGCCCGACTGGGACTGGATGCCGCTGCGCCCTGAGCAGCAGGCAGCGACAAACGGCTATTTGTCGGGCAAAGCGGTCGACTTCAGCTCCGGCAATCCGCCCGCCAGCGCGCGCTGAAAGTGGGACTCGCGCACGCTGGATTTGCGCCGCCACTGCCGGATCACCGCCAGCGTGGTGAGGCGCTGAACCAGGTCCAGGCCCGGGTAGACCACCGACAACACCTCCAGCGCGGCCTCTTTGGGCGAAAGCTGCTCGCGCAGCCCCAGCACCAAAGCCTCATCGCGCAAGGCCGGGTTCAAACCGCCCGGCTCCAAACCCAACTCGAGCAGAGCGGCAGACAGTGCGCGGCGGTATCGAAATCTTTTGAACATGCGTTTTGGAGGGTGGCGACCCGTCTGCGTTCCTGCGCGACGAGGTGCCTGGGGTCCTCCAGCGCAGGGGTGCGCTGGAGCACAGACCTTACACGCCGACGGGGGTAGCGTGGGTGCTGGAGGTCGGGCGCACACAGACGCCCGTCGCCCGACAAGGAACCCCATGAAAACACAGTCCACTTTTTTGTTCCGCACCGCCCTGGTGGCGGCCTGCGCCCTGTCCGGTTCGGGCGCCTGGGCACAGTCCACCTATGAGCAGGACCGTGCGGCTTGCATGCGCAGCGACTCGCAACACGAACGCACCAGCTGCCTGCGCGAAGCTGGGGCGGTTCGCGCCCAGGGCATCAACCGCGCGCCGGGTGCGACACCCGAAGCCCGCATGGAAAACGCCATGAAACGCTGCGCCGATCTGCCGCCTGAGAACAAGTCCACCTGCGAACGCATGGTGCACGGTGAGGGCACAGCGAGTGGTTCGGTGGCTGGTGGCGGCATGATCCGTGAGCTGGTCACGCCGGTGCCGGCGGTGCCGCCCATGCAGCCCATGCCGCCTGCGCAGCCCCCACCACAGCCCATGCCACCGATGCAGCCCATGCCCGGTGCGCCGACGGTGCGTTAAGCGCCCAGCCCGGCGGCGCGCAGAAACGCGCTGTTCTCGTCCGCGGTGCCCACGGTCACCCGGATGCAACCCTGCAGGCCGTGCAGGCTGTCTTGCCGTCGCACCAGCACGCCTTGTGCGAGCAAGGCCGCGTGCGCCGCCGACGCGCCACCGAGCCGCTGGCAAGCGCGTAGCCCAGCCGCTCCACTGCGATCGCCTTCAGCCTGTCGGGAAAGTCGGCGAACGACTCGTTCTGGTCGAGCTTGATCGGGGCATCGACCGGGCTGAAGGGGGGTAGTCGGGGCTGTTGGGGACGGCGGGGCGGACCGGCAGGGTCATGGCCCGATTGTGGGGTGCCTGTCAGTCGGCCGCGTCGCTCTTGCGCGGCTTGGTGAGCGTGAGCAGGATGTCGGCGTACCAGGCGCAGTTCAGCCCCAGCGATTCGTCCAGCACCAGATCGCGGTCGCCCATGTCCATGCGGGCCGAATGCACGCCCAGCAGTTTCCAGGGCAGGGCAGCGTTCTGGGCTTCGGGGGAGCGGTCGCGCATGACCACGGCCGCACCGCTGGTGCCGCGGTGGGTGCGTGCGTCGGTGAGGAAGTAGCCATTGCCCTGAAAACGGATGCCGTAGGGCGATGCAATGACCGCGTGGCGCAGCACCGGCAGGTGGTGCAGGGCGTCGTGAAAACCGAGCGGGAAGCCCACCACCAGCAGCGATTCGCCGGGGTGCACTTCGTCAAAGCTGGTCGGCAGGTGGGCCGGGCTGAAGGCGCGGATGACCGATTCGTCCGGCAGCGCGCTGCGGTCGAGCTCGATCACGGCGACGTCGATGTCGCCGCCGCTGTCGCTGCCCTGGCGCCACACGGCTTCGCCTTCGTCGTACAGCAGCATGGAAAAGCCGGTGGAGCGCGTGAGGTTGGAGGCGTCCAGGTGCAGCTCGATCTCCAGCCGGTCGGGGAAGTGTTTGGTGTCTTCGTCGATCACCACGTGCCGGCTGGTCACGAGGAACAGGCGGTCGTCCCGCTCGAAGAAGAAGCCGCTGGCGTTGGTGAGCGCCTGCTTGCCGTGGAAGGTGGACACACGCGGCGCCGCGAGGAACAGCGGGTCGACCGGCGCGGTGATGGGCGCCACCTGATCGCCCTCGGCGTTGCCGGTGGTGGGGGCAATGAGTTGCGGCAGGTCGGGGTAGATCGGGGGTCGGTTCATGGTTTGAGTGTCGCACCCTTCAACGCTCGGAGTGCGAAGGGATTGAAGAGCGCGGGAAGGTTGAAGGCGGGGTGAACGGGTGCCGGTGGCGGCGCCTTGGGTGCGGCAGCCACGGGGGCGGGAAACTGTTTCGACACAAAGGCCCAGACCAGGCGCGACGCATCGGGCCCCTGCGCGTCGCTGTAAGCCTGGTTGGCAGCACCCCCGCTCCAGGCGTGACCGAGTTGGCCCACATCAACGAGCGTGACGGCGGTTCGGCCCCGGTGTTTGAAATCGGTCACCTGCATGGGGTGGCGCTGGCCGCGCTGCTGGCTGCGTGTGGCGCCGGCTGCCGCGCCGGCGGCCAGTGCCCAGGCAGCGGCGGCGGCCGGGCCGTTGCTCGCGGCTACCACGGCGTCGCGCCCACCCTGGATCACCAGCAGCGGCGGCAAGGCCAACAGCTGGCCAGGCGCGGGCGACCAGGGCGCGGGCAGGCGGTGCCCGCGCATGGCGGCCAGCGCGGTGGCGGTGGAGTCGGCGGCGCCCGGGGCAATGCCGGAATGCATCACCACCGCCTTGAAACGCGCCGGGTGGCGCGATGCGATCAGCGCAGCCATGCTGGCGCCCGCCGACAGGCCGGCCAGCGCCACGCGGGCGCGGTCCACCGGTTGCAGCAGGCACACCTGGTCGATGGCGGCAAGGATCAAGGCCACCTCGGTGTGCGCGCGCCCGTTGCGGGTGTCGTACCAGTTCCAGCAGCGTTGTGCGCTGGCCAGGCGGTCTTGCTCGGGGTAGAGCACCAGAAAGCGCTCGCGCCGGGCCAGTGTGTTCATGCGGGTGCTCTGCGCAAAGCCGGCGGCATCCTGCCCGCAGCCGTGCAGCATCACCAGCAGCGGCAGGCGCTCGCCCGCCTGCAGGTCGGGCGGGCGGTAGAGGTGGTAGCGGCGCGCGCCACCCGGCCCCAGCGCCATGCCGCCGAGCCAGTCGCCCGGCGTGGCCGGTGGCGCCTTCGGCGTGGTGGCGCGCTTCACCGCGGTCTTGACGGCCCGCGTCTGGACACGGCGCGTGTTGCGCGTGAGCGCAGCCAGGTTGCGGTTGAACATCCGCACCCAGGTCGACGCAGCCGTGCGCTTGGCCATGGCGGGTGGCTCCTCAGGCTTTCAGGAACGCCAGCAGGTCCTTGGCCAGGCGCTGCTTGTGGGTGACGAACAGACCGTGGGGCGCGCCTTCGTATTCGATCAGCTGGGCACCTGCGATGGCGGGGGCCGCCAGGCGGCTGGAGGCCGCGATCGGCACCGTCTTGTCGTCGGTGCCGTGTATCAACAGGGTGGGCACATCGAACGCGGCCAGATCGGGGCGGAAATCGGTGCTGGAGAAGGCGCGCATGCAGGCCACGGTGGGCCGCAGGCCGGCCTGCATGGCGGTGTTGTGGGCCCAGCGCAGGGTTTCGTCGCTCACGTGGCTGTCGGACGAACCCTGGCCGAAGAAGTCGCGGAAGAATCCGGTGAAGAACTTCGGGCGGTCGTCGGTCAGGGCCTTGGCGGTCTTGTCGAAGGCCGACGCTTCAGCCCCGTTGGGGTTGTCGGGCGTCTTCAGGCGAAACGGCAGCACCGATGAAATGAGCGCGGTGCGTGCCACGTTCTTGCCGCTGTGGCGCGACATGTAGCGCGCCACCTCGCCGCCGCCCATGGAGAAGCCCACCAGCGTGGCGTCCTGCACGTCGAGCTGTTCCATCACTTCCCACAGGTCGTCGGACAGGGTGTCGTAGTCATAGCCGTTCCAGGGCTGTGACGAACGGCCGAAGCCCCGCCGGTCGTACGCGATCACCCGGTGCCCGGCTTCAACCAGCGAAACCGCCAGATCGTCCCAGCTGTCGGCGTTCAGCGGCCAGCCGTGGATGAGCACGACGGGGCTGCCCTCCCCCCAGTCCTTGAAATACAACGAAGTCTTGTCGGCGGTGGTGATGCGGTGCATGGATTCCTTGGCGCTCAAAAACGAAAGCCTTCAGTGTCTGAAGCGCCCCGATCCGTGTCTGTTCGACACCGCACGAAGGCTGTGTGGCGCGAAAGACCCACACGTGCAGGGCTGTCGCTGCCGTGCTGCAATTCCCCCCTGTCAACGGACCTGGCCATGAACCTCAACAATGACTTTTCCCTGCGCGCCACCGACTTTGCAGATACCGCCGTCTGGCAGCCGTCGCCCTTGCCGGGGGTGGAGCGCCGCCTGCTCGACCGCGTGGGCGCCGAGGTGGCGCGAGCCACCAGCGTGGTGCGTTATGCACCCGGCTCGCGTTTTGATGCGCACACCCACGGCGGTGGTGAAGAAATCCTGGTGCTCGAAGGCGTCTTCTCGGACGAGACCGGCGACCACCCGGCCGGCACCTACCTGCGCAACCCGCCGGGCACGCGCCACGCGCCGTTCTCGGAGCCCGGCTGTGTGCTGCTGGTGAAGCTGTGGCAGTTCGCTGCCGACGACCTCACGCCCCTGCGCATCAACACCCTGACCGAGCCCTGGCGCCAGGGCCTGGTGCCGGGCCTCACGGTGATGCCGCTGCACGAGCACGACGGGGTGAGCACGGCGTTGGTGCGCTGGGCGCCCGACACGCAGTTCAACCCGCACCGCCACCCCGGTGGCGAAGAGATTTTTGTGATTGACGGCGTGTTCCGCGACGAACACGGTGCCTACCCGCGCCACAGCTGGCTGCGCAACCCGCGCTGGAGCCAGCACACCCCCTTCACCGGGTCTGAGGGCGCGCTGATCTATGTGAAGGTGGGCCACCTGGGCGCCTCCTTCATGGCGCCGACGGCGGCCTGATCAGGTGCCGCTGCGCAGCAGCATGGCCGGGTTCAGCCGCATCTGCGCGAGCAAATAGCGCGCGCCCAGTCCCAGGCTCACACCGCTCACGCCCAGGGCGGTTAGCGCGCCGGTCCAGTACAGGCCCATCGGGTCCATGTCCAGCCGCCAGCGCAGCAGGCCGGTGGCCAGCCCGCTGCCGGCCAGCATGGCAAAACCGGCGGTGACCACGGCGAGCAACAGGTATTCCCAATACAGCACACGCCGCAGGCTGGACAGCCGCGCGCCCACTGCGTGCATCACCGTGGCTTCAAACACCTGGCGCGCGCGGCTGCTGGCCACCACGCTGGCGAGCACCAGCAGGCTGGCCGCGAGACACACCCCGGCGATCACCGCCAGGCCCGTGCTGGCGCGGCCCATGAGCGCGCGTGTTTCGCGCAGCAGCGATTCGGTGCGCACGGTGGCGATGTTGGGCGCGGTGGCGGCGAGCTGGTCTTGTGCGGCCAGGGCCTGGTCGGCGGGCAACCAGGCGGCACCCACGTGGCGGGTGATGTAGGGGTCGAGCACACTGTCGCTGAAGATGCCTTCCAGCCACAGGCGCGCCTGCATCCGCTGCTGGCTGTAGATGGCGGCCAGCCCGGCCTGCACCGGTGCGCCCAGGATCTCGAAGGTCAATTGGTCGCCGACCTTCAAACCGAGCTGGTCGGCCTCGCGGTCTTCCATGGCCACCAGTGGAGCGCCGCTGTGGTCGGCCGGCCACCAGGCGCCGTCGCGGATCACCACATCGTCGATGTTGCCGGCGCGGCTGCTGAACTTCTGCTCGTCGCGCGCTTCGCGCACCCGCGCACCATCGTCGCTGTCGCGCAGCACTTCGCCGTTCACTTCGATCAGGCGGCCCAGCACCAGCGGCGCGGTGGTGACGTCAATCAGGCCCGGCTGGGCTTTGAGCGTCTCTTGCAGCAGCGGGATCTGCTCGGTCTGCACATCGTAGAACACCATGGCCGGTGCGTTGGCGGGCACGGTTTCGTTCACCGTGCGCAAGAGCGAGGTGACCACCAGCGTGCACGCCACCAGCAGCGTGAGCGCAGCGCCCAGCGAGAGGAGGGCTGCGCGCAGGGGAGAGTCACTGCGCTGCAGTCCGGCCATGGCCAGGCGAAGTTCAAACGGCAGTTGAGCGCCGGGCCGGTTGAGCTGGCGCCGCGCCAGGCCGCGCAGGAGGCGCGTCACGCCTTCGAGCAACACCAGCAACAGCACCGTGGCCACCACGAAGGCCAGGCCAAAACGCGCGTCCGGCACGCTGGCCACCACCAGCGCACCCACCACCGCGGCCACGCCACCGGTGAGCCACCACACGCGACGCGGTGTCTTGAGCGTGTTGCCATCGATACCGCGAAACAACGCTGCCGGCGAGACCGACAAGGCGCGACCCAGCGCGGGCAAGGCAAACGTGAGCGCGGTCAACACGCCAAAGCCCAGGCCCACCAGCGAGGGCAGCCACAGGCTGGCCACCAGAGGCGCCAACGGCAACTGCTGCGCAGCGGCCAGCGTGCCGCCCAACGCCAGCGCATTGCCGATGAGCACACCGCCCAGGCTGGACAGCAGCGCCAGCATCAGGATCTGCAGCAGCACCAGCGCGGCCAGCCGGCGCGCAGCGTGGCCAGCGTGCCGAGCTTGCCCTGCAGGTAGGCCTGCACGCTGTTGAACACACCGAGCCCGCCAATGAACAGCGCGGAGAAACCGATGAGCAAGAGCCCGGAGCCGATCTGGCCCAGCACCTCGGCCATGCGGTCGCTGCGTTCTTCAAATGTGCGCACCTCGGCCTGCAGGTCCGGGTAGGCCGCGATGAACGCGTCGCGCCACTCGGCGGCGGGCTGCGGCGTGCGCACGCGGTAGTGGTATTCCACGCGGCTGAGCGGCTGTACCAGGCCGGTGGCGGCCAGGGCCCCGTCGGCCACCAGCACCGGGGCACCGCCCCAGTCGGCGCGCAGGCTGCGGTCGGGCTGGCGCACCACCAGTGCGCGCACCTGCAGGCTCAGGTTGCCGACCTCCACCGTGTCGCCGGGTTGGAGGTCCAGGCGCTGGGCGAGGGTGGCGTCCAGTGCCGCGCCCCACACGCCGTTTTGCTCGGTCAGCGCGGCGCTCAGGTCGCCTGCCGGGGCGAGTTCCACCGCACCGTACAGCGGGTAACGCACGTCGGCGCTTTGCAGTTCGATGAGCTGGGCGCGGCCGTCGGGTGCGCGCAGCATGGTGCGCAGCTCCACCAGACGCGAGACATCGCCGCGTTCGTTCATCCAGGCCAGCACGTCAGGCGCCAGTGGCGCGGTTTGTTCGACCTCCACGTCGCCGCCGAACAGCAGGCGCGCGTCACTCTGCAGGGCACCCGCTACTTGCCGATAGAGGCCACCGCCGGCTGTGACCAGAGCCACACCCAGCACCAGGCAGGCGCAAAAGATCCACAGGTGGCGGCCGCTGGCGCGCAGGTCGCGCCAGGCCAGGTCAAACAGGAACCACATCAGGGGCTCGCACGGTGGTGTTGACTTCGTTCAGGTGGCCGTCGTGCAGGCGCAGCACGCGGTCGCAGCGGGCCGCGAAGTCGGGGTCGTGCGTCACCAGCACCAGCGTGGTGCCTGCCTCGGTGTTGAGTTCAAACAGCAGTTCGCGGATCGCCTCGCCGGTGTGGTCGTCGAGGTTGCCGGTGGGTTCGTCGGCCAGCAGCAGGCGCGGGCGGTGCACCAGCGCGCGGGCAATGGCCACGCGCTGCTGCTCGCCGCCCGAGAGCTGGCTCGGGTAGTGGCCTTGCCTTGCGCCCAGGCCCACCCGCTGCAGCAGTGCGGCGGCTCGGTCGTGTGCGTCGGGCCGGTTGGCCATTTGCAGAGGCAGTGCCACGTTGTCCAGCGCGCTCAGGCTGGGCAGCAGGTGGAACGACTGGAACACGATGCCGATGCGGTCGCGCCGCAGGTCGGCCAGGGCGTCGGCGTCCATGCCGCCGAGTTCGGTGCCGTCGATGGCGATGCGCCCGCTGGCCGGTCGCTCCAGCCCCGAGAGCAACAACAACAGGGAGGTTTTGCCCGAACCCGAAGGGCCGGTGATGGCCATGCGCTGGCCGGCGGCCACCGAGAGGTTCACCGAGCGCAGCACGTCGATGCGTGCGGCGCCCAGCTGGTAGTGCATGCAGAGGTCTGAAATGTCGATCATGCGGAGTGAGTTCGGGTTCGGCGGCAAAGGTTCAGTATGCCGAGCGGGTGGACGTGCCGCGAAGATGAGGACTTTTTGCGCGCCGAATGACCCCGTGTTGTGCTCGCCTGACGCGGACGCGACCCTTGGCACCTACACTGGGCAGGGTATGTGAAACAGAATGTTCCCGGGCTGCGTCTGTGCCCCGGTGGACCGACAACACACTCTTATGAAACATGGCGCAAGCCCGTCGAGGGCTGATGGAGCGGGGCGGGTATGGCGTGCACTGGTTGCAACGGCCTTGCTGGCCTTGGCCGCCTGCGGCGAGCCCGTGGTACCGCCATTGACGGTGGGCATGAACCCCTGGGTCGGCTACGACCCGCTGGTGCTGGCGCGGGACCGGGGCCTGACCGATGCGGAGCAACTGCGGGTGGTGGAGCTGGCGTCGGCGTCTGAAACGCTGCGCCATCTGCGCAATGGCCTGCTCGACGCGGCCATGCTCACGCTCGATGAAACCCTGCGGCTGGCTGAAAGCGGCGTGGCGGTGCGCATCGTCGCGGTGCTGGACGAGTCCACCGGCGGTGACGCGGTGCTGGCGGCGCCGCGCATCACCTCGCCAGCGCAGCTCAAGGGTGAATTCGTTGCCGTTGAAGACTCGGCCGTGGGCGCCTTGTTGCTGCAGCGCATGTTGACCAAGGCCGGCCTGACGCGCGCCGATGTGAAGGTGACCAACATCGAAGTGGCCCGGCACCTGCAGGCCTTGCAGTCGGGCCAGGCAACGGCAGCCGTGTCTTACGAGCCCCTGGCCGGAGCGATCGAAGCCGCAGGCTTTCGCCGGATTTTCGACAGCCGCGAACTCCCGGGCGAGGTCCTTGATGTGCTGGTGGTGCGCGTCGACGTGCTGGAGCAGCGTCCCGAAGCGGTGGACGCCTTGCTGCGTGCCTGGTACGCCGGCCTGGAGCTGTTCAACAGCGACTTGCGCGGCGCTGCGGAGTCGCTGGCGCGCGGCACCGACCTCACGCCGGCTGCCTACAAGGCGGTGTTGGGGGGGCTTGCGTTTCACTCACCCGAGGCTTCCGCCAACGAACTCATGGGCAACCCGCCCCCACTGGTGGACAAGGCCTCGACCGTTGCCGACGCCTTGCAGTCGATCGGGCTGCTCCAGCGCACGCCGCGCTGGCAGGACCTGATCGACGGCGCGCCCATGCAGCGCTTGCAAGCGGGCGGGAAAGCGCCATGAAGCCGCTGCTGGCCCGCATGACCCTGCCAGGGCGCTGGCTGGCACCGCTGATGCTGTTGCTGTTCGCGCTGACTGCGTCCGTCGTCAGCCACGTGGTGCAGTTGCGCAACCTGGACATGCAGGTGATGGACCAGGAGACACGGCGCCTGCGCGAGCGGATCAGTGTGGAACAGAGCCGGCTCGACTCCTCGTCCGCCCTGGAGAACCCGACCCTGGTGCGCCGGCTGGTGGGCGGGCTGGGCTTGTACAGCGGCATGCGCCACATCTACCTGCTGCAGCGCGACGGGTGGGTGGAGGCTTCGCTGGTGCGGTCCGACATCGGCCAGGCCTTTGGCGAGGTGTTGCGCCTGCGCGCCGACCTCACCGAGGTCGACAAGGTGGTGTTCGGTGACCTGTCGAGTGTGGGCATCCGTGTCCTTCACCTGCCGTCCACGCAGCAGCTGGTGGGCGTTGCACCCATCACCAACGGCCGGCGTCTCGTCACCGTTGTCGATCTGAGCCTGCCGCGGGCGGTGCGCCTGGCCGACCTGCGCGAGGACGCCCTTCGCGAGGGTGTTTTGCTGCTGGGCGTGGCTGCGTTGCTGGCCCTGGTGATGCACCTGGTGTGGTTTCGCCGGGCACGTCACCTCACCTCAACCCTGCAGCGCATGGGCAACGGCGAGCTGCAGGCACGCGTGGCGCTGCAAGGCCGGGACGAACTCGCCATGATCGGCACCGAAGCCGACCGCATGGCCGAGCGGTTGCAGGCCGGCCAGGTGCAGCTTCGGCACCTGGTCGATCTGGTCGACCGCTCGCCCGTGGTGGTGGTGGAGTGGCACAACGAACCCGGTTGGCCTGTGAGCTACGTCAGCCAATCGGTGGACCAGTGGGGCTACCAGCCTGACGACCTGTTGCGCGGTGATCTCCCATACGCCAGGCTCATCCACCCCGACGATATCGAGCGCGTGACGGCAGAGGCCGCCCGCTACTTCAAGGACGGACCCGACGAACACCGCCAGGAATACCGGCTGCGCTGCGCCAACGGCAACTGGGTCTGGGTTGACGACCGCACCACGCTGAGCCGCAACGAACAGGGCGCGCTCACCCGCATCAGCGGCGTGTTGCTCGACATCACGGTGCAGAAAAAAGCACAGCTGGCCCAGCAGGAGCAAGCGGAATTTCTGCGCCTGTTCTACGAGCTGCCCTTCATCGGCATGGCCATTTCGGCGCCTGGCTCCACGCGCTGGCTCCAGGTCAACAGCCAGCTTTGCACGATCCTGGGCTATTCGCGGGAAGAGTTGCTGCGCATGACCTGGGCCGAGATGACGCCCCAGCCCGATCTGGACCAGAACCTCGCGTTGCGTGACGCCATGTTGGCCAACCGCACCGACAACTACTCGATGCGCAAACGTTTCGTGCGCAAGGACGGCAGCTTCGTGCACACCGAGATCGACGTGCGCGCTGTGCGAAACCCCGACGGCACGCTCAAGCACCTCTTTTCCACCATCAAGGACATCACCGAGCGCCTGCAGGCCGAAGCCGCGATCGGCCGGCAGAAAGATCTGCTGGAGCTGGCCGAGTCCATGGCGGGCCTGGGCAGCTGGGTGTACGACACCCGGAGCCGCAGCATCTGGTGGTCGCGCCAGATGTACCGCAACACCGGGCGCGATGAATCCATGGGGCCACCCTCCGATCTCGCGTCTTACCTGGCCTACATCCATCCCGACGACCAACCCCGGATTGATCGATTCATGCGCGCCATTCCCGACGCAGCATCCATGAGCACCGCCGAGTTCCGCCGCCACCCTGATCTCGGGCCACTGCGCTGGTTCCGGGGCAGCGTGCAGAGCCAGCCCATGGACACCCCCGGGTTCTACAGCTACAGCGGCACCCTGCTCGACATCACCCAGCTCAAGCAGGCCCAGACCACGCTGGAGCAGAACAACGCCGTGCTCGAACAACGTGTGACCGAGCGCACCGCCCAGTTGCGCGGCCTCAACGAAGAGCTCGAAGCTTTCTCGTACACCGTCTCGCACGACCTCAAGGCGCCGCTGCGCGGCATCGACGGCTACAGCCAGCTGCTCGAAGAAGAACACGGCAGCCAGCTCAACGAAGAAGGGCGCCAGTTCCTCGCCCGCATCCGCCGCGGCGTGCTGCAGATGGGCGACCTGATCTCCGGCCTGCTGGACTATTCGCGCATGGAGCGGCGCACCATGGAGCACCAGCACGTGGACGTGCCCGCCCTGGTGGCTCAGGTGATCGAAGGCCACAGCGCCGACATCGACAGCACCCGTGTGCGACTGAGCCTGCAACTCGAACCCATGGTGCTGCAGCTCGACCGCGAGGGCATGGCCGTGGTGCTGCGCAACCTGGTGGGCAACGCCATCAAGTTCAGCCGCACCCGGGAGCTGCCCGAGGTCGAGATCGGTGCCCGCACCGAAGGACTGCGCCGCATCCTCTGGGTGCGTGACAACGGGGTGGGGTTTGACATGAAATACCACGACCGCATCTTCGGCATCTTCCAGCGCCTGCAGCGCGCCGAGGACTACCAGGGCACCGGCCTGGGCCTCGCGCTGGTGGCCAAGGCCGTACAACGCATGGGTGGCCGCGTCTGGGCCGAGAGCCAGCCCGGACAGGGCGCCACCTTCTTTCTGGAGTTTCCCGCATGACCAAGCCCGCCACCCTGCCGCCCATCCTGCTGGTTGAAGACAACCCGATGGACCTCGACCTCACGCTGCGCGCCTTCAACAAGAAGAAGTTCTCCAACACCATCCAGATCGCGCGCGATGGTGAAGAAGCGCTGGCCTACTTCGGACGCTGGGAAGCGGGTGAGCCCTTGCCTGCGGTCATACTGCTGGACATCAACCTGCCCAAGGTCAATGGTCTGGAGGTGCTGCAAAAACTCAAACAGCATCCGGAGTTCCGGCGCATTCCGGTGGTGGTGCTCACCTCGTCGCGCGAGAACTCCGACCTCAAGACCGCCTACGACCTGGGTGTGAACTCCTACATCGAGAAGCCGGTCAGCTTCAGCAAATTCATTGAAGTGGCCGAGCACATCGAACTCTACTGGTGCCTGCTCAACGAGCGGCCCGCCTGACAACCAAGGAATTCGTCATGATCAAGATCCTCATCCCCGTTGATGGCTCGGCCCAGTCCATGCACGCGGTTTACCACGCCATGCGACTGGTCAGCTCGGGCCTGAAGGCCCGCTTTGTGGTGGCCAACGTGCAGGAAGCCCCCAACCTCTACGAACTCGTGGTCGCGCACGACCCCGACGTGTTGCACGAGGTGAGCGACGCTGCCGGCCACGATCTGGTGCGTCCGGCGGTGGCCTTGCTGACCGCTTCCAGCCAGTTGGTGGAGGAAGTGGTGGCCAGCGGCGACCCCGCCCACACCCTGCTCGAACTGGTGGAGAGCCACGAATGCGACGCCGTGATCATGAGCGCCCACGGCAGTGGCGAGAGCGAGCGTGGGCTGGGCTCGGTGGCGCAGCATCTGGTGCAGCAGTGCGCGGTGCCTGTGACCATCGTGCGGCCTGCGCAAACCGAGGCGCCTGCGGAGTCTTGAGCCCCTCACGCCCGGGGCAGCCCGGCTGCGGGATGTTTCAGGGCTCGCGCTCGCGGGAGAGTCGTCGCTGTGCCTTGTGGACTTGCTGGACGGCCCGGCGCAGCGCGCTGCTTCGGCGCAGTGCCTGCTCCATCTCGGTCAGCGACAGGCGCGAGTCGGCTCCGGCGCTCAGCAGGGCGGCCTTGAGGTCCTCGTAGCCGGCCTCCATCGCGTGCAAGGCCGCATCCGGGCGGACCGCATCCGCCGATGTGTCCGGATCCCAAGCCGACAGCAGGGCGCCGGCCGCCCCGGCAAATGCGCTGGCGGCCGAGGCCAGGCGGGCATCTTCCAGGCCTGTCGCCGACAGCGCGACGGCGGCCACCGCCTGCTCGGCGCCGGATTCGTTGTACCGCTGGATGCGCAGCAGTTCGGCCAGCCGCGCGCTGACAGCTTGCGACAGGGCGGCGCTGCGCAATCGTTCGACGAAGCGCTCGATGGCGGTGTCCAGGCTGCTCAGGATCGCGTGGTCGGTCTTCAGCCGGGCGGCATCCGCGCCCGCCAATGCACTTCGGGTCATGCGAAGGGCCACCTGCGTGGCACGGGTCACCTCCCGGGACAGTGCATCGAGTGCCAGTGTGGGCACGGCGAGCACGTTGTCGTCGAGGAATTGCGGCTGCGCCTCGTCTTCCTCGCGGGCCCGGAATCGCTGTTGAAGCCAGTGGGTGAGCCGGCCAGCCAACGGCCACATCAACAGCACACCCATCAGGTTGAAGATGGTGTGAAAGAGGGCGAGCTCGGTGGCGGGGTCCGGTGGCAGGCCCACCACTTCGCGGGTCCGGGCCAGCGCGCCGACGATCCAGGGCAGGAGCAGCAGCGCAACCACTCCGGTGAGGAAGTTGAACACCACGTGGGCCGAAGCCGCCCGGCGGGCGTTGGGCGTTGCACCGATGGCGGCCAGCAGTGCCGTGGCGGTGGTGCCGATGTTGGCGCCGATCACGACAGCTGCTGCACCTTGCAGTCCGATCAAACCGCCCTGTGCGGCGGTGAGGGTGATGACCATGGCCGCGCTGGACGACTGCATCAGCACCGTCATCAGCAGCCCGATCCCGAGCTGCGCCAACACCACCAGCGGTCCTTCGCCCTGCGGCAAGGTGAACTGGCCGGCCAGGGAGGCAAAGGCCTGTTGCAGCAGGGCAATGCCCATGAAGAGCAGCCCGAAGCCGGCGAGCGCGGTCCCGATGGCGCCACTGCGGCGGCCCTCGCCCGTCAGCCGCAGCAGGGCGCCCAGGCCCACCAAAGGCATGGCGAGCATTTCGACCTTGAACTTCAGGCCGACCAGGGCGACGATCCAGCCCGTCATCGAGGTGCCGACGTTGGCACCGAACAGCACCCACAGGGCCGGGCCCAGCGACAGCAGACCGGCGTTGACGAAGCCGATGGCGGCCACGGTCACCGCGCTGGACGACTGAACCAGCGACGTGACCATCAAGCCGGAACCCAGCGCGTGCATCCGCGTGCGTGTGGCCCCCGCGAGGATGCGGTGCAAAGCCGGGCCGGCCGCCAGCTTGAGTCCGTCCGTCATCATGCCCATGCCGAGCAGGAACAAGCCCAGCCCGCCCGCCACCAGGCCCAGGGTCTGGAAGTCGCTCATGTCAGGAGTGCCGTGGCCATGGCGGTGATCACCGCCATGCACACCAGGTTGAGCACCAGTCCGCACCGCATCATGGTGGTCTGGGACACCTGCTCCGTGGCGTACACCAGCGCATTGGGTGGCGTGGCCACCGGCAGCATGAAGGCGCAGGAAGCCGATACCGCGATGGCCGCAGCGAACAGGGGCGGCGGCAAGCCCAGGGTGGCCGCCACGCCCACGAAGATCGGCACCAGCAAGGCCGCAGACGCGGTGTTGCTCACCAGTTCGGTAAGAAAGACCACGAAGGCCACCACCCCCAGCAGCAGCAGCACCGTCGGCGCACCCTGCAAGGTGTCGGTCAGTGCTGCGGCCAGAAACGGGCTCGCTCCGCTGGTGGCCATCACCTCGCTCAGCGCCAGTCCGCCGCCGAACAGCAGCAGTACGCCCCACTGCGTGCGTTGCTCGATCTGCGGCCAGGTGATGGCGCCGCTGGCCACCAGCGCAACGATGGCCGCCACCGCCACCACGCTGTCGACATCGGCTGTGACGCCCAGCACCCGGCCCAGCGGCGCAGCGCCGATCCAGCCGGCGGCCGTGAGGCCGAACACCAGCAGGGTGATGCACTGCAGCCGGGTCCAGGGCGTGGACGTTGCTGGCTCGATGGGAGCGTCTTCCGGCGTTCCCAGGCGTGGACGAAGCATGAGGTACAGCACCGCCACCATCAGGGGCAGCAGCACCGCCACCATAGGCAGGCCGATGCGCATCCACTCGACAAATCCGATACCGGCCTGCGCCGCCGCGATCGCGTTGGGCGGGCTGCCCACCAGGGTACCGATGCCGCCGATGCTGGCGCTGTAGGCCACGCCCAGCAGCACAAAGCTGCGCTCGCGCACCCCGTCGTCCTCGCGCATCAGGCCCAACGCCAGCGGCAACATCATTGCAGCGGTGGCCGTGTTGCTGATCCACATCGACAGCAGCGCGGTGAGACCGAACAGCATCGCCACCGCCGTCGTTCGCCGGCCGGCAGCCAGGCGCATGACCGCCAGCGCCAGCGCACGGTCCAGCCCCTGCTGCTGCAAGGCCGCGGCCAGCGCAAAGCCGCCCAGGAACAGGAAGATGATCGGATGCGAGAACGAGGCGAGCGCCGTACGCAGGTCCATCAGGCCCGTGAGCGTGGCCAGCAGCGGTACCAGCAGAGCGGTGACGCTCAGGTGAATGGCCTGCGTCATCCAGAGCCCGCCGATCAGCACAAACAGCGCCAGCCCCAGGCGCAATGCTTCGGGCTGGGGTGCGCTGCCGTAGACGAGCCCCGCCAGCGCCAGGCAGGCGGTTGCACGCAGCAAGGAACCCGCGTGAAAACTCATTCGTCGCGGGCGGTCGACACCAGCACATCCGTGCTGCCTTCGGCCAGCACGTGTTTGCTGACGCTGCCCAAGAGCATGTCCTCGGTGACCGAGCGGCCGTGTTTGCCCAGTACCACCAGATCGCAGTCCTGCTCCTGTTCCTGTTCAAGCAGGGCTTGCGAGCAGTCGCCGGGCTTCAGGCCGCTCGAAGCTGCCAGCGAGAGCACCCGCTGAAGCGCGTCCGCGCGGGCCTGCTTGCGGTAGTGGTCGATGGTGGCCGGATCAACGCCGGCGTAGCGCAGCTTCGACTCGAACGGCACCTGGTAGGCGTTGAACAGCAGCAGCCGGGCGTGCGGTGCCACCCACCGCGCCAGCGCGATGGCGTGCGCCGACCAGGGTGAAAAGTCCAGGGCCACCAGCACATGGTGGTAGGCCTCGTGCGGCTTGTGCCGCACCACCAGCACAGGCTGCTTCGTGCGGCGCAGCAGCCGCTCGGAGGTGCTGCCCAGCACCAGCTGACGCAAAAAGCCGGAGCCGCGGGCACCCACCACCAGCAGGCTGGCGTTCAGCTCTTCGCACTCGCGGTCGATCTCCACCAACGGCGACCCGGTGGACTTCACCGCGCGGATGTTCACCCGGCGGCTCGTCTGAAGCTCCGCAGCCCAGGCCCCGAGTTGGCGGTCTGCCTCGTCGTGCAGTTGCTGCTCCATCGGGTGGCTGGCGCCCAGCCATTCGCGAAGCTCCTGCAACGCGCCGCCCGGCAGCACATGCATCAGCGTCAGCGCAGCACCGGTTTCGTGCGCCAGGCGGGCCGCCCGGTCGGCAGCATGGCGGGAGGGTCCCGAAAAATCCGTGGCGGCCAGGATGGGACCCGGCGGTGTCCTGGAGGTCATGTGCTTGTCTCCTGTTGATGAATGTCGTGGGCAAGGCGTGCTGCCGCGTGGTCGGCCGCGTCGTCGAACGGATTCAGGACCTGGGAGACACCGGCTGCGGCCAGGGCCCGCCCGTGGGCGGCGTCGCGCACGGCGCCCACCACCCGTCCACGGTAGTGCACCGCCTGCAGCGCATGCAACAGCGCGCGGTTCGACTCCCATTGCGGGAAGGTCGTGATCACCCAGCGCGCCTGCCGCAGGGGCAGGGTTTCGAGAAAATCGGGGTCTTCGCCGTCACCGAACAGCACGGGCAGTCCCCGGGCCCGCAGGGCCCGCACGGCCTCGGGGTCGAAGTCCACGCCGACCACGGCCACACCGTCGGCGTGCAACTGCTCGAACAGGCGGCTGCCGTAGCGACCGAGCCCGAACACGATGGCCTGCGCATCGCGCTCCGTACCGGCGGTCGATTCGGCCGCGAGTTCGCGAAACGGGTGTTGGCGCTCGAAGATCCGGAGCCAGGGGGCGAGGCGTTCGTACAGCGGCTGGGCATACAGGATCATGTAGGTCGACACGGTGATCGTCACCAGGCCCACCAAGGTGGTCAAGCTCAGGGCCTCAACGCCGACATGCCCCAGCGTGATGCCCATGGCGACGAACACGATCGAGAACTCGCTGATCTGCGCCACGGTCAGGCCGGCCATGAAGCCGGTGCGCCGCCGGTAACCCATATAGCCCATGATGGCCATCACGATCAGCGGGTTGCCGATCAGCACGAAGAGCGACAGCACGATGGCGGGCACCACCTCGGCACCCAGGGTCGAGAAATCGAGCTTGGCACCCAGGTCGATGAAAAAAAACAGCAGGAGGAAGTCGCGGATGCCGGTCAGCCGCGCGTTCATGGCCTCGCGGTAAGGCGTGGAGGCCAGCGAGAAACCGGCGAGAAAGGCGCCCGCCTCCTTGCTGAAGCCGGCCCACTCTCCCAGCGCCGCCAGTGCCACGCCCCAGGCAATCGCAAAGACCAGCAGCAGTTCCTGCGACCGGGCCATCGAGGCCACCACCACCGGCAGCACCCAGCGCATGAGCACATACAAGGCCACGGCCGCCAGCGCCAGCCGCCACGCCAGCGACACCCCCACCGCGATCCAGCCGGCGACATCGCCGTCCCCATCGCCGGCGGAGCGCAGCGCGCTCATGGTCATCATGGCGATCACCACCGCCAGGTCCTGCACGATGAGGAAACCCACCGCGATGCGGCCATGCAGGCTGTCGAGTTCGCGTTTGTCGGACAACAGCTTGACGATGATGATCGTGCTGGAAAACGTCAGCGCCACGGCCACATACACGGCCTCCATGGCGCCCTTGCCCAGCGCCAGCACCAGGGCGAAGCCGATCACGATGGTGAAGGCCAGCTGCCCCAGGCCCGTGGCCAGCGCCACCGGCCCGATGTGGCGCACGTGGTGCAGGTCCAGCTTGAGGCCCACGGCGAACAGCAGCACCGCCACGCCCACCTGCGCCAGCAGATCGATCTGGTCGTGGGTCGACACCAGGCCAAAGCCGGCCGGCCCCACCGCAATGCCCACGACGATGTAGGCGATCAGCACCGGCTGACGAAGCCGCACGAACACGGCGCCCGCCAGTGCGCAGATCAACAACAGGGCAGCGAACTCGGTGAAGTGGCCGTGCATGGGGGTAAGAGGCTTGGATGAAGAACGTCCCCTGGACACCCTACCTTACCTCAGCGGCCGGGCGCCGGGCTGGCTGCTCCGCCCAAAGCCGCAGCCCTCGTCGCGCGCGAAGAACACCGGGCCCTCTTCGTGCATGAAGCCGCCCACCTCGATGCAGGTGGCCTCCTTTTTTGCGCTGAACTTCCAGGCACCTGCAAATGCCGGTCGGCGCTACTTGCGATGCTCCAGTCGGAAGATCTTCACCGCATCGTTCATCACGCGGGCCTGCGCCTGCAGCGAGCTGGCCGCCGCCGAGAGTTCTTCGACCATGGCCGAGTTCTGCTGGGTGACCGAGTCGAGTTGGCCCACCGCCTGGTTGATCTGAGCCAGCCCCAGGGACTGCTCGTGCGTGGCGCCGGTGATCTCGGCGATCAGGCCGTTGACCTGCTCCACCGAGCCCACCACGTTGGCCATGGTCTGGCCGGCGCTGTGCACCAGCTGGCTGCCGTGCGTGACCTTGGCGGCCGACTCGTCGATCAGCACCTTGATCTCCTTGGCCGCGCTCAGCGTGCGCTGGGCCAGGTTGCGCACCTCGCCGGCCACCACGGCGAAGCCGCGGCCCTGTTCACCCGCGCGGGCGGCTTCGCGATGCCGTCGATCACGCCGATGATCTCGCCGATGCGGCGCGACGACTTGCTGATGTCGTCCATGGTGGCCACCACCTGGGTCATGGCGACATTGCCTTCGCGCGCCACGGTGGCCGAGCGCTGCGACAGCACCGAGGCCTCGCGCGAGGAGTTGGCGCTTTGCTGCACGGTGCTGGTGAGTTGCTCTATCGACGCAGCGGTTTCCTCCAGGCTGCTGGCTTGCGATTCGGTGCGTGATGACAGGTCGGAGTTGCCCGCGGCGATCTCGTTGGACGCCACCTGCACGCCTTCGACCTCGTGGCGCACGTCGGACACCACCGCCTGCAGGTTCACGTTGAGCTGGTTGAGCGCACGGGCGAGTTCGCCGAACTCGCCGCTGCTGGCACCCTTGAAGCGCGCCGACAGATCGCCCGCCGCCATCTGGTTGGCAAATGCGATCGACTGGTTGAGCTGCTTCAGGATCTGGTTGCGCAGGCTCAGCGCGGCGAAGGTGGCAATCACCAGCAGCACTGCACCGGCGCCCACGTGGACCGCTGTGCCTTGGCTGGCGGCGTATTCGCCGACCACCAGGCCCACGGCGGCCAGGCCCACCGACGAGATGGCGATGCGTTTGCCCAGCGTGAGCTGGGCCATGCGCTGCAGCTGGCCCGCCAGACCGGTGCGCACCACGCGTCCGTGGTGCAGGGCGACGCTGGCGCTGCCCGATGCGGCTTCGCTGCGCATGCGTGCGTAGAGTTCCTCGGCATCTTTCACCTGCTCGCGGGTGGGCCGGGTGCGAACCGACATGTAACCCACCGCCTGGCCGTTTTCCATCACCGGTGTGGCGTTGGCCACCACCCAGTAGTGGTCACCGTTCTTGCGCCGGTTCTTCACCAGCGCCGACCACGGCGAGCCGCTGGCCAGCGTGGCCCACATGTCGCGAAACGCCTCGGTGGGCATGTCGGGATGGCGCACGAGATTGTGCGGCTGTCCGATGAGTTCTTCGCGGTCAAAACCGCTCACCGCAGCAAACGCGGGGTTGCAGTAGGTGATGCGGCTTTGCAGGTCGGTCGTCGAGACCAGGGTCACGCCCTCGGGTATGACGAACTCCTGGTGGGTGACGGGGAGGTTGGAACGCATGCTGATCTCAGGGTGGATGGGAGTGCGATCCCACACCACCGTTTGATGTATGGAACCTTGTGTATTCACTATCGGCAATAGCCCCGGAATCTGAACGGCTGATGTGGGGCGGAACACCCTCCCGGTACCGGCCCATGCAGTCGGTGACCGGCCGGTCTTTGACCGGTGTTCCGCCCAGGTCCGCGGCGTCAGCTCGCGTAGCCAGCCGGCAGGTAGCTCAGACGGCCTTCGGCGGTGGCGTAGCGCACCACGTCTGCTTTGTCAGCCGGCTCCAGGCCCAGGCCGGGTGCGCTCAGGGAATGCATCAGCGCCAGACACGCCTCCATGTTGTTGGAATGCATGAATTCCTTGATGGCCAGCGCCAGCGCTGCACTGCGCATCCGTATGCCGGCCGCGTTGGTGGCCTTGCACAACTGGGCCACGATGGCAGCGCAATACGTTCGCTCGTAGGGCGTTGCGTCCAGACCCCGTGTCACCTCGACCCCCAGTTCGTGGGGGGTGCCCCATTGCCGCATGAACTCGCTCACAGCGCCAAGAAGGAACTCCTGCGAGAACCAGATGTGCCGATTGGCATTGGCCACGATCGGGGGTGGCATGCGTTGGCCAAACCCGCTGGTTGGGCCCAGCGTGGTCAACGAGCGGTTGTTTCCGAGACTGCCTTCGAACTTGACCCGCGTTGCCCCGCTGCACAAGGCAATGCCCGGCATCATCAGGGCCTGCAGGGTCGTGTTGTTCGTCAGACAGGCGGCGATGCACTGAATGCAGAAAAAGTTGAATCCATGGTTTCCCCGGTCAGCGACTTCGAAGTGGAGCTGGGTGAGGTGCGTGCGGTTGTTGCGCAGGTTTTCAAACAGGTGGAACGGGTTTTCCGGCGAGGGGTTGGCGGGCGGGCCTGGGTTGGCAGGCGCTGTGTTGCTGAACAGTTGCAGCGCAATGATCTTCGGGTTCGCCAACAGCAGTTGGCTGATGTTGACGAAATTCAGTGCCGCGCCCATGCTTCCGAGCGTCACGCATTCGAGGCTGGTCCAGTGGGCCAAGGCTGTCAGCACCCGGTCCATCTGGCGCACGGGTGGTGCGGCGGCGTAGTCGTTCGACCAGCTGAAGTCCTTGACCGTGGGCGCAGCAAGCACGAACGGAGCGTGCGGGTCTGCGAACGCGCAGTCGATGAACGTCAGGGCGGTGAGTTTGCAGCCGGGCGCCAGCAGACTCGTCTGTAGCTTGGCGCAGGCCGCCGGCGTCAGCAGTGCCGTGCTTGCAACAAGCGACGTCACTGCAGACAGCTCGTTGATGTGTTCCGCAACGTGGTCGAGAAGTCCGTCGGGCAATGGCGGCGCGTTCTTCATGTCGTCAGGGTCTGCGCTGAGCGTCAGTTGGCGCCCACCCGTTGCGGCCACGAAGGCCAGAAACAGCTCGGGTTCGTTGGCCATGACCAGGCTGCGGGTGATCTCGGGGTGCTTCGTGGGGTCTGGGTCGGCTCCGTCCAGAAACGCCACCACCGCAGGGTCGGTCAGCATCTCGGGGTGGAGGTTTCGCAGCAGTGCTCGGCGGCTTTTGCTGGGTTGGTGAGTGTCGCTGGAACGTTTCATGGAGGCCTTTGGAGGGTGATGGCCCCGTTGGACTCGCGTGAACAGGGCGCCGGTTCCGCCCCCCGGCGATCGCGCCTAGCTCGGTGAATGCGGCGGGTTCCGGGGCGTGGGCTGCGGCGCCCAGCCCTTGAGCGAGCCGTGCCGGTGTGCATAGACGCTGGTGAATTCGGCACCCAGCAGGAACACCTGCGCCGAGTAGTACACCCACAGCAGCAGCACCACGATGGACGCCGCCGCGCCGAACACCGAGGCCACGCCGCTTCGCCCGATGTACTGGCCGATCAGCTCCTTGCCTACGGTGAACAGCAGTGCGGTGATGGCCGCACCCAGCCACACATCGCGCCAGGCCACCGGCACGCGTGGCATCCACTTGTAGATCATGGCGAACACGGTGGTGACGAAGAGGTAGCTCAGACCGAAGTTGATGGCGTCCGCGACGTAGGCCAGCTCACCGAGCCACGGCGCCCACCATTTGCCCGCGGCCGCCATGGCCGCGCTGAGCACCAGCGAGACCATGAGCAAAAAGCCGATGCCCAGCACCATGGAGGTGGAGAGCAGGCGCACTTTGAGGAATCGAAGAAACCCGCCCGTTTCCGGGTGGGGTGGGGCGCGCCAGATGCGGTCCATGGCGTCCTGCAATTCGGCAAACACCGTGGTGGCACCCGCCACCACCACCACCACGCCCACCACCGTGCCCCAGACGCCGGCGCGCGGGCGGTCCAGGCCTTGCAAGAGCGAGTCCACCGCCACCGCGCTGTCGGTGCCCACCAGCTGCGTCAGCTGGGCCAGGATCTCACCGCGCGCAGCCGGCTCGCCAAACAGCAGGCCGGCCACCGAGATCACGATCAGCAGCAGCGGCGCGATGGAGAAGAGGGTGTAGAACGCCAGCGCAGCCCCCATGCTGGGCGCGTAGTCGTCCAGCCAGGCGTTGATGGTGTCGCGGATCAGGGCCCATGCGGTGTTCAGCATGGTGCAGACAGGGGTGTGAGTTGCATGCAGCGCATTTTCGGGGGCTATCGCTTCGAGAAATGTTCGCTGCCGCACGTTGGGACGGCTGTGCCGGGGTGTTTGCCGAAAAGAAGGCGCCATTCGGCCTCAAGTTCGCGCAAGGGCTGCCGATAGAGAGCCAAGAACACCGGGCATGTTTCCGCCCGGTGGCCCTTTGAGAGGCCCGCCATGATCAACATCTCCACCACCAGCCCCGTGTCCTGGCCCACGCCGCCGTCCGCCGCCGTGGCGCCGGTGTCGGCCACGTCGGCCATCAAGCCGGTGCAGTCGGATGGGCGTGAAGCGAAGAACGAGCTGGAATCCCGCCGCGATGCGCGTCGAACGCGGGCCCGGGCGGACGAAGAGGCCCGCCCGGCAACACCGCAGCGCGCTTCAGACGCCGAGCCGAAGGCCAGCGCCCAGGCCCGTCAGGAAGCGGC